>OLOM01002579.1_pt1 | contig 10888 bp, 8 predicted proteins | sample 1672531 | NCBI WGS metagenome assembly OLOM01 (sample SAMEA3136696, study PRJEB25190) | human gut metagenome | reverse complement strand
GCAACTAGGCGCGGACGCCGTCGCCCCACGGCCGCGGCCCCCAGCCCCACCCATGCCTAGCGCAAACAAAGGCGCCGAGGAAGATCTGCGATGCAGGTTTCCTCGGCGCCTTCTTGCTGCGCACGTATGTGAGTGCCCGGGCTCCCCTAGCGGTAATCCTGCACCGTGGGGGTGATGCGCACCATGAGGTCCTCGGTTGCCTCAGGCGAGGTGGTCACCGTGAAGTTGATGATGGCCGGATGGTCGATCTGGTTGTGAACCTGGCCAGTTGCCACCTGGAGGCCCTTGTAGCTGCCATCGGCCCAAGGAATGAAGTTGTCGTTGTGGTCGACATAGGCGATGCTGCCACCGGCGGGCGCATAGATGGTCAGGCGCTCGAGCATGTCGTCGGCGCTGTACTTCTCAGGGTTGGTGCCCACCATATAGTCGTTGCAAACGGCGATTTCGTCCTGCGTCGCCGTGTTGGAAAGCGTAAGCGAGCACTCGTAGGTCTTGGAGCCGTCGCGGTTGGTCTTGCCCTCGTCGATGGTGAAATCGAGGTCGAGCCACCACTCCATTTTGGACCACGAGGCGTTGTCCAGGAAAACGCCGAGCTCGGGCTTTGTCGGATCGTAGTTGATCTCGCCGCCCGCACCGAGCGCCGAGAACGTTGCCTGCTCGGCAGAATCAGCGAACCAGGTGTAGAGGTGATACTGGTCTATGGCGTCGGAAATGGTCTGCTCAAGCCCCGAGAAGCTCATCGAGGAGAAATTGGCCATGATGCAGTCGAGCGCCGTGGAAGCCGCCTGCGCAAAGTAGGCGTCCATGGCCTCGGCGTCGTCCATGTAGTTCCAGTACGTGTCGTGCAAAAGCACGCGCACCGTGTTCGTGCCGTCGAGGTAAGTGCCATCGTACATCTGTGCGCCGCCCGTGAGCGCCATGAGCATCTGGAGCAACACGGGGTCGAGCGCGATGATGCCGTCGACATACTCGCCCTGGAACGTCGCCCACAACTGGCTCCAAATGTCGCAGACACGCGGGAAATCGGGGATGAAGCACGTGTTGCCTGCAATGTAGCCGACCGAGTCGCTGTACAGCTGAATTTCCTCGTCGGAAAGGGGCACGCGGGCCCACTCGTCGTCGCTGGGGATGTAGTCGTAGACGGAGCACACGTCGCCAAGCATGACGGCACCGTTGCTCACGCTCACGCGGCAGGCCTGACCAGCAAAGCCGCCCAGGGAGCGAATCTCGACGTTGTTGAGGGCCATGACGACATACACGCGGTCGCCCTGGGCGCCCAGCATGTTGGGCAGCACGTCGAGCAGCGCCGAGACCTTGTCCATCTTGCCGGCAAGAGGCGCGACTTTCTCCTTGGCCTGGTCAACGATCTTGGCAAGCTGGGCGATGTGGAGCTTACCGATGCCGTTGACGGTGTCGACCGCCTCGGTGAGTGCGGGCATGACCCTCTTCACCGCGTCGACGACCGTCTGGAGCGTCGGAAGGTCGATCTGAGTCTGGTCGTACTCGTTTTTGGTAATGAGTGTGTCGAGCGAGACGCCGTTGAGATCCTGCGACAGAGGAATGAGGGCGTCCTCGACAAGGTCGCCGAGCATGCTTACAAGCGAGCGGGCCGCCTTGACGTCGCTGCCGACAACAGGCACAAACTCGGCAGCACTCCACAGGGGGCCTTCAAGCTCGCTCTGGAAGTCTTTGATCTCAGCGGACGTCTTGACCGACAAATCGTAAGCGCTGGTGAAATCCATGCTCTTGAAAGCATCAAGAGTCTGATTGAGCAGGTCGGACACGCTGCTCGCCTTTACCTTGAGGTCGTCGATGACCCCACTGGCCATGGCAGGCGTTGCGGCGCCGACAACCGCGACCGCTGCCACACACACGCCGCCAATGACGAAAGCGCGACGCGAATGCGGCTTCTTGCTTGAGGAATACGCGGAGTGGCGCGTCTGATAATAGGCATCGCTGCGACCATAGTCGCCGGCATCAGGATGGTTCGGGTCCTGCTTGAAGTGAGCGGACATCGTCCCTCCGTTTCATATCTTTGGTGCCAGGAGACCCCAATGAACATGTATGTGGCCGAGCACGCGGCCAAACCAGTATTTTATCGAGGCCCGAACACAGCAAACAGACCCCCTGGGCAAACCCCACCATATCAGCTCAGCGCGGTGACGAGCCTGTGGGGAGAACGTGGCCGGCGTGTGAAGAGACCCCATGGCGCGAGCAAGATAGGCGGCTTACACCTCACGCGAGGCCTCTCGCCCCTCATACACGGCACGCAACGGCTCGAACACATGCGCAAGGCTGTATCTCGCACTTGTCGCAACGGCATGCTCGCCCATCTCGGCCAGCATCGCTGGGTCGGCGAACAGGTGCTCGACGCACGAGCAGAATCCGGCAGCATCGCCCTGATTGAACAACAGGCCGTTCACGCCAGGATCGACGAGGTCAACGTGACCCTTCACGGAACTTAAAACCGCAGGTAGACCACAGGCAAATGCCTCAACCACATGAAAGGGCAGCCCCTCGTAGCGGCTTGCCGAGACGCATGCGTCGCTTGCCGCACGCCATAGGGCAAGACCGGCGGCGTCGAGATGCCCCGGCATCGCAACCCGTCCCTCAACCCCGAGCTCACGGACAAGATCGAGGCATGCCTGCTGCTCAGAGCCCTTGCCGGGCAAAGCGAGAGCCACGCGCTCGGGCAGGTTTGGGAGCGCCTCGATCAATAGGCGCTGGTTCTTGCGCTGGGAAAACTCGGCGACGCACAGACACACAAACGCGTCGTCGCGCATGCCCAACGCACGACGGGCAGAAGCCCGCTCGCAGGCGCTGGCAGGATGCAGACCGTCGAGCACAACGCCCATGCCGGGCGTTTCCACCACCTGTCCCCGACAGAGCCTGTGCTCACGAGCAATGATGGCGTCTTGGCGGTTCATAACCACGATCTGGTCGGTCACGCCGGCGCAAAGGCGCTCGGCAGCAAGCAGGGCGGCCCTGCGCAAAAACGACGCGTCGGCATCAAAAAGATACCCGTGCACGGTATTCACCACACGGGGGCGCACCCCCTTGTCGCGCCAGGCGGCCTCCATGATACCCAGGCGCACAAAGAACGCCGCGAGGGAGGTGTGCGTCAGCACGATGTCGAAGCGCTCGCGCAGCTGCAAGCGCGACACCTCACGGGCCACGGCAAAATTGCGCGGTGAGGACATAGACTTCACAAAGTCGGCAGGTATGCAGCGCACGCCCTGCGGCATGCCGGCGGCCACCGGGTCGCCCCCTGCAAGCAGGGTCACATCGAATCCGTCGGCACGTAAGGCCTCGATATAAGGGAGGTGGAAGCTTCGCAGATGGCCGAACGTCGAGGCAGCATACAGCACCTTGCGGCCGTCACAGGCGCAGTCCGATTTGTCACCCTCGTTCATAACATCCCCTCTCCCCTGCTTAAACTGTGGCCCCATCTTAGAGGATTGGCGTTCATTGAGCGTCTACGGCAACGGCATGCAAAAATCCCCTAAAATGAAAGGTTACTCTATCGCAATCGCACGGCACCATGCGCCATGCACCGAAGGGAACCTTATGGTAAGACCCGGACGCCGGGCGTTCAGCATCATGTCGTACTTCACCGACATCCTCATCGCCCCCATCTCCATGGCCATCGCATTCTGGCTGCGCTTCTGCCTTTTCTCAGGCGAAAACCCCATCGGCACGATGACCGAGCATGTGCTGTGGGTCACCGCCTTCTCGCCGCTGTACGTCTTCTTCTATGGCCTTTTGGGCGTATACGACCGCCACCGCACCGTCGAGACCTCGCATAAGCTCGGGCAGCTCGTTGCGGCGAACACCATCACCACCATGCTCTTCATTGACTGCATCTTCGTACTGCGCGTCATAGACTTCTCGCGCTGGCTCGTCGTGTTCTACTGGATTATCTCAGTGACCCTGTCATGCCTAAAAGAGCTGGCAGTCACACACATCCTCAAATCCATCCATCGCTCAGACCGCGACCTGCGCAGAGTCGTCATCGTGGGTTCGGGGGCGGGAGCCTGCACGTTTGCGCACGGCATCGCTGCGCATCCCAGCACCGGACAGGTCGTGGTAGGCAACATCGGAGAGGCGTCAATTGAGGACATCAGGCTGCTAGGATCATACGCTGACATCGATCATATCCTCGACACCACCCTACCCGACGAGGTCGTCATCGCCATCGATGCCAAAGAGCAGGACTTGCTCGATCCCATCCTCATCGCCTGCAAGCGCAGCGGCATCAAGCTGTCGATTCTGCCTGCATACTACCAGTTCCTCTCCAGCAGGCCCTCGATCAGCATCGAGGGCGGCGTGCCGCTCATCAACGTGCAGCGCGTCGTGCTCGACAACCTGGGCTTCGCCTTCCTCAAGCGCCTCATGGACGTGGTGGGATCGACCGCGCTCATCGTGTTGACCTCGCCCATCATGCTCGTGGCGGTCATCGGCACCAAGCTCTCCTCCCCCGGCCCGGTCCTATTCAAGCAGGAGCGCGTGGGACGCAACCGCAAGCCGTTCTACATGTACAAGTTTCGTTCGATGCGCGTAAACGTGCATGAGGCGGACGGCTGGACTGTCGCCGGCGACCCGCGCCGTACGGCCTTCGGCGCCTTTATGCGCCGTTACTCCATCGACGAGCTGCCCCAGCTGTTCAACGTGCTCAGAGGTGACATGAGCCTTGTGGGCCCTAGGCCCGAGCTTCCCCAACATGTGTACGACTTCAAGGGCAGCGTGCCGCTGTACATGCTGCGCCACCAGGTGCGCCCCGGCATGACGGGCTGGGCGCAGATCAACGGCCTGCGCGGTGACACCTCCATCGAGGCCCGCGTGGAGTACGACCTGTACTACATCGAGAACTGGTCGTTCATGTTTGACCTGCGCATTCTCTTTACCACCCCATTCAAGGGCATCGTGAACAAGCAGGAGCCGCTCGTAAAGAGAGGCACTAAAAAGTAGGCTGGGCACGCGACAGACGCAAACAAAAATGGGCCGGACGGGAGCTGCGAGCTGCATCCCGTCCGGCCCATTTGCATATCTCGGGCACTATCCTCGTTTGAGCGTGACCTGTGCGCCGCGAGCGTACGTCTCGCTCCAGGCCCAGTCAAACTCGTCGCCCGCCATCGGAGCAGCCGCATCTACCTCGCCATACTGCAGCTCGGTGTAGCCCACATAGCGTGCAAGATTGACCTCGAGCACATAGGCGTCGGACGTGCTGTACCGACCGCTGGCTCGCGAGGTGATGTCGAACGTCTCGCGCGTGACGTAGCCATGGGAATCCTGCGCACGCACGGCAAACAAGAGCCCCGAGGCATCGGTACGGGCGCGGTCGGCGAAAACATAGAGCTTGTTGTCGCGCAGACACACCTGGATGCCCTCGTCGTCGTTGACGCACATCAGGGCCGCCTCGTTGAGCGGCAAAGCCTGAATGCGCCCGGGCAGCGTCGCCTCGCTCACGGCAATGACGATGAGAAGCGCCGCGAAGGCAAGGGCGGTGATGCGCACAGCCTTGGGAAGATGTATGACGCGCTGAATGAACGACGTGCGAGTCGGCGCTTGGGCAGCATCGCCCGAGCCCTCGCGACCCGTTGGGGCAGCGACCTGCTCCGAGGTAGATGGGGCCTGTCCACTCACCTTGTCTGCCACAGGCTGCGAGGGCGACTGGGGAGCCTCGTCGATGAACAGCGGCGGCAGCTCGTCTTTGCCCGGCAGCTTCTTGGTGTTGAGGTACCGCTCGTAGGCGTCGCACAGGCCCTGCACGTTGTTGCCAAAGGCAACCTGGTTGCCGTGGTCGAGCCAGAGAATCTTGTTGCACAGCGAGCGCACCTGACCCGTGGAGTGGCTCACGAGCAGCGTGGTGGCACCGCCCGCAATGATCTCGCGCATCTTCGCCTCGCTCTTCTTGCGGAAGGCGCCGTCACCCACCGAGAGCACCTCGTCGAGGATGAGCACCTCGGGGTCCACGAGACTTGCGATGGAAAACGCCAGGCGGCTCTTCATGCCGCTGGAAAGCTGCTTAAAGGGACGGTCCTCAAACCCGCGCAGCTCAGCGAAGTCGATGATTGAGTCGTAGGTCTCATCGACAAACGCACGGCTGTAGCCCAGCATGGCGGCACGCAGGTAGGTGTTCTCACGCACCGTGAGGTCACCGTCGAAGCCGCTGGCAAGCTCAAGCAGGGCTGCAATCTTACCGTTGCACTGCACCGTGCCCTCGGTGGGCACCATGATGCCGCTGATGGCCTTGAGCAGCGTGGACTTGCCCGCGCCGTTGGAGCCGATGATGCCGAGCATGTCGCCAGGCTCAAGCTCGAACGTCACATGCCTGTCGGCCCAAAACTCGGTGACGTGGTACTCGTGCTTGAGCCTGCGGATGAAATATTCCTTGAGACCGATGTCCTTGAAGTCGCCGGTAATGTAGCGAATCGAGACGTTGTCGCAGCTGATCATTGCAGTCATGGGCGCACCTTACACGTAGTACAAAAACTCGTGGTTCTTCTTCTTGTAGATCAGCGCGCCGATGGCAAACGCAGCCACGGCATAGCCGATGACAAGCGCATGCAGGCCCACCGAGGGCACGAGCCCGTCGATGACCACCTGGCGGAAGTACGTGATGTAGACATACACCGGGTTGCAATAGAACAGGTTCTGGATGAGCGGCGGATAGCTCGAGGTGGTGTAGAAGATGGCGGACAGGTACATGAGCAGCATCGTGAAGACACCCCAGAGGTACTGCACATCCTTGAAGAAGACGTACAGCGCCGACAGGATGAGGCCCACGCCGACGTTGAACAGCATGAGGAACACGATGGGCACGATGAGTAGCAGGAAGTTCCAGGTAAACGTGATGTGGTCGATGAGGCAGAAGACGAAGAACACGCACAGTGTGATGCCGAAGTTGATGATGGTCTGCACGTTTTTGGAGAGCAGGAACATGTACTTGGGCACGTTGACCTTGGTGAAGATGTGCGAGTTTGACATGAGGGCCGTCATGCCCTGCGAGGTGGCCTCGTTGAAATAGTTGAACACGAGGTTGCCGCAGAATAGGTATGTGGTGTAGTGGTCCATGCTCTGACCAAAGAACTGCGTGAAGACGATCTTCATGACAAGCAGCGTGAGCAGCGGGTTGAGCACGCTCCACAGCATGCCGAGCACCGTGCGTTTGTACTTGGTCTTAAAGTCACGCGCCACCAGTTCCTCGAACAGAAACTGGTGTTCCTTGAACCCCTGAAGCATCAAACCCCCTTGAACAGCCCCGACCTTACCAACTCAGTGAAACCAAAGTGTTGATTTTACCCGAGGCGCGTGCATAGAGCGACCCGAAGAGGCAACCCACACGCAGGCACCGCCTTTCCTCCCTGGTTCGTCCATCATGCTTTAGCCGATAGACAAAATCCAGCAGGTAGGCGCAGCATTGCGACCACGGCGCCGGATGCACCAGCAACTTGTATGCAAGCCTGCCAGTAATGCCCAAACGCGCTGGAATCGTGCTTTGTGCCGCATGCTCAGCGGCAAACTCCGAAAAGCCCCTGAGCAGCTCGCGCTGCCGTGGCGTAAGATTGTGTCGGTGTTCCCATGCAAGCGGCCACAGATTGAGAATCGCCTTCATCACACCATCGATCATGGGCTGAGCCGCCTCGGGGATGCGGGGCAGCACGTCCTCACATCGCTCAAGATTGGCCTGGACGCAATCGAACTCGCCAGCAAGGCTGCGACTGCCAACAATGCTGTCCCCACGCAGCCGATACCAATACAGAACCTCGGGATCGAGAACGACACTATCTGCTTTCTCGAAAAGCTTATAGGTCGTATTGACGTCCTCGTATTTCTGCCCAACGGGGAACCGCACCCCATTCCACAGACGCGCGGCATACAACTTGTTCCAGGCATAGTTTTGCAGTTCGTCGTCTACCATGAGCAGACAGCACGCCTCACGACCTGAGAGCACTCGCTGGTCTTGAACACCGCGAGTCCACAACGTCTCGCGCTCATTTTGCCCATCTGCGAACTCGGCGAAGTTGCACACGGCGATTTGCGCATCATATACACGAGCCTGGACGAGCAACCTCTCGAACATCATCGGTTCAACCACGTCATCGGAGTCCACAAAGCCGATCCACTCTCCGCGGGCCACGTCCGGCGTTGCGCGCATCGGACAGGCCACCATTTGCCTTGTGGATGACGCACACGCGACGGTCAAGCGACGCGTACTCGTCGCATATCTGCGGGCAGCCATCGAGCGAGCCGTCGTCAACAAGGATGACCTCAAGATTTGCATGCGTCTGGGCAAGAATGCTATCCACACAATCGCGCAAATAGGCTTCGACCTGGTAGATAGGCACGATGACAGTAATCAGTGGGACATCCCCCAACCCCGGACATTCGCCACGATAATCATGCGTTATTAGCAAAACCGTACACACCTCCTGCACAAACCTCTACCATAGTGTGGCCGTGAGAGCAGAATGATAGGATATGTGCCAGGGTTCATCACGGCCCAACGCAAGAAACAACGTTCGCCCACGCGAGAAACCACTTGCGTGGGCCCACGACAAGGTAGGACACCCATGGATTTCAGCAGGGATGACACCAAGATGGTCAAGGGGTTCGCCATCATCCTCATGCTATACCACCATTTGTTTGCTTTCCCCAACAGAATCCAGGACGGCAGCTCCTATATTCCGCTCCTCACCTTCACGAGCGTCGACTCTGCCATGCTGATCGGTCTCTTTGGCAAGATGTGCGTGGCGCTTTTCCTCTTCCTCGGAGGTTACGGCACGTGGATGTCGTTTCAAGCAAAGCGAGACAAACAGCTTCTCAGCCAGCCCAAAGACGCGACGACCTCGTCTGACCTGCTCTCAAGCTTCACGCTCGCCAAAGTCAAAGGACTCTACACGCCCTACCTCAAGGTGTTCGTCATCGTCGTCCCCCTCGCCCTATTGCTTGACGATGCACGCGTAACGGCAACGTTTGAGTCCCTTTTCTGGAACATCACGGGCCTCAATATCACCTACAACGGAGAATGGTGGTTCTTTACCGACTACCTCATCCTGCTTGCGACCTTTCCGCTGATGGTACGCTTCTTTGCCCGCAAACATGCGACTGTATCGGTGGACCTTCTGGCCATCTGTATCTGGAACGCTACGGTAACGTGGATCGTTCCCTCGCTTGCCCAGTCGGCCTGGGCAAGCGATTTCACGCAAAGCATCATATGGACGAAGCTTTTCGAAACGATGCAATGGTCAGCTTGCTTCCTTACAGGATGCCTGTTTGCCCGTTGGAACTTGTTGACAAAAGCCAAGAAGCGTTTCTCCGGCCACTATCTTGCATGTGCGAGCTTCCTTCTTTGCCTAGCCTTCCTCGTCTGCCTGCGCTTTAAGCTCAATGTTGGATACCGCTACGACTTTTTATACGCACCGTTTGTCTGCATCGCTCTGTCGATGCTTGCAACTACAAAGACCGGCACGCTTTTGTCCAAACCTCTCAGAGCGATTGGCAAGCACAGCACAAATATCTGGCTCACCCACAGTTTCTTCTGCTACCACTGGTGCCAGGCCTTTATCTACCTGCCCAAGTGGTCACCTTTGGTGTTCCTGCTGCTGTTGGGCGTCTCTTTTGCGTTCTCCTTGGCTATCGATTTCATCTGGCAGCAGCTAGAGAACGCCCTTAAGGCCATCAACGAAAAACTGAGCTATACACCTAGATAGGTCTATGTACTCGAGCAGTTGGCACTTACCTCGCCCTCTCGCCGATATATTGCCCAGCCCCTCACTGCCGATTGGCCGGGTCTTGCCACGGTTCAGCGGAAATCGGATGGCCATCGACAAAAGGTCGGATCACAGTGCGCAACAATCGACACGGCGCCGTCAGCAGCGAGCCCACTCGAAAAGACAGAGAGTCCTTGATGCGTCCCGCCTCACGCCATGCCTCGGCCGTTTGCCGGCCGACCTCATCCAGGTCCGCGCGGACGCATCGGAGTTCATCCCTCTGCAGGAGAGCGGCGTTATACCAAAAGTCTGAAGGGAAAGCGTCCGCACAGCTGTTTGATTGGTCCCATGATTCAAGTACGAGCTTGACAAATCTCTCGTAATCTCCTGAAAGCCAAAATGAATCCCTTGGAAGAGCCGCCACTCCTAGTTCGGTAAAAATATCTGCCCACGGTGCCGCAGCATCATCGTTAAACAGGCAATGGAATACCACCAGATTGGCATAGCTCTTGAAGAGCCGATCATACAGTCCCTCAGTTCTCAAACGTTGCCCAAGAGCACGCAAGGCTTTGAGAAATGCCAGCGGGTCACGGCCACGCGACCACTGGATACTGCCCGGCCTTCCTACTCGGTGATGCACCAATCGTTCGTTCAGTGAAGAAATCCGTTGAGCCAGCGCGAGCCCGGAAAGGGTGAAGAGCATATCGTTTGCGTTCTGAAGCTCTTGAAACCTCAGCCTGTGCCTCACTACAAACTCGCGGTTAAAAAGCTTTGTCCATGGTTCAGGCGTACAAAGCTGAAACAACTGTTGAGGAACATCGTCCCGATTGAACGGGCATGCCGTCGGAATCAGGTCATCCTCAAGAAAGAACTCGTTTCGACGATACGCACCCTCAATTTCAAATTCATCGGCCCCAAAGAGGACCATGTCGGCGTTCGTCCGACATGCCTCTGCTGTCACTCGTCCAATAAGGGTCGGCTCAAATAAGTCATCGGCGTCAAGAAAGAGCAGGTACTTTCCTATGGCAATGTCCATTCCCTCGTTGCGGGAAGCAGCCGCACCCTTCTTAAGAGCGTGGTAAACGGCCTTGATTCGGCTCGTACTAGATTCATAGTGGGCCAGGACTTCTCTGGCTCCATCATCCGAAGCGTCATCGATACAGATGATTTCGAAA
>OLOM01002578.1_pt1 | contig 10890 bp, 18 predicted proteins | sample 1672531 | NCBI WGS metagenome assembly OLOM01 (sample SAMEA3136696, study PRJEB25190) | human gut metagenome | reverse complement strand
AGAAAAGTCCATAAAGAATGTTGTTGAAAATCCTTCTGTTTCTTTTCTTACTCTTGCCTCTTCTTTTTCTATTAATGTTTCGTTCATCTTTGTTTCCTCCTTGTTTTTTTCTTTTAATATTTTATCTACTTTTTCTTCATAAAACTTTGCTTCTGAACGATATTTTTCCCAAGAAGAAGTTTTCTTTCTTGCAATGCTGCCTGTTCTGCTTTCTCTAGAATTGCTTTATCTTCCTTCTGACACTCAGCAGTATCATTGATACTGTCTTCATCTACATTGATTCCAGTTCTTATTTCAACATCAATTGCTTTATCATAAAGATCTTCCCATATCTTGTCTGGTTCATCTTCCAGATAGGCAATCATTTCATCAATGGACCATCTTTCTGCTTTTACCAGTGATCTACAGACAAAATAATGCAGCTGCTGTTCTGGTACATTGTATGAAATCTGAAGCTCTCTACAAAGTTTTGTTTCATCAACAGTATACATTAATGGAATATACCCATCTTCATCAATCTCTCTCAGTGCAATATCTGATGGAAGATATTCGCTTTTTTCCTCTTCAGTAAGTTCTACATATTCATACATCTGCACAGCTTTCTGCAGTCTTTCGACATCTTCCAATCTCTTTGTTTCGATTTCTTTTATCCATTCTGGTAATGTTTTCATTATTGTTTCCTCCTTTTTTTGTTTTTACATCCTTCTAGCATTAGACAAAAGGAACTTCCTGTCCTGAGACGTCTTCTAAAAACGATAGTTCTCTTTCAGAAGCTTCGTTAGAAATCTCAGATTTTGAATGATTGTCTTTTAGAAATTCTTTTAGTGCTTCATCTCCAAATAAATTGGCATACATTTTACAATTGTCGCTTGCAAAATTTTCAAAAAAGGTTTCTGAACAGCCATTTGTCTTGTCTAAAATTTGTTTCTGCATGGTATACCATTTTCCGTTCATGACATCTTCTGAAGAAACAATAACTTCGATATGGTCATATTTCAGTTTTTCTCTGTATTTTTCATCGATGTCTTTTGCAAATGCCAGAGCCTCATCATATGAGGTGAACGGCTCCGAACGGAAGAGATGTTCTTTTGTATCGCCATATTTCAAACCCATATACCAGCTGGCGATTGGAAAAAAGAATGTATTTTCCTCTTCGATATGCAGAATTCTGTATGTATAATACACTGCATAATCGTAGATGCCTGCGCTGTAGACAACATGAAATTTCTCGTCTTTCCAATGACAGCTTATTGTTGATGCAGCATCTTCCCACAAATCTTGTGGCGATGACTCTTTGTCTTCATCAGAGAGTGGAAGTCTGAACACTGCGGGTTCATCTTCAGATGCTTCACGTTTTTTGTCGCAACATTCTGCGACAAACGCATGAGCGTCAGGGGCAATTCGGCCTAAAATATCAGCCATGATAGCTGAACGGACATCCGTAATCACAGGTCTGTTTTCCTGCAGCAAGGTGAATGATTCGGTATGTGCATCATGCCAGTCTGTGTCAATATAGACACTTTTTGTAACGTATGTGTTTTTCATTTTTTTGTTTCCTCCTTAAAAAATATCTGTTTCGTTTTGTTTTTTTGTTACTTGTTTATTTTTTCTCCTTTCTCATCAATGTTTATACAGATAATATGTCTGAAAGTCCCGTCTTAAACAAAATTCTGTTTTTGGCATAAGAAAAAGCCACCGGTTGACGGTGACTATTTTCTTTTTCGGATTGTTACAACGAATCTTAATTCAACACTTCAAAATCATAACCGCTTTTAATAAAAGCCATTGTCTTCTCATGATTTATAGCATTACCAAGCGCAACGTAAATGGTTTCAAAATCTTCTTCGGAAAAATTTGTGTCAAGAAAGTCATTGATGCAATCCTGCATCTTTTTATGATATCTTTCATTTCTCCAGTTAGTCGCATAAGGCACTGCAGAACTCGCCGCTCTTGATAACCATTCGAGCACCTTGCAGTCAACGTCCTCTGGATATTCGCAGTCCGAGAGAATAAAATACTGATTCCACCTCGGCTCTGCTATAAATTCATCCTTGTCATTAATGAAGCTGTTTGGGAAGCAGCTAAGCAATGCTTCTCTTGTCTCTTTCATATCTGAATATTCCGGCTGACATTTTTTTAATCTGCATCTCAATCTGTCTTGATCATCAAAATCACTGTGAAGACATTTTTCGCAATCTATTCTGTTCATATTTCTACCTCGCAAATCCTAATTTGTTTCATTTACTCCACCATTCTTCGATTTCGTTATCTTGTGGCATAGATTCTTTAATCAATTCTTCATTTATGAGACTAGTCCTTAAGTCCCAATCATTTTTTATTTGCTCTGCCGTATATTCGGTTTCCACAATCAAAGTTCTCAAAGACCCAAAAATATAGGTTTCAAGCTCAACATAATGCTTTTTATTTTTCATTTTCTTACCTCAGTCAATATTACTCATCCATTTCACTGTCCAGCCATTGCGTCTTGCAGGCTACACAGGTATCACGATATGGATTGTCATCGCCAATACAATGACATCTTTGGTCACCGTCATTTTAAATATCAATCCCACTGGCTTGCCTGTGGGTCAGTGAAGGATTTCTCTTTCTTTCTTGTCGGAACAAATACCCAGTATTCAAAACTTCCCATGTCCGTGACATTAATATCACAGTTAAGGTTGTCTTTCTCTTTTACCAGCATATTCTGCACCTTATCCATAAAGTGCTGTTTCCAATAATATTCAGAATGCAGATCATTATGCCTCAGATAATTAATATCCTGGATGATTGGTGTGATAAGCAATCCACACTTTGCAACAATAAACTGTACATTATCCATAAAATCATCCAACGGTAAGTTTTTGTATACTCTATAACTTTCCATCTTGTTTCCTCCTTAAATTTAAGAATCTTGATTATTTATAATAGTGTTTATTAAACTTAATATCTTCCGAATAATCCTCGCTCTTTTCGTCTGCCCAGATAATAGTTCTAAGTTCATCATCTTCGATTTTATATTCCATAAGCACACGAGGTCTTGATAAGAATTTACCACAGCTTCGGTCTTCCGCTGCTGCGATAAACTCGATATCAACACCAGGATATTCCGGATCTAAAGACTTTGTAGCTCTTAGTACTCCGCCTGGAACCTTAACTTCCATAGCTCCAGAGCTAGTTTCGCCTTTTTCACGATATTCGCTTCTAATCGGGCTGATATATACTCCGACAGGCACGTATTCATTTAGATCCGCAAGGAATAATAACGTTGGGTCTAACTCATCTAAAATAATCTGAGCAGCTTCATCTGTATGGTCATTGATATACTGCTTTCCGCAGTCAACAATGTCCGAGATGAATTTATCGTAACCAAAAGCATTGATTGCTTTATGCTTCATGAATTCCTCCACTGGCATTTCTTCGAAAGTGACAGATGTAGAATGAGTGCCTTCATCATTAAGATAAAACCACCCGTTCATACAGATGTATTTCTTTCCATCTTTTTCTGAAATGGTATATATATCCATTCCATCTACATCAGCGATATTAAGCTTCTTTGTTCCGTTTTTTAATTTTTCCATTTTTGTTTCCTCCTAATTTTCTTTCTTTGCGGCATGCTCCGCAACCAACTTACGATACCATTCTGTTTCTTCTGCTGTGCACATACCTCCACCAGCCAAAAACTTGCATCCAGTTTCCGTATCTACAATTTCAACATCGACATCAAAATAATCGTCGTCATCACTATTTCGCGGGGTGCCATTTTCAAATTTTGCTGTATATCCGTGATAATCGTTCCCATCACATCTAGCAACAAAAGAATCTTCGTCCCAATGCCAAGAGGCGTATACACGAATAGATTTGTCGATCTCACAAAAGAAATCTGCGGCTTCTTTCGGGTCTACACGGTAAGCATCTAAAGAAATACTTCCATCATCATTTTGGCAGTAATTGAGAAAAACATTTTCCCAATCTTCGCGAGTCTTTGCTTTGCTAATTACCTGCTCTGGTGTTGCTCCGATAATCATTAGATTACTGTAGCCATGATTCCAGCCACTGCATGAACTAAATTCGCTTCCCTGTATTTCAGAGTGATTTCCCCTTTTAACAGCTAGGATAATGTTGTCTAACACCCATTGCATATCAACGATATCTTTTTCGCTAACGGGTTGATTAGCTTCTGTCATGTGTTGATAAAATCTCTCTACAATATCGAAACTTCTTTCAATTATTTCTTCGGCATTTACTTCATTGTCGATTTCTTCCTTTAGTTCTTCCGCGGCCTTACCTTTGATAAATTCAAAAGCCTCTTGTAACGTTTTGCAGTATCGTCCATTCCCGCAATAATAATAACTATCCCCACCATCTACGCTAGTGAGAATTCTTGCGTTGTACGGATACTTTTGGTTTCTGCTTTTTACGATTTCAAATTTGTTCATTCTTGTTTCCTCCTTTTTAGTTAGCTCCATTTTTCTATAGATACATAATAGATATGTAAGAAATCTTGCTATACAAAAAATAAACAGCCTCAAAGAACAATTTTCGTGCTTAACAAAATTTCCTAATATGTCTCAGAATGCATTACAAGGCTTGTAGAGGCAACTTTGCTATTTGATTAGTATTTCTTTGCTGAGCGTATAAAAACGCAAAATTTGCATGTATATGGAGCTCAGACGGCGTGTTACAACGAATTGTTTTTTCAAAAACAAAAAAACGAACCAAGAATTATCCTGATTTGCTATTATTTCTAACATTCCATACAAGAAAAAAAGGGGTCTGTTTATGAAGGTTTGCAGCATGTTCCTTTTCAATAATTTTTGCTAATTCTGGAGCAATCGGATATTCCCCAGCTTTTTTCTCCCTCCATTTAAGATAATTATCATTTGCTGCTTTTTCTGCAGTCAAACAAAACTCTAAACTCCAGCAGTTCTATTACATACTTTGGCGGATTTCTTTTTTCAGTCTCCCAATCCTGGATTGTTCTTTTGGGAATGTGATATTTTTCAGAAAATGCCGCTTGGCTCAATCCAGTTAACTTTCTAATTTCTTTTATATGCATTTTTCTCCTTTCGCTTTTTTATGATAAATTTCAGTTTAGTGATTTAAGCAATTTCACATACCATGTGTTTTCTATATCCTCTTCTGGTATACTCGTGAAATCGTCTACCGATTCTATTTCTCTCCACCAGCTTTCACAGCCATAGATGATTTTCTTTAATTCAGGAACAAATATAGCGGGATTATTCATGGTACTGTTTTTAAGAATCCCTGTGTCCCTACTGAACGAAGTATGTATCGCTATTGGCAAATCCCCAAGATAAAATCCTATGTACGATTTATTTTTGTACTCTTCCCCACATGGCTTTATTTCACACAAACAGCCGATTTCATGTCTAAAACCGCTTATGTCAATTTTATCGTTTTCAATACCCTTTATGGTAAGTGGATATTCGATGTATCTTGAATCGAATTTATCACAATTTTCACATTCTTCTTTTGTAACGTTCTTTACCTTATCATCTTCCCATCCATCAACAACACAATGATGTTCTCCTGTTAAAGAATAATGGCAATAACGGCATCTTGCCTGTTTTGATTTTTTGATTTCAACTTCCTTTGTTCTCATACATTTTCCTTTCTGCTTAATATTTTAAGCCATAGCGAACCTCTGTATTCATATTCCTTCCTATCTGGGGTCTAAAGGCTCCCACTTCTTGTTACTTCACCGTTTTTGCTAAAGTTCTCAAGTGCCGTCTCTGAATATTGTAGCCTCTATAGTGTATAATTAATATTGCCTTATTTGAAAGTTTTTTGTAGGATACTTGATTTTAGCATATCCCCTTATGCTCGCTGTAGAATCAGATACTATTGTTTCTTTTTCCTCCCAAATCATGTGACCGCCTTTGTTAGTTTTTCCAGTAGGAAGATATATAGTTCTTCTGACTACTTTATTATACCGTTCACGACTAAAATCTTCTGTACCTTTGCTATAAATACTACCGTCAGCTCTATATTCTGTGTATGGTATTTCAAAATATGTACCGAAGCCCTTTTCGTCCTTTTGCAAAACAACCATTTTTCTAATATGATATGATCTCATCTCGAAGCCGCCTTCCCTTAACTTCTGTAGATATTATAACACGCAATGCGTACTATGTCAATAAAAATACAACCATAAATACAAAAAGACCAAGCAGCACTAAACTGCCTGGTCCTTCTTTTGTAAAATCTTATACCAGTTATACCTCGGTAATTTTCACAACCAAGCCTTCTCTTTTTGCAAGTGCATTATGCACAAGCTCTGCGAGCTGCTTTGTCGGGAATCTTTCCACTACACTTTTTACTAACATATTTTCGTTTCCTGCAAGCGTATATTCTGCTTTAAACTTTTGACATGCAGCATAGAATTCCTCTAAGAATTCACAGTAATGGCTGCCATCCACACGATAGAACGAAGTGCTTTTTGTTCTAAAATATCCACATTTCTGTTCTCCGAAAGCGGCGATGTCATTACAAGCATCCATATAATCGCAGCAATACGCATTGTAGAAATCCTTTGTGAAAAGCGCTGAACCGATATTGGTGAAAGCCTCATATGAAGGAAAATCTCCAGACTTTAATTTGTCTGGGATATTGATACTTACTCCATCAATTGAAAGTGCCTCAATGGAAACATAATAGTCTTCATCCGCGTCATCTTCCAATTCTAATTCGATAAGTCTGGCTCCCTCAAACAATTTTTCACAATCCTCCACGATTAGAGCTTTATCATCATCCCAAAGGGTTTCTTCATCTATGGCCCATAAATAGCAATTTATCCATTCCATATCAAGCAAGCATTCACCCGCTTTATCAGGATCCGAGATAGAATATTCCGTATTATGTCTATCCAGTGTAAGCACTGAACCGCTATTAAGCTGAACCTTCAATGTATTTACCATTACGTAATCTTTGTTTGTTTTGCATGAAAAATTAATTCTCATCTTTGTTCCCTCCTTCTTCTTTGATAAGATTTTCGATGTTTGCCCAGTAATTGAGATTACAATCATAATCTCCCTGTTCTACATATCTATCAACAATCATGTCAACAGCACCATCATCAAGCTCGATGCCAATACTTTCAGCATGACTGATAACATCTTTACGAACATGTTGGCTCCACAAATAGCGATAAATTCTATCCTGTTCATAAGAGCTTAAAGAATTAATCATTTTATGGATCTCCTCGTCCGTCATTGGCTTCTTAACTAAGCTTACCTTAACATCGTTAATAGTTACCGTATCAACATCGACTTCATAAACAGTTAACTCATCTTCGCATTCACCATCAAATAGTTTCTTCTTTGCTAATTCTGCTCTATCTTTTGTGGAGCATACAGCAAATGTTAAACCTTCGACGCCAGTGCTTTTTGCTCCTTCGACAATATAAGCCTTGTTAAAATCAGGCTCTATTTCGAAGCTGATAACACAAAATTCATATTCGTCTGAAAGATAATCAGCGATTTCTTTTGTATCATCTGGGATGTTAGCTTCAGATGGCAAGCCTAACAAGTTAGCTTTTGCTTCTGGGCTGTGTTCAAACGTATCATAAACATCTCTTTCCAAAGTGTTTATATTTGCGTATGTATCTTTTGGAAGTCCAAGAACTTCTGTTGCCTCTTCCACTGTCATTTCATCGATTGTTTCAAGAACATCGTCTATATCGATATCCCATTTAATGTTTCTAATTTTCATATTGTTTCCTCCTATTTTTTGAATTTCTTACCACTTTGGGCTCTTTAAATATTGCTCATATTCTTCTTTTGTATGGCACAACTGCTTAACAAACTCTTCATCCTGATACTCTGAGAATATAAATTCTCCAAAGCATGGATAAATCGTTCCATGAAAGCCACTTTCTAATTCCCATTCGGATACTAAATCTTCATAAGAACCAGAGTAGATTCCATATGCATCATCGACGTATTCGTTAATAGACTTAATGAAAGCCTCTAATGTATAACCGTGATCCGCCATCCAATATAATTTAAACCTTTGGTAAAGAGTTTCTTTCAGCGGTTCTGAAGAAGAATCAATAAAACAAAGAGACCCTGGGATTACGTAATCAAGATCCACGTTGAGATCTGACTCTTCACCCCTATTCTTAATAAGCCCTGTAATTTCTTCAATGTCTTCTGGACTTGCTCCTTCTTCCAAGATTCTGTGCAAGGTATCTTCGACCAATGCTGCTATATCGCATTTTTCGTCATAGGGTTTTTGACAGAAGACACTATATGTCTCTCTGCTGTAATACCCGTTTTTATCCACGATTTTATAGTGGATGATTGTTTCGTCATTACTTTTTAATTGCTTGAATTGCATTTTGTTCATTTCATTATCCTCCTATTATGACAATCCCATTTTCGATAACTTTTATTATCTCAGGATCATCTTCTCCGTGTTCTCTATACAAAGCATCTGTAGCAAATCCAAAACCTTCTGCATCAACGGTGAATTTGTGTTCTTTCCTTTTATAGTCAAGATATCCGATTTCATAATGGTTGGTATTTGGTTTCGGATTAAGCTTTTGTCTTTTTTTGCTGTTCTTGCGAACAACGTCGGCCTCGTTATTATTATAGGCTTCGCGCACAACATCAATCTCTTCCATTTCATGTGTAAGACGGAATGAGCTGTCCACGTATTCTCCATCCGGCAAATCAGCTTCAGCTGATGTCGCGTATTTCATTGCCTCTTTGAGAGTTGGACATTTATCTTTTGAAACTTCAATAAATCCACTCATTTCCCACGTTACAGGAATTTTCCATTTTTTATCCATGTTTTTATCCTCCTTACACTAAATTTATAGATGAGAAATAGATGAGAATTCGACTGCAGTGTAAACAAACGAAGTTCTTTCATAGTCTCCATCCTCATATGCTACAAGTTGAAGCTGATGCATCTCTGCGTCATCAATTTCATCGTAATACTCTTCTTTTGTCTTAGAAGCACAAATTTCATCTTCGACAGCCATGCTTGCCAACTTTTCTGCCACTTCTTCTTTGTTCCCAAACAAGCGGAACATGTTTACATTTGCGTTTTCTGAATTCGTAACGGATATGATCCAGTCACGATTCCAATCGCTTACATTGTTTCTTTTTTTCATTTTTTGTTTCCTCCTTAAGATTGGTTTTTCTGGTATATAGGTTTATATTACTCCTTTCATCACCAGACAATAAGAATATGTCTGAAAGATTTATTTGCAACAAAAAAGAGCTGCATTTGCATGTAGCTCTTCCACTGTTTTTCGAATTGCTATCTATTTTTAATAATTTCATCTACGATATTAAGCTCAAGAGCTTCTTCTGCGGACAACCAGTTATCACGATCTGTTAATTTTTCAATTTCTTCTTCTGTGTGACCAGTGTTTTCCGCCATGATTTTATTTAATCGGCTTTTGAGTTTTAAAATATGTTCTGCGCTGATCTGCATATCAGATGCCTGTCCTTGAGTCCCTCCGGAAGGCTGATGAATCATAACTTCCGCATTCGGGAGAATCATTCTTTTTCCTTTTGTCCCTCCGGCTAAAAGGAATGCTCCCATGCTCGCTGCCATACCCATGCAGATAGTTCTTACATCGCATTTGATATACTGCATTGTGTCGTAAATAGCAAGCCCGTCTGATACAGAACCTCCTGGACTTTTGATATAGAAGCAGATTTCTTTGTCTGGATCTGCGTGTTCCAGAAACAGCATCTGTTCAACAATCAGCGTTGCAGTTGCTTCGTTAACGTCTTCTCCAAGGACAATGATTCTATCCTGCAAAAGTCTGGATCCGATGTCCATGCTTCTTTCTCCGTTTGCTGTTGTTTCAATTACAAAAGGTATTTGTGCCATAATTTTCTTTTCTCCTTTTCCTTTTTACAAATTTTCTTCAGATAATTGAAGAATATCTGCTTTGATTTTCCTGTATTCTTCAGAATTGCGGTCCAGATATTCGTCCTGTTCTTCATCAAGAAAGACGTTCAGGTATTGGTGCATTTCTTTTTCTCTGAGCATCTTTTCTTCTGGGGCTGGCTTATCAGTAAACCCATCTACAGAATGGAGGATCCCCTCGCCTTTTATAAAATAATCCGTCCTGAATACAACATTTACTCCTGCATTTATTGTGGAATACAATCCTTCGACCATGTCATTTTTGTCTAGTGCAGTAATCATTTCCGGAGTCAGCGTTTCTACTTTTTCTCTTTTTCCGTTTCTAATGATTGTTAAAATGTATTTGTGCGGTCGAGAACATTCATTTGTATCATTTTCGATAGCGTATTTCATAGCACTAAATACAGTTGCTATCAGTTTGTCTCTGTTTGCCATTTATCAATTCCTTTCTACAAATTTCCTGTTTTCATCACTATATATATGTCAGAATATTACGTTTTATTATTTTTTACACACAGCTCAAAAAATAAACAGCCAGGAATATTCCTGACTGTTTACTTTTTTACAATACTTAGCCTTTTAATTCTACTCTATCAAGCAAATCTGCATACCAGGCTTTTCTTTTACTTCTTGCTTTCATAATTTGTTTCCTCCTTAGTTTCGTTTTCAGGATATGTTTTTATATAAGCCTCCTCCAAAATTTCCTTCATAGCAGCCTGTGCGTTAAGATAGCTAATTTTGTCAGGAGATTTCATCCATTCAATTCCACGATCTTCGTAATCATAATATTTTTGTCTGATAGTTTCGATTGTAGCTAAACCTTTGTTCAAAAGACATTTATAATAGTCTTTCCACTGGTTTTTTGTTGTAGCGATTCGTGCCATGTTTTGTTTCCTCCTTATTTCCAACCGTATACATTTGCTACGATGTCTCCAATACGACGTGTAGCCTTAAGATTTTCTTCACGAGAAAGCCCTATTT
>OLOM01002574.1_pt1 | contig 10909 bp, 7 predicted proteins | sample 1672531 | NCBI WGS metagenome assembly OLOM01 (sample SAMEA3136696, study PRJEB25190) | human gut metagenome | reverse complement strand
TGTACCTCACCGGCGTGGGCAACATCCGCGACGTCCTGCCGCACCCGCGCACCGTAGGCAACGCCGACTTCTAAAAGTCAACTCAACCAGATCGGCCTGCTGTAGCACCGAATCTTACCGCTCAAGCCGGTGGGCGCCGCCCCAAGGCGTACGCCCGTCGGCTTTCGTGGCAATCTCCGGCACTACAGCAGGCCGTTTCCTTGGTCGATGTGACAAAAAGTCGACAGGTTTGTTTTGTCACATTTTTACAGGGGCTTCATATATGTACGAAAATACCCGCCTTGGAGCCCATGTCTAGTACTTAAAGAACCCCTCGCCCGAAGACTCGCCAAGCTTGCCCTCGTCGAGCATCTTCTTAAGAACGGCTGCCATGGCTTTGAAGTTGTACGGCATCATCATCTTTTTGAGCAGCGGGCTCACGAGGCCGGGAACTTTCTGATACTGCATCACGATGTTGTAGGCCGTCTGGATGCCCACGGTGTCGAACACACGGAACGGACCCTTGGGCGCGCCGGCGCCGCACGTCCAGGCAAGATCGATGCTCTTGGCAACCTTGCAATAGACACCATTAAAAATGATGCGGCGATACATGGAAGACACCCCTCGCCCAGCGGCAGTGGGTCATCGGAAAACGGTTACATCTGTTGGCTATCTTTCGTCTGTAAAAAAGACCGCCGCGGGCAACCCCACGGCGGTCTGGCAATGTGCCGAGTGGCAGGTAACGACCGGTGAACGGCAAAATGTGACAAAATAAACCTGTCGACTTTTTGTCACATTCGGGTTAATGGTGCGGGCGGAACTTGGAGTCCACTGCATCCATCTCGAGCGGGGCGATGTGCTCCATCACGAAGCCCTTGCCGGCGCGCATGTTCTCCTTGGCCACGCTGATCATCAGCTTGATGCGATTAAGCTGGTTGACCTCCGAGGCGCCCGGGTCGTAGTCCACAGCCACGATGTTGCTCTCGGGATGCTGACGGCGCAGCTCCTTGATCACTGCCTTACCCACCACATGGTTGGGCAGGCACGCAAACGGCTGCGTACAGATGATATTGGGCGCACCGTGGTCAATAAGGTCGAGCATCTCGGCCGTAAGCAACCAACCCTCGCCCATGTTGTTGCACAGCGACAGCACCTGCGAAGCCTTATCCGCCATAGCGCTGATGGGCTCGGGAGCCTCAAAGCGATCGGACTTCTCCAGCAGATCCTCCACCGGTTTGCGCATCCAGTCCACCATGCCAATGAGCGCATCCATGCCCGCACGCGTAACGGCAGAGCTTCCCAGCTCGTCCTTCTGCAGATTGGAATTGCTCATAGAGTACAGGAAGAAGTCGAGCAGACCCGGCACCACGGCCTCGCAGCCCTCATTTTCGATAACCTCGACCACGTGGTTGTTTGCCGTGGGATGGAACTTGACGAGAATCTCGCCCACCACGCCCACGCGCGGCTTGGTCCCCTCGCCCTCAAGCGGCATGGTGTCGAACGCCTCGATAGCCTCGCGCGCCAGGCGCGTGAAGTTGCGGCGATTGAACTTGGGCGCCAGTGCACGGGCGCGCGCCATGTACTCGTCAAAGAGCGCATTGGCAGCACCAGGCGTCACCTCGTACGGGCGGCAGCGATAGAGCATCTGCATCATCACGTCGCCAAACAGGATGGAGTAGACAGCGGCTTTGAGCATGGGAACCGTCAGCTTGAAACCGGGGTTCTTCTCGTCGAGTTTCACGGCCGAAAGCGAGATGACCGGGATCTCGGGGTGGCCCGAATCGCGCAGCGCCTTGCGAATGAGCGCGATGTAGTTGGTGGCACGGCAGCCGCCGCCCGTCTGGCTGATAACCACGGCGGTCTTGGTGAGGTCGTACTTGCCGCTCTCGATGGCCTCCATAATCTGGCCCGTCACGAGAATCGAGGGGTAGCAGATGTCGTTGTTCACATAGCGCAGACCCGCTTCGACGGCACCGCGGTCGGTCGAAGGCAGGAGCTCCAGGTTGTAGCCATAGGCGTGGAATACCTCTTTGACCAGGTCAAAGTGGATGGGCGCCATCTGCGGGCACAGAATAGTGTAGCCCTCGCGGCGCATCTCCTCGGTAAACGGAACCTTATCCCATGCCGTGGACTTGCTCTCGCGTTGCGGCTCGATGCGGTACTTGTGAGTGGCAAAGACCGGCTGCTCGTCCGAAGGCTCGACCGGGCTTGCCTCGCCCACCTTGTAGGCCTCGCCCGCGGCTTCGGCCTCGGCGCGGCGCTCGGCTTCTTGGTCCTTAAGGGCAGCCATGAGCGAGCGAACGCGAATGCGCGCGGCACCGAGGTTTGATACCTCGTCGATCTTGAGCACCGTGTAGATCTTGCCGGATGCCTCCATGATCTCTTGCACCTGGTCGGTGGTAAGGGCATCAAGGCCGCAACCAAACGAGTTGAGCTGAATGAGGTCGAGGTCGTTGCGCATGGTCACAAAGCGTGCCGCCGCGTAGAGACGCGAGTGGAACATCCACTGGTCGACCACGCGGATGGGGCGCTCGGGCTTGATGAGATGTGCCACCGAGTCCTCGGTGAGCACGGCAAAGCCAAAGGAGCTGATAAGCTCGGGCAGAGAATGGTTGATCTCGGGATCGTTATGGTAGGGGCGACCGGCGAGCACGATGCCGTGGCCGCCGTGTTCCTCGATCCAATGGATGGTCTCCTCGCCCATGGTCTGGATGGCCTCGTGAAAGCGAGCGTCCTCCTCATAGGCGGCATTCACGGCAGCGTCAATCTCGGAACGCGTAATCTTAGGGCCTGTCACGCGGCCGCGGCCGGCCTCAGCATCGGCCACACGGTCGACAGCGATGAGCTGATACAGGCGACGCTTGAGCTCAACCTTATCGTGATACGGCACGAAGGGATACATGAACTCGACGTGCTGCTCGGAAAGCTCATCGATATTGAGGCCGAGCGCGGTGGGATAGCTCATGACGATCGGGCAGTTGTAGCAGTTGCCCGCCGTGGGATCCTCCTTGCGCTCCCAGCGTACGCAGGGCATCCAGATAAAATCGGGATCTTTGTCCAGCAGGTTCATGATGTGACCGTGGCTGAGTTTGGCCGGGTAGCACACGCTCTCGGACGGCATGGACTCGATGCCCGCCTCGTAGGTCTTTTTACTGGACTGGTCGGACAGCACGACCGAGAAGCCAAGCTCGGTAAAGAAGCGATGCCAAAACGGGTAGTTCTCGTACATATTGAGTGCACGGGGGATGCCCACGGTGCCGCGCGGAGCGTCCTCGGGTGCCAGGCACTCGCGGTCGAACAGCAGCTCGTTTTTACGTTTGAAGAGGTTCGGGGCCTCGCTCTTCTTCTTTTTGTGGCCCGCACCGCGCTCGCAGCGATTGCCGGTGATAAAGCGACGACCGCCGCCAAAGTCGTTGATGGTGAGCTGGCAGTTGTTGGAGCAACGGCCGCAGCGCGCATGCTTTTGCGTGACGGTGAGGGCAGCCACTTCCTCGGCAGAGAGAATGGTGGAGACGCCGTCTTCGCCCGCGCGGTCGCGCGCGAGCAAAGCCGCACCATAGGCGCCCATGCAGCCGGCGATATCGGGGCGCACCGCGTTGACGCCCGTGAGCTTTTCGAACGCGCGCAGGGTGGCGTCGGACATGAAGGTACCGCCCTGAACGATCACGCTCGTGCCGATCTCCTTGGAGTCGCGCAGCTTGATGACCTTAAACAGAGCGTTCTTGATCACGGAGTACGAGAGGCCGGCGGCGATATCGCCCACGGTAGCGCCCTCTTTTTGCGCCTGCTTCACACGGGAGTTCATAAAGACGGTGCAGCGGCTGCCCAGGTCGACGGGGTTTTTGGCATTCACCGCCGCGGCCGCGAAGGCGCGCACGTCCATATTCATCGACACGGCAAAGCTCTCGATAAAGCTGCCGCAGCCCGAGGAGCATGCCTCGTTGAGCATGATGTGCTCGATCACGCCGTCGCGCACGCGCAGGCATTTCATGTCCTGGCCACCGATGTCGAGGATAAACTGCACGCCGGGCAAGAACGCCTTGGAGCCGCGCAGGTGCGCGACCGTCTCGATCTCGCCGGAGTCAGCCTTGAGGGCCTCGATGAGCAACGCCTCGCCGTAACCGGTGGTGGTTACGTGGCCGATGGTGCAGCCCGCGGGAATGTGGTTGTAGAAATCGGCCATGATGACCTTGGCCGTACCCAGGATGTCGCCGTTGTTGTTACCGTACCAGGTATGCAGCAGCTGGCCGTCCTCGCCCACAAGCGCGGCCTTCATGGTAGTGGAGCCGGCGTCGATGCCAATAAACACACGACCCCGGTAGCTATCGAGGTCGCCCTTGGGCACAACCTCCTTGTCGTGGCGGCTCTTAAACTCGTCATACTCCTCGGGCGTGGCGAAAAGCGGATCCAGGCGTGCGACCTCGGATCCCTGCGTGTCGCCCAGGGCATCAATTGCCTCGATAAGCTGCGGGAACGTTGAGAGCTTGTTAGACTCATGAGCCATCGCGGCACCCGAGGCCACAAACAGGTGGGCGTTATTGGGAACGATGCGATGTTCCTCGTCCAGTTCAAGCGTCACGTAGAAACGATGACGGAGTTCGGAGAGATACTGCAGCGGGCCGCCCAGGAAGGCCACGTTGCCGCGGATGGGACGGCCGCATGCAAGGCCGGAGATAGTCTGGGTCACCACGGCCTGGAAGATGGAGGCAGCGACGTCTGCGGGAGCCGCACCCTCGTTGAGCAGGGGCTGCACATCGGTCTTGGCAAAAACGCCACAGCGGCTGGCGATGGGATAGATGGTCGTGGCCTGCTTGGCGAGCTCGTTTAGGCCCGCGGCATCCGTGTGCAGAAGCGTGGCCATCTGATCGATAAAGGCGCCCGTGCCGCCGGCGCAGGTGCCGTTCATGCGCTGCTCGATGCCGTTATCGAAGTAGATGATCTTGGCATCCTCGCCGCCCAGCTCGATGGCAACGTCTGTAGCGGGGATGAGCGTCTCGACGGCGCGCTTGCTGGCGATGACCTCCTGCACGAACTCGAGACCCAGCCACTGGGAAAGCAGCAGGCCGCCCGAGCCGGTGATGGCGCAGGTCATCTGGGCCTCGGGCAGCAGGCCCGCAGCGCCCACGAACAGGTCGCGCGCGCAGGCACGCACATCGGTATGGTGGCGCTGATACTTGGCGTAGACAATCTGGTTCTCGTCGTTCAGCACGGCAAGCTTGACGGTGGTAGAGCCCACGTCGATGCCCAGATGCAGCTGGCCAGTCGCGGCCTCGGCATTGTAGATGGCACCCTCGGGGACCACGCCGGGACGGATCTCGCTCGTCTCCTCGTTCACTTCGTTCATCGGTTACTCCCTCTCGTTGCGCTCGTCGGTGTCGTCGAGCTGAAGATTCAACAGTTTCATGCCATATGCCGGCACGTTGATATCGATAGGCTGGCCATACAGGTCGCCGGGACGCACAAAGGCGATCACCGTCATGATGCGCGCCATGGTTTTGGGCGATTCGGGCAGTCCGTTTTCGAACCAGCGCTGGACCACGCCCATCTCGGCGGTAACCACATAGCTCAGGTAATAATCGAAAAACGACCCCAAGACCGCAGGGAAAATGCCCGTCTGCATGCGACCCGAAATCTCGTCGCGCGCAAGGTCGATTAGGCGCTTGATAAAGGCAGGGTCGCCGCCAGGGCCCAGTAACGACCCAATGAGTTCACGATTCTTTGCCAGGTATTCGAGCAGCTCAACCGCGCCAGGCGCTGGCTCCAGCTCGTCGATGCTGTGATAAAGCTCGGGCAGCGTGGCTGCGCCGATATTGCGGACGAGCGTACGAATCTCATCCATAATGGCATCTTCGACCTGTTGGATAAAATCGGGAATGTCTTTGTAGTGGCTATAAAACGTGCGGCGCGTCAGGCCCGCGCAATCGGTAAGCGACGCCACCGTGATGCGCGACAGATCCTCGCCCGCCCCAAGCTGTTGCACAAGTGCGTCCCGAAGCGACGTCTGCGAACGCAGAGATCGGGGGTCGCACTTAAAATCTGTTTGCGGCATAGGCCTCCTCGGGTGCTATTTCACACTCCGAGTATTATTTCACACTGTGTGTATTTTATTCCACGCGCCACAAAGTCGACAGGTTTGGCGCGTCGTTGCCCAGTGCGCCCGACGATTCCCTGCTTTTCCGCCGCGCCAAGCGGCAGGCCAGCGCGTCGCCCGGCACACCCGCTGTCTCCCTACTGCTAGGAAATCACGGTACGGTTGCGGTCGTTACGAAGTGTGGCAACCATATGGCGCGGCACAGCATGAGCCGCGCAGTTACCAATGACGTTGCCAGCCGCACGCTTGGCAGCATCCGAACCATTGCTCGTGGCATAGGCGTGCTCAAAGCGATCGAGCATGACGATGTCGTTGCCGCCGTCTCCATAGACTGCCACCTCGTCTTCAGAGAAGCCCAGATAGTTAGCAAGCCAAGCCACGCTCTCGCCCTTATTGCAGGCGCGGTCGGTTATCTCGAACATCGCCGGATTAAACGGGGCGTTGACCACGGTGTCGGCGTGCTCGGCCAAAAACGCGTGAAGTTCGCGCTCCATGCCAGGATCGGGCACGCGGCAGTTTACCTTGCACACATCGTGCTGCAAGATCTCGGCGAGTGGCACCTCGTAGCGGTGGTGCGCCAAAAAGGAAGCTTTTGCGCGCATGCCGCGCATGAGAATGCGGCGCCAGGGGCTGTCGGTCACAAAACCCGCTTCGCGCACCTCGCGCGTGTTGCTCGAAAGAATAGAATCGCTCGTCACGCAGTCAAAGCAGATGCCAGGAAAAGCTGGGATAAGCTCTTCCAAAAACGCCGGGTCCACGATGTGGGACTTAAGGACCTCGCCGTCGCGCCCGCGAATGATAGAACCGTTGGCGCAAATCGCCTCAATGGTTCCGGGCTCGAAACCACCGTCGGTGTACCACACGCTCGTGCGGCCTGTAGCTGCGGCAACATGCGCGCCCGCATCGGTGATCTCGCGAATCGCTGCGAGGATTTTATCGTCGGTAGTATGAAAGAGATTGAGCAGCGTACCGTCCAGGTCGCAAGCGAACAGTTTGATCATACCAGGCTCCATTCCGCGCGTTTTTCCCAGCATAGCGGAAAAGAAGGCGCGATAAGGCAGCGCAGCAGGTCAAGCGTCAAGTGCCCGGGGCGAATGGGCGAGCGGCGGCGCATATCGAAAGGCTCTGCGCCCCGTCGCGGGCGGTGCGCAAACGGCAAGCATGGCTTTTCCGGGTCCTATTTCACCGCCCACGTTGCCCTTTATGCCCCATCACACAACGAACTTCCTGATTTCAGTAGCAGTATTGCAACTACGCGAGTAGCCGGCTCCTTTAAGCTCGCGCCAACTGGGGTTTTGTTAAAGAAAGCCGGCGTCTACTCGGCAAAACGCAATACTGCTACTGAAATCGGGAAGTTCCTATCAAACCGACGATTCTATGGCAGATATTTCCGCCCTTGATCCTCACTGCGCTTGGAAAGCAAGGCCATCAACCCGGCAAAAAGCTCTATGGTCGTTGCCATGAACACAAGCAAAACCGTCGTCCCGGACATGTCAATCGCGATGCCACACGCCGCCTGCCCTACAGGAGAAGCGCAGGTGGCCACAGCATAAAACAACGCCAGCACACGCCCGACCATGCCACTCTCGCATTGAAGCTGAATATCGCTCACCAACACCACCGTAATCGTGCTTCCCCAAAAAAGAATCCACACCACCCCTGCAGTCAAGCAAACAAACTGGAACGCAGCGCTGAAGCCAAAAAACGACCCCATCGCTGAAATCAGAGGGCCGAAACCAAGCAATGCTACAAAAGCGGGAAATCGCTTCATTGTACAGAATCCGGGCGCAAGGCCTACAAACGCACCGCCCGCTAAAGCTCCTATGGCCCCCATCGCTTCAACCGAGCCCGCAGCAGCCACATTCCATGCAAGCTGTTCGGTAACCACATAGGGAAGTATCACATTGACTCCGGCAAGAACAGCATTGACAAGGCATGCAAAGACAATAGAAAGAAGCAGTGGCTTTTCATTGCGCAAGAAGAGAACAGCCGCGCGCATATCTTGAAAAAGGTTTCCCCTTCCCGCTATTGCAGAATCGTCTGTGCCTGCACCAGGCAAAGCCGCAGGGGATCTCTTTAGAAAAGGACATGCGCATACAAGCACCACCGCCGTAGCAAGGCAAACCATTCCAAAACACACAAGCAGTGCAATGCCCATCCATCCCATTAAAACGCCTGCCACCACAGGTCCGATGATATTGCTCGCTGTGCTCACCTGGTTCACGAGCGAGACTCCCTGCTTGACATGTTCCGCATCCAACATGCGAGGAATCTGAGTTTGAAACATCGGGATATACAGTGCATGCGCGGCATAGAGCGCGATGAGAAAAAGCACCGTTACCAACAGCAGGTGGGCTCGGAACAAGAAAAAGTAACAAACGCCACACGAGGCGAGAACCGAACCGGCAATCACAAGAATGCACCGCATGTTCACCCGATCGGCAACAACCCCAGCGACCGGCATAAGCAAAACAGATGGCACAAAAGTCGCCGCCGTCACTGTGCCATAAAGGCTCGGAGAGCCGCTAACATTCAGCAGATAAAGCGGTAGAGCAAAGCGCAACGTGCTCTCGGAAACAAGCGCGAATGCCTGCACCGCCAGCAATACCCCAAAATGCGAGTACTCTTTGATCTTCCAGCGGTACACCTGGCTCGCCTCCTTTCAAGTATACATACCGTTGGTATGTAATATATCAAAGTAAGATACCGTCGGTATGTATACTTGAAAGAGATTTCCTTCCGTGCTCTTGCAAAAAGCAAAAATGAAAAAAGAAAGGCGCTGGCCAACGCCTATTTTCGATGCAAAATATCAGCTACAGCCTCAATGGTTGCGTGCACGTTATTTCGGCCCAAATCGATGCCGAGCGCAGACGCCATATCAACCAGCACATTGCCGCGGGCAAGCATATCGTCACGCATCGCCTCTTGGTCGAACAGCGGAATCAACCAGAGATTGACAAGAAGACTCAGCGCCTCTGCCGTCTCGCGCGGATGGGGGCAGACGATCGAGCCGTCGGCTATGCCTTCCTCGATAAGCGGCTGCAAAAACGAACGCGCCGAAACACTCAAGGAATCCCGATACTCGGTAGCTAGGATGCGCGCATTAGCGATGGGATCGTTGAGAAGCCCCATGCGCTGCCAAAGCTCAACCTGTGGCACAACCGACTCGGGAGAAATGATGTCTCGGAGCTTTTGCGCCCCGTTGTAGCCACGGTCTTCACAAACGGCACGGCGAGCCTGGGCAATCGGAGCCATCGCTCGCTCAAAAGCGGCGTCGAGAATGGCCTCTTTGCTATCAAAATGATGATAAATGGCGCCCTTGGTAAGCCCATCGAGCCCGGCCACGATATCAGAGATACTCGTATTGTCGTAGCCTTTGGAGCAAAACAAGCCAAACGCCACATCAAGAATCTTTTCGACCGTCTGGTCGGGATACTTATTACGCGCCATGACCCCTCCAAAACAGGCAGCAAATCGTGCTTATTGTCGCACGAGCAGCCGGTGAGTCAATGTGGGGCGTGGCCACGGTGCGTCGCGCGGCTTGGCGCACCGCTCTTTTACTAACGAACTTCCTGATTTCAGTAGCAGTATTGCAACTGCGCGAGTAGCCGGCTTCTTTAAGCTCGCGCCAACTGGGGTTTTGTTAAAGAAAGCCGGCGTCTACTCGGCAAAACGTAATACTGGTACTGAAATCAGGAAGTTCGTTGTCGAAGCGAGGATTGTGCCGCCCATCAGAGGCAGCACGTATCATGGAAACGGTGCGTTTTTGGCCTCGCAGACTGCGCCGGCGCGCGTCCATCAAACGCGACGAGCGCGCAAACGCCGGTCCCTATCGCGACATCCTTTTGGTAACGAGCTTCTCAATCCCTTTGAGAACGACGTCGGCGACGAGCGCCACCGCCGCGCACAAGATGGTCCCGTCCACGATCTTGTAGACGTTCATGGTGCGCAGGCCGCTGAAGAGAATCGTTCCCAGGCCGCCCGCGTTGATGGTCGCCGCGATAGTGGCGATGCCGATGGTGCTGATCGCGGCAAGGCGAATGCCCGCCATGATCACCGGGAAGGCCAGGGGCAGTTCCACGCGCAGCAGCACCTGCATCGGACTCATCCCCATCCCCGTCGCCGCCTCGACCACGCCCGGGTCCACGCCGTTCAGCCCCTCGACGATGTTGCGCACGAGCAGGAACTGGTTGTACGCCACCATGACGATCGTGGCAGACGTAAGCCCCAGGCCGGTGAACGGGATGAGCAGTGAGAACAGGGCCAGGCTGGGAACGGAGTAGAGCGCGCCGAGGACCTGCAGGACCGCGCCCTCGACGCGACGCGAGCGCCTGATCGCGAGCGTGATGAGCGCCGCCACCGCGAGGGACCACGCGAGCACAACCCCCACGATGACGAGGTGCTCGCCGAGCGCCGCCATGAACTTGTCCTGATGGCTCGCCCAGTATGCAACAAAATCACCCATCAGGCACCGTCCCTGCCGGCAACAGAGCAAAATGCCCCGCCGCCCGCACCAGAGCTCAACAGCGCCCGCACGAACTCCGTAGCAGGCTGTTCGCGAATGCGGTCGGGAGTGTCATATTGCTGGACACGGCCCTGGTCGATGATGAGCACCTTAGTGCCGAGCTTGAACGCCTCGGCGACGTCGTGGGTCACGAAGACGAAGGTCTTGCCCGAGCCGCGGTGAATGCGCAGCAGCTCGTCTTGAAGCTCGTTGCGCGTAATGGCATCGAGGGCGCCGAACGGCTCGTCGAGCAGCATGAGCCTGGGCTCAGCAGCGAGGGCGCGCGCCAGGCCCACGCGCTGCTGCTGGCCGCCGGAGAGCTGAGAGGGCCAGCG
>OLOM01002563.1_pt1 | contig 10934 bp, 6 predicted proteins | sample 1672531 | NCBI WGS metagenome assembly OLOM01 (sample SAMEA3136696, study PRJEB25190) | human gut metagenome | reverse complement strand
TCTATAACCTCGTGGTACGCACAGGGTTTGGCTAAATTGGAAACGATTTTGCTTGTTATTGTTTGGGCGCTTTGATGAAAGTCGCCAAAAAACTCAGGATGTACCTGGCTTGGGGTTGCGTGGACGATCTGCCTTGATAAAAAAGTTCTTTCATTAATTCGATCACGGGGCGCACCGTTGCCGCACAGAGTTCGATCGGTAAGGAGCTCACTTGCAGCTTCTTTATTGGTGATGCCGCCAAAGCTGCGTAGATCAGAATACATATAGGAGCTCGGTGTGTGCATCTATATCCTTGTCCGGAGCGCAATTTCGCTGCAAGTTAAAACGATAAAAACGGTTACTATCTGCGCGTAATTCATATTCTAACTCAGAAATACGAGGTCAATGCCATTATCTCTGAATAGTTTTAACGGGTAAACCTCTCAGTTGCGCATGTTGTGCACAAAGCAAATCGGTAACTAATGTTGCGCAACGGATCCTTTTCAAACTGCCTTTAAATAGCGAATGCATAAAAAGGATAACTAGTCAGGCGCGTAAAGACGCGGGCTAATGCAGTGCGAAAAGGAGAATAAATGAAGGATTTGCGTTCTAGGAAAGCAATTGCGGCAGGCCTGAGCTTGACGCTTGCTCTTGGTAGCGTGCCTGCAGTAGCATTGGCCGATGACGCCGATGAGAATAGCGAGGGAGCTACTTCCGAGCAGTCTGCCCAGGCCGAGCTTTCGTTTTCGGCAAATGGTGGACAGTTCACCGATGGCAGCACTGGAGTAACCGTCAAGGCGAACGAGGACGGAAGCATCAATGCTCCTACGCCTACTCGTGCGGGCTATACTTTCAAGGGTTGGTACTCTCAGTCCAGCATGGATGGCATTCCTGAGAATTATCAGCAGTATTACAAGCTCGATCCTTCTTCCGCCAAGGCAGGCAGCTGGTTTGCTGCATGGGAAAAGAACGCAGAGGTTCAGGCTCAGAGTGTTGAGGTTGTAAGCTTCTTCCAGGGCGGCGAACGTGATGGTTCCAGCGTAACCACTACGATTGACGTTACTGCAGACAGCAGCGTTGCAGATTGCGTTAAACAGAACCAGATCAACGTTCTGTATGCTGCTAACGGCGGCCAGTTCGTAGACGGCAACGAAACCATGCAGGGCGTTGCCGACGCTGATGGCAAACTCCGTCAGCCTCCTACGCCCACCCGCGATGGCTACACCTTCGCTGGTTGGTACTGGCATGCGGATTACTCCGGCTACACCGACGAGCAGAAGGCCGCCGACAAGGTCGATTTCGACCAGGCGGTTACTGGTCAGACCGTTACGATGTTCGCTCAGTGGACTAAGGATGAAGTACAGAACGAGACCGACGTTCTGTATGTTGCCAATGGCGGCAAGTTCGCTGATGGTCAGGAAGTTCAGCAGGGTCTCACCGACTCCGACGGCATGATGCGCCAGCCCATGACCCCCACACGTGATGGTTATACCTTCGCTGGCTGGTACTGGGTTTCCGACCTGAGCGTCCTCACCGAAGAGCAGAAAGAGCAGAACAAGGTCGATTTCACTCAGCCAGTTACCAAGCCTCATGTAACGATGTATGCCCAGTGGGTGAAGAACCAGGACGAAATCAATGTCCTGTACGCTGCTAACGGTGGCCAGTTCGCTGACGGCAACGATACCATGCAGGGCGTCACCGACTCCGACGGCATGATGCGCCAGCCCGCGGCTCCCACCCGCGATGGCTACACCTTCGACGGCTGGTACTGGCACGCTGACTACTCCGGCTACACCGACGAGCAGAAGGCCGCCGACAAGGTGGACTTCTCCCAGCCCGTGCAGTCCGACGTGAACATCTACGCCCAGTGGACCAAGAACGCCGATGCTCAGGCCGAGCAGATCACCGTTAAGTTTGTTGACAACTTCAACGGGACCGAATCTTCCGCCGAGGTCAAGAAGGGCGAGGCTGTTGCCAAGCCTGCCGACCCCACCTATGACGGTTGGACCTTCGAGGGTTGGTCTTCCACCCTCAAGGACGATGAGGGCAACTGGGAGTACACCCCCGTTGACTTCAGCAAGGCAGTTGAGGATGAAGACCAGGACGGTGTGGTAACCTATTACGCCTTCTACTCCGAGAACCAGGCTGCTGCGGACGACGCCGCTAATGGTGAAGAAGCCGCGGAACAGGAAGCTGCCGGTGATGACGCCGAAGCGGCGGATGAATCGAGCATCGCCCCTCAGACCGGTGACGCCACCAACGTTGCCGCTGTCGCTGGCATTGGCGGTATCGCGGGCCTCTTGGCTGCCGCTGCTGCGCTGCTTCGCCGCCGTCGCAGCAACTAGCTAATGCATACGCTGTCCGTTTGAGGCAGAGGTACTAGCAGGCGAATGGACTGGGTTATTCCCGGTCCATTCGTTTTTTAGTGGGAAATGAAGCAAACCCGTATTTGAGCTTGCGTTTGACCGCATTGCGCGTGAAGGGAGTTGCCATGACTTTTGTCCTCGGGCTGGCTCAGTGCCGTCATCCTGAAGAAGGCGGTACGGAAGCTGTTTTGGAAATGGCCGAACAATGGTGTGCCGAAGCTTCTCTTCGTGGGGTGGATATCTTGGTGTTCCCCGAGTCGCTTATGACCCGCTATGAACTGGATAAACGGTCGTTCGCTTCCGAGGCTGAGCCAATCGATGGGCCGTTTTGCTGCGGAATGGATGCGCTTGCGGCGCGTTATGGCCTTTGGCTTGTATACACCGTGAATGAGCGGAACAATGAGGGGAATCCCTTTAATACGGCTGTTATTACGGGAAGCGATGGGACAAAGCGCGGGGTTTACCGCAAAGTGCATTTGTTCGATACCGATTTCACTAAGGAATCCGATCGTATGGCGGCGGGCTCTGCGTTGTTCGAGCCCATTGATACTCCCTTTGGGCGCATCGGTCTTTCGATTTGCTATGATTTGCGTTTTCCGGAAGTGGCGCGCTTTGCGGCAACGCGTGGGTGCCAGCTGTTAATCAACCCTGCCGCCTGGGTGGATGGCCGCTTGAAGGCGGAACAATGGCGTACACTTCTTTCGGCGCGCGCCATCGAGAACGAGATCTTTGTTGCGGGCTTAAGTCGCGTTGACAAGGGCTACATCGGGCAAAGTGCCGTGTTTGGGCCTGATGGTGTGATGCTGGCCAGTGGCAGCGTCCGCGAAGAGCTGGTTGCTGCCCGCATAGACCTTTCGGCGATTGACGGAGTTCGCGCAGCCATGCCCGTCCTTGAGCATCGCAGGCCGGAGCTTTATTAGTGGGGTATGGGGGCAGACGCCGTTTTCCCACTAGGCAGGGCTGGGGGGGTCGCCCGGCAACTCCATACGATTAGTGCGGGCGGCGCCTCAAAGCTAAAGTGGGAAACGGTACCTGTCCCTATATTCCTACTTTGCCGTTTCAACAATCAGGGCAGATCGTTCGACTTTTCGTTGCATAGTGTGGAATCGGCGTGTATGGGGCTTTCTTCGCGGATTCGTGGCCGAGATCTGTGGTGATGCGGCATAAAATCACAATGTTTACTAAATAAAACATACGGGAGTCAATAGGCTCTCTTTGGCACTCGCCCGAAACCTACCTCAACTGCACTATTAAGGGAGTTGCTGTGCTTAGCCGCTTTAGCGTAAAGAAGCCATATATCGTTACGGTTGCGGTGATCATCATCCTGATTCTGGGTGGTGTTTCGCTTACCAAGATGAAGACCGACTTGCTGCCCGATATGGATTTGCCCTATCTGGCGGTTATCACCACCGACCCTGGCGCTAGCGCTGAAAAGGTGGAATCCGAAGTTACCGATGTATTGGAAGGCTCGCTTTCGAAAGTAAGCGGTGTTTCCTCCGTCCAAAGCCAAAGTGCTGATAACTATTCCATGATATTCCTCGAGTTCGAGGACGGAAGCGATATGGATTCCGCCATGGTGAAGGCCTCGTCTGCGGTAAACGAGGTTTCTTCCCAGCTGCCTGAAACCGCTGGCAGCCCTAACTACATGGAAATCAGCATGGATATGATGGCAACCTTGTATGTTGCCGCATCCTACGACGACCATGATATTTTCGACACCACTTCGTTGGTGAAAGACAAAGCTGTTCCTGAATTGGAGCGCATTGACGGTGTTGCCGACGTTTCTACGGTTGGGGCGGCGGAAAAATCGGTAGAGGTGCGCCTTTCCGACAGCAAGATTGAAGACATCAACAACAAGCTGCTGGCCAGCGTCAATTCCCAGCTTTACGATGCCAAGAAAAACATCGATGAAGGTGAGGCGAAGCTGGCTGAAGCGGAGAGCCAGCTAAACAGCCAGAAAGAAGCGCTCGAGCAGAAGCAGCAGGAAGCAAGCGATCAGCTTGGTCAGGCAAGCTCTGGCTTAACGCTGGCAATTTCCGGGAAAACCAGCGAGATCACTTCGCTGCAGGCGGGGATCGGAGCGCTGAAGGCCGTCGATCCTAGCGGCGCAAACCCCCAGGTTCAGGCGAAAATTGGGCAGCTTGTGCAGAAGGCGCAAACGGTAACGGGAGAACTTGAAGCCTACCAAAAGCAGCTTGCCGAAGTGCAATCGGGCTCTATTACTGCAGCAACGCAGTTCGGCAGCGCCAGCGCTCAGCTTGCCAGCGCCCAACAGACCATCGACTCCAACAAACAACAGCTGACGGATGCCCGTTCTCAGTACGAAAGCTCGCGTGAAGAGGCTCTTTCCAAGGCGAATGTCAATGCCTTGGTGGACAAGGAAACGCTAGCAGGCATTATTAAAGCCCAGGATTTTTCGATGCCGGCTGGCTACCTTGATAGCGGCTCGGATGATCAGTGGCTGTTGCGTGTGGGCGACAACATCTCTTCCATTTCCGACCTGCGTTCGCTTTTGCTCGCCGACATCGATGGGGTGGGTGAAATCCGCCTTGCCGATGTTGCCGACATCACCGAAGTTGACAATGTCGGAGATCAGTACATGCGTATCAACGCCAAAGATGGCGTATTGCTTTCGGTGTTCAAGAATTCCACTGCTTCTACGAGCGAAGTTTCTGCAGATACCCGAGCAGCGCTTACCAAAATTGAGCAGGCCAATCCCGGCTTGCATCTAACCGTGGTGAGCGACCAGGGGTCTTTCATTGCGCTGTACATCAACTCTATTTTGCAGTCGCTGCTTTTGGGCGCGCTTCTTGCCGTGGTGGTGCTCATCGTTTTCCTTCGCGATTGGCGCCCCACACTCATAATGGCTTTCAGCATTCCCTTCTCAGTGCTCTGCGCCTTGGTGGTGATGTACTTCTCGGGCATCTCGCTGAACATTATGTCGCTTGGCGGTATTTCCATCGCTATTGGCATGCTGGTAGATAATTCGATTGTTGTGCTGGAGAATATCTATCGCCTGCGCAGCCGCGGCATTCCGCCTGCTCGCGCAGCCGTTCAGGGTGCGAAGCAGATCTCGGGCGCGGTAATTGCTTCCACGCTTACTACCATTTGCGTATTCTTGCCCATCGTGTTTACTACGGGCATGGTGAACCAGCTGATGCTGCCCTTCGCGCTGACCATTGCCTACGTGCTTACCGCGTCGCTGCTTATCGCGTTGACCATGGTTCCCGCTGCTTCTTCGTTCCTGTTCAAGAACTATATTCCTCGCCGCAACAACTGGTTTGAGACGCTGCAGACGAAATACGCTCGTTCGCTGGCATTCTTCTTGCGTCATAAGGCGTTGCCTCTTGTGGTGTCGGTAGTGCTTTTGGCTGTTGCAGTGATTGGCGTGGTGAACATGGGTATCACTATGATCCCCACCATGACCTCGAAAACGGCAACGGTGACAGTGACCATGCCTGAAGATACCGACAAGGAGACGGCGTATGCTACGGCGGATAAGGTTATGGACGAAGCCATGGGCATCGACGGAGTGAAATTCGTTGGCGCTATGGACGGAACGTCTTCGACCTCGATGGTTGCTAGCGATATTTCCAGCAGTAGCAGCAGCGACAAGTTCCACCAGGTGTTCACGTTCTACGTACAGACCGACAGTTCAGTGACCACCGAAGGCCAGGTGCTTTCGATTTTGGATCAGCTGCAGCAGCGTACTTCTGGCCTGAACTGCGAAGTGATTACCGACGCTTCTTCTTCTGAGGCGATGAGCTCTATGACCGGCAGTGGGCTTTCGCTGAGGATCCAAGGTCCCGATCAGGATGAGCTGGTGCGTATCAGCGAAGATGTGATGGGGATCGTTGGCCAGGTGGAGGGCTATACCGAAATCGAAAACGGCATGGAAGATGCTGCGACCGAGCTTCACCTGGTTGTCGATCGCGACAAGCTTACCAAGGACGGCTATACGGTTGCTCAGTTGTATAGCGATTTGGCGAAAAAGCTTTCCGAAAGCGCCGATGCGCCTTCCATGACGCTCGATGGCAGCAAGATGAATGTGTCTGTAGTGGATAAGACAAACCCTGTTACGGCAGACAATCTTCTTGATACCGAGATTGAGATAACCAATCAGCAGACGGGCGATACCACCACGCACAAGCTTCGCGAGTTCGCTACGGTTGAGCAGGGAGTTGCCTCTCCCACGATGATTCATGTGAACTCAACCCGTGCTATTACGGTGACGGCCGATGTCGAAGATGGTTACAACAATGCTTTGCTTGCGCGCGATCTGCAGACCAAGCTCAAGGATTATCAGCTGCCCGAGGGCTACACCATTCAAACCAGTGGCGAACTGGAAAACATCAACACAATGCTTTCTCAAATGATGCTGCTTCTGATTTTGGGCTTTGTGCTGATTTACCTTGTCATGGTGGCGCAGTTCCAGAGCTTGCTTTCTCCCTTCATCGTGATCTTGACTGTCCCCCTTGCCTTTACCGGCGGTTTGTTCGGTTTGGTGGCAGCCGGCGAACAGTTGAGCATGCTTTCGCTGCTGGGCTTCGCGGTGCTTATGGGCACGGTGGTGAATAACGGCATCGTGTTCGTTGACTATGTGAACCAGCTGCGCCGTGGTGGCCTGTCAAAGCACGATGCCCTGGTGGCTGCGGGACGTACCCGCATGCGCCCCATCATGATGACGGCAATTACCACCATCTTCGCTATGTTGCCGATGGTGTTCAGCGATGCGGTGGGATCGTCGATGCAGCGCGGCATGGCGGTTGTGGTTGTGGGCGGCTTGCTGTACGCCACGTTCATGACGCTGTATGTGGTGCCGGTTATGTACGACATCCTGTATCGTCGCGTTCCTCGCGAGGTTGATTTGGGCGATGAGTCTATCGACGACGATCCAGGCGATGCTCAAGCATATTTGGAGGCAATGCAGAACGCCCGTGCTTTAGCTGGAGTTAAGCCAAGAGTGGCCAATGCAGGTTCGGGAGGGAGTGCCGGAACAGCTTCGTGACAGGTATGGCTTTCGCAGAGGTAACCATTCACAATCCCCTCATCATTTGGGGTTTCTTTGGGGAAGAAGGAATGAACGTGTTACAGCATTGTGACGTTTTTGCTTGGGTATCCTGCTAGAATAAAGAAAGATAATAAGCGAGGCGCAGGGGCGCTTCGATACTGGGGCCTTTGCCGTATGGCGAAGGAGAAAGAGGGGCGAGAGCTATGAAGCAGTACAGGCGCGTATTTGCAGCACTCGATGGCGGCAGCACTCAGCAGGAAGTAGCCGAGCGCGCAATTCAGATTGCGAAGCTCAACCATGCAGAATTGATGTTCGGCCATGTAGTAGATTCGGTTCCCGATTCCTTGACGGGCACCGACTACAAGGAGCTTGCTGAAACGGTTCGCAACCGTTTGGTCGATTCCTTGGGCGATACGCTGAAGTCAGCCGAGGAAGATCCAGACATCCCTTCCGTAGAGGTTGTCGTTAAGGTTGGTCGCATTCAGGAAACCATCCATAACCTGATGATCAAGCCGTTCGAGCCCGAGCTGGTTATCTGCGGTGAGCGCGGTCTTTCGAACATCACCTACGTATTCGTTGGCAGCGTTTCCACTTATCTGATCAGGAACCTTCGCTGCGACGTTCTTGTTGTAAAGCAGGATTAGTCGGTTGCGCTGGTCTACGATCAGCGCAACATGCTCCTGAGACGCGACGATGCTGCGCGGGATTCTGGCGGTACAGGGAAATTTCAAAGCCCATAGGGCGGCGCAAAGGCCAGCCCTATGGGCTTTTCAATCTCCCCGCACTCGCCAGAATCTTACTCGCTGACTCTACTGGTGCATACCCCAAAGCTCGTTAACGTCCTTGTGGGCGTTTTTTTATTGGGCCTGAGTTTCGATAGTAGGGCAGCATCGTCTAAAATAAGAAGCAGTGCGCCCGTGCGGTGCATTCTAAACATACTAGAGCGGCTGGCAGCTTGCTGGCTGAAACGTTACACACAGAAAGGCATGGCATGCAGCGCAACCATTACGATTTCCTCATCGTTGGCGCTGGCATCACGAGCGCCGTTTTTGCTCATGAAGCCGCCAAGATCGGCAAGACCTGCTTGGTCATCGACCGCCGCGATCACATTGCAGGCAACATCTATACGGAAGAAATCGATGGCATCAACGTGCATAAGTACGGTGCCCATATCTTCCATACGTCGCTTCGTCCCGTTTGGGATTACGTAAATCAGTTCGCCGAGTTCAACAACTATGTGAACTGCCCTGTTGCCAGCTACAAGGACGAGTTGTACAACTTGCCGTTCAACATGAACACCTTCTCGAAGATGTGGGGAATCAAGACTCCCGCTGAAGCGAAGGAAATCATTGAGCGCCAGAAGCAGGAAGCAGCCGAGCAGATTGGCGAAGGCGAGCCCTCTAATCTCGAGGAACAGGCGCTTTCGCTTATCGGCAAGGATGTATTCGAGAAGCTGATCAAGGGCTACACCGAAAAGCAGTGGGGCAAGAGCTGCACCGAGCTGCCCGCTTCCATCATCAAGCGCCTGCCCGTTCGCTTCATTTATGACAACAACTACTTCAACGACCGTTGGCAGGGCATCCCCATGGGCGGTTACACTGCTATGGTTGAGCGCATGTTCGGCGATACGGAAATTTTGCTGAATACCGAGTATCGTGAGTTCGTTGCTGAAAACGAAGGTGTTGCCGACCGCGTTATTTACTGCGGCACCATCGACGCTTACTTCGATTATCAGCTTGGCGCGTTGGAGTATCGTTCTTTGCGCTTCGAGTCTGAGCGTATTGAATGCGAGAATTGGCAGGGCAACGCGGTGGTTAACTACACCGAGCGCGAGGTGCCCTTCACGCGCATTATCGAGCACAAGCACTTCGAGTACGGCACTCAGCCAACCACCATCATTACGCGCGAGTATCCCGCAAACTGGGAGCGCGGTGACGAGCCGTACTATCCTCTGAACGATGAGCGCAACAGCGCTCTGTACGAGCAGTACGTTGAGCTCGCCAAGCAGGAAGGCAACGTGGTGTTCGCTGGCCGTTTGGGTGGATACAAGTACTACGATATGGACAAGGCCATCGACGCGGCATTTGATTTGGTGAATGCTGAACTTGGCGTTGACCTGAGGAAATAGGGTTGATCTCCATCTTCTTGCATTGATATATTGCGAGCCTGGTATGGTTGCCGAAAGGGCAGCTGGCCAGGCTCGCTGTGATTTGTGCCTAGCGAGAACGTTGGCGCCGCTGTGCTGGGCACGCCGTTCGGTTGAAAGGAAAACGTATGAGACTGATAGGGACACTTGCCGCCGCTGCTTTGGCGTGCACGTTGGCGGGTTGCGCAGCTCCGCAGCAACAGCCCGACCACTCTCAGCTCAAGGTGAATGATGCGGGCGTTTCTTCGGATGGCGGTGCCCAAAGTGGTGAAGGAGCCGAAGGGGGCGTTTCTTCTGCGGAGGAAGCTAAGCCGACGGCAAGTGAGTTGCGCGCGAAGCTGGATATAACGGAAGACTATCGTTCCGACTTCAACCACGGCAAAAAAGGGGCCAGCTATCAGAGGTACATCGTGCTGCACGACACCGAAGTGGATAGCAGCGCGGCTTCTATCGTTAATTCATGGGAGAGCAGTGGCAACAAAGTGGCCTCGCAGTTCATCGTGAATAAAGACGGATCTATCGTGCAATGTGTGCCGATGGATGCCATTGCCCATCATGCTGGCTATGGCGACGCAGGTCACAACAGCGAGTATGGCGTGCCGGAAGATGGACGCGACGACAAAAAGGGGACCACCAAAGCTCCTTCGAAGAGTATTACCGATTACGGTATGAATTCGTATTCTATTGGCATCGAAATAGTGCACGTGGGCGGGCAGGGTGCCTATCCCGAAGCGCAGCTTGAAGCGATTGACGGGCTTATTGCCTACATCGATGCGTATTACGGCAGCGAAAGCACCATCATCGACCACAAAATGTGGCGTTCTGGCAACTCTGACACCTCGGCTGAATTCGCAACGTATCTAGCCAATTACCGTGACCACCGCACTCATAACTAACTGATGGGAAAATAGGGGCAGGTGCCAGATTCCCACCTGTGCCCATTTTCCGTGCGCCGTTTCTTTCAACGTAAAAAGCGAGTAAACTAATATGGCTTATGGCTATGCGCTTCGACTGCTGCTCTGAGGGGTATCGGGCGGTATGCGCCGTAGGTGCATAGTCGGCAATCGATACATTTCGCGCTTTTGCGCTTGCTGTTTGCTTGTTTGAAAGGGAGCCCAATGGCAGACAAGGTCGCAGTACTCATACCCTGCTACAACGAAGCCGTGACCATCGGCAAGGTGGTGGACGACTTCAAGCGCGTCCTGCCCGACGCCGACATCTACGTCTACGACAACAACTCCAAGGACGGCACGGCCGACATCGCCCGCGAGCACGGCGCCATCGTGAAGTTCGAGGGGCGCCAGGGCAAGGGCAACGTCGTCCGCTCCATGTTCCGCGACATCGACGCCGACTACTACCTGATGGTCGACGGCGACGACACCTACCCCGCCGAGGCGGCGCCGGCGCTTCTGGAGCCGCTGCGCGCCGACCG
>OLOM01002552.1_pt1 | contig 10983 bp, 10 predicted proteins | sample 1672531 | NCBI WGS metagenome assembly OLOM01 (sample SAMEA3136696, study PRJEB25190) | human gut metagenome | reverse complement strand
TTGAACCAAATGCACTGAGCGGAAAATATGCGTTTCTTTCCGCTTGTGTTGTTGGTGATGCAGAAAACCGTTACCAATTCAGCTGTGAACAGAACGAACTTTCCACGGAAACTGGTGCGGATTTTCACTTGACAGTAACAGACACCGTAAATCCTGAACGCGAAATGAGCACCCCAAGCCGAGATCAAAACAGCACGGTGCAGGCGGCGAACAGTTTCAACAACAGAAATACGGATGCACCGCAGCAGCCGACCGCAGAGCCGGAGATTGCTTCCCAACCTGTAAAGCAGCAGGAAAAGCAGCTTGACCTGCTTTCCTTACTGCTGGGCTTTATGCCGGTGGTGCTTGTGGGCGCGGTGCTCTTTGCAGTGCGCCGCAAGCGACGCCATTGAGCCCCGCAGGGGTAACCGGGAGCGTGAGCGACGGTTAGCAAGCATTGCATATGGGACCCATATGCGACACTCAGGGACACCCTGAAACCCGTTAGGGCTACACCCAAACCCGAAAAGAAAGGCAAATTCTATGGAAAATCGAAAGCGCCCCATCGCCAAACGCATATGGTTTAGTGAGGACGAGTGGAGTAAAGTCGAGGCAAAAATGGGACAAGCGGGTGCGACAAACTTTTCTGCTTTTGCAGCAGAAATGCTTTTACAAGGCGAGGTGAAAAGTTACGACTTTTCAAATCTAAAGAAACTGAACGCCTCTATAGGGCGCATCGCTGGCAATATAAACCAGATTGCGAAGCGGTGCAATGAAAACAAATCGGTTCATACAAACGATGTAGAGCAGCTGCGCCGAGAGTTCCAAACCTTGAAAGCTGACTATCAGGAGCGTGTTGTAAAACTGTTGCGCAAAATCTACTGAAAAATACTATTACCCGAGCCCTATGTGAAAGTGGATTTCACATAGGGCTTTTTTATTTGGGGAGGCGTATGATGGCGGTTACAAAAATCCACGCGATAAAGTCCACCCTCGGCAAGGCACTGGCGTATATCGAGAACCCCGACAAGACAGCTGGGCAACTGCTGGTGTCCGGTTACAACTGTGAGCCGCAGACGGCTTCTGTCGATTTTGAAATGACCGCGGTGCTGGCACATAAGGTGAGAAATCTGAAAAGAAAACGGTCAACAAACCTTGCCTATCATTTGATCCAATCCTTTTCACCGGAGGATGCCGTGACACCGGAGCAGGCGCACGCGCTTGGCAAAAAGCTAGCCTTTGAATACAGCGGCGGCAAATATGAGTATGTGGTGGCGACCCACATTGATAAGGGGCATATCCATAACCACATCATGCTCAACGCGGTTTCCTTTTACGATTATAAAAAACTGCGGACGGTACCTTACCGAACGGCGCGCCAAATCCGCGATATTTCAGACCGATTGTGTATGGAAGAACATCTGTCTGTTATTGAGGATCCGCAGAAAATAGGTCTGCTGTACCCCATAAATGCAGGAAAAAAGAAATCCGTATCCAACCGGACGGAAATCCGCAAACGACTGAATTTCTGTTTGGAGCGGGCTACAGATTACAGCCAATTTCTTTCCATGGCAAAGGAGCTGGAAATTACGCCGACCCTGCGCGGCAAGCATATGAGTTACCGGATGGAAAACACGGGTCGCGCTGTGCGGGACAGTAGTCTATCCGATACAGACGCGTTTACTTATGGCGGTATCATTGCCCGTTTATCTGACAATGCGGCAGAACAAAAGTTCCTCAAAGAGAAAATCGCGGACTGTCTTGTCTCCGCCGTCAACATGGCTGACTTGGCCGATAAGTTGAAGTCGGCAGGAATCAAAATCAAACTCATCAAAGCAACAGGTCAAATCCTGTACAAGGCAGTGGGTTTGGATGGCATGTGGGTCCCCTCTGATGCACTCGGCGCGGGCTATGCAGCAGATGAAATGGAATCTGCCTTGAAAGATAAGAAGACGCAGCTGAAAGAGGGTAGGGGAGAGCCGCTGCTCGCACTGTATCAAAAACTTACCGTCAAATATCCGGAAGTCAGTAACGCAACGGTAAAACTAACCAGCCGACAAATTGTGTCAGCCGGCAAAAATGGACTGCTGCTTCAGATAAGCGATGGAAACGGGAACCTTGCCAAAATGATGGCGAACAAAAGCCAAATCGAAACAACGCCGGATGGCGAGGTGATGCTGCAAATCGGGAACGACTTCTCCTATGACTTGGTTTATGACGATGGAACCCACGGCACGATCCGAGGCGCGAGGCTGATTGAAAAAATCGAGGAAGAAAACCAGACAACGCCCCTGCAAGTCATTTTGAGCGCTGACCAGATAAAGGCAATGTCCGTACGCGGGGTCACAATTTCCCTGCCGCAGGACGGCATCGAGCGGCTGTTTATACCTGAAAAATATGTGGTGCGTGATGTCGCTGCCGGGCGGTGTGCAGTGTACCTGTATCCTAATCACCAGTATAGCTATGTTCCAACGGGTGATGAGCATAAACGACTAAGTGTCAACGGTGAAAAACTGGGTTCCCTTCTCGGAGTGGCTATAAAGCAGACATCAGACGGCTCGTCCCTAAGCCGCAGAATCGCAGCCGTGGAACGCCGTATGGGTATCGAAAACGCCAAGCACTTAGGTGCAATGCTCCTCGGAATGGCGAATCAAAATCTGTATACGGCTGGTGATTATGACACGGTTATACGGAATCTCAGAAAAAATCAAATAGACCTCGCAAGCGAGATCGCAGAAATGCAGGAAAAGAAAAAAGGCTTTGCAACAGCTGCCAAAAACTTGCAGCTTTGCAAAACCTATCGGTCCGTATGGCTGGAATATACCGGATTGCCCCTAAATCAAAAAACAGAGTTCTACGCGACCCACAGCCAGGAACTACAGGCTTACCACAACGCTGCCGCAAAACTGGAGAAAGAAGGTGTAGATCAGTCTGTTGAGCCGGAAAAAGTGATTGCCCTTGCAGAAGGTGTGGAACAGCGAATAGAAGAACTGAAAGCACAGATGGAGGAGGCGAGTAAACAAGAAGAAAAAATTGTTGAGGAACAACAGACTGTGGTGCAAATCCAAAATTGCGAGAGTAATAGACGGGACAGTGGGATTGCAGTAATGTAAATATACGGAGTCAAATTTATCTGTACGACAATGTACGGCAATGTATGAATAAATTGTGAAATTTAAAACGGCAGGTGTGGAAATTCAGATTTTTTTGATCTCTTACCTATTGAGGGGGAGTACAACAATGTCTGAATGCCGAAGTGTTCTCTTGTTACGCTTTGAATTCATAGCATATGCCGCACGCGCACCTCCCAACTTTTGTGTTCGAAAACGAAAGCCAAAACAAAAGTGGAGGTAATTATGAGATTACGTGATAAGGTAAAAGAACAAGCTATGCAGATGCGAGAAGGCGATACCCAGCGCAGCCCATTAAAGGGCAGATTCACCCGTTTTATCAAGCATAGAATGAAATGGCATGCCTCCGAATATTACAGGAAGCATAAACCACGGGAAAATGTAAGCCCATTGGACGATGTTGAAGATCAATTGTATGACCCAGAGGTGGATCGTTGGTTTCGTTATGCGGAGCTTGTTGCGGACGCAGAGCAGTAGTTTGTTTCTAGTTCTAAATAGCCACCGATTTCTTTCATGCTGCACAACCAATCTGGGGTGCAACATAGATATGGGTTATTTTACTGTCCCCCCCATTTCATCGTGCTGCATTTCTTTCTTGAAATCCTGCAGCATATCTAAATAATTATATTGCGGTTTGTATCCGAGTTCTTCCACCGCTGGTGTAATATCCATAATGTACTGCGGCGCATTTGGCTTGTCCGGTCGCATGATAATCTCAGATTTTCTGCCATTTTCGCCGAAAATCTCAACCATTCCTTTGATCTGGTCTAAAAGCGATGTGCCAACTCCTGTTCCCACATTGTAATATCCACACGGTCTGTCAACAAAGAGGGCTTTGTAAAGCATCTGGCAAAAATCCTTGACATAAACCATGTCTTTCACACGGCTGGAATCTCCCCATACTTCAATAGGTTCGCCGGCTCTCGCTTTGTCAATCAACAGGCGATAGCCAATTTTTCTTTGAACGCCATCGACATAAAATGTATCTACTGGGGAATACAGATAAATTGTAGGCAAACGGAATATAAACTTCTTCAGTCCGTACATTTGGTGATAGTTTTCAATCATATCTACCGCAAAATTTTTGGACATCACATAAATCGTATGGTCACTCGTAAAACTAAACTTACGGGGCAAGTCCACGGTCAGCAAAGGATTTTGTTCACCGTAGTCCTTTATGTCACCAAAACTTTGCGCGAAGAGAATCCGATCCGCGTTATTCACTCTGCAATATTCAAGAATATTCAGGTTGCCAATAATATTGACATCAATATACTTATAGGGATTATAGCCTTTCATTCTCGCCGGCATTGCACCGGCAAGGTCAACCACGGCATAGATGTCGTTTGGCAGTTTAGAAAATTCTTCTTTCTTTGTGATGTCAACCCTATAATACGGCACTTTGAACTGCTCAAAATAGTGAGTTTCGCGGGTTCCTGTTGCAATAATCTGGTATTCATCGCCTACGTAATGCTCTAAAAAGTACTTGACAAAATACTGCCCCGTATCACCACTTGCGCCAAAAACAACTATTTTTTTCATCATAAAGCCCTTTCCGATTGTTACGCCAATTTCACTTTAACATATTTGCTTTGGTTTCCGAGGACTTCCTCAATCCGTTCCTGGCTCTCAAACTTGAGCACCAACGTACCGATTGCTTCGTTTGCGGCTTCAAAGCCACCAACAGGTGTACCTTCTTCAATCCAAAGGTCGCGTTCAACGACGTTTACTGCAATCTCATCAGAAATCCAAAGTTCCTTGAACACACCCGGTTTATCACTATGAAGAATGATTTCTGCCCAGCAGCCATCATACGGTTTCTGTTTAATCTCGTCCACCGGAAGACCCACTGAATACTTGACCATATTTGTAATCATGTCTACGCCAGTTGCGTAACGAAGGCACTCCGACAAACGATTACCACCACCGCGTGGAGACAACTCCATAATATATGCCTTGCCGTCAGTTCCCTCACGGGTTTCAATATTGTAGACGGCGGTTCGCATCTTCAAAAGTTTCAGCAGACGTTGAATCTCGTTTTTCAGTTCTTCCTGATGTTCTGCTGTCATAGAGGACGGCCAACTATAAGCCGCCGGGGTGTACGGATTCTTCGCCTCCCGATCAAATCGCTGGCAGTCAAAAGAGACAAATTTCAGCTCGCCATCAATGGAGAAGCTATCCGTATCGGACGAATATCCATGCTGCGTGATAAAGTCCTCAATAATAAACTCATCCGAATGAGAGTAGGAAAGTGCATACTGAATGCTCTTTTTTAAATCTTTCGGGTCATCCACACGGGTAACGCCTTTACTTCCTGCGGAATCAGTCGGCTTTACAATAACAGGCCAGTGGAAAATTGCAACATCCTTGAGCGCATCATCCACATTCTTATAGCCCTTAGCGGTCGGAACCGTAAATCCATTTTTTGTCAAAAATTCACGGAACTTTCCTTTATTCTGCAGAATACAGACCGATTCATAAGGACCAACATTAGGCAGCCCCATCTGTTCAGCAACATAAGCAGCCGTAACAACGCCCGGGTCACAAGCAAAAGACATAATACCATCAATATTATGTTCTTTGGCCGCTTCAAGAGTCTTTTCTTTATCGATAATACTTACATTGATATATTCGTCCGAGAATTTATGTGCGATATTGTCCGGAAGATAGTCGGCAGTAATTGTATAGATTCCAAGTTGTTTTGCAGCTTTTATTACCGGGAGGGCATAGCGTGAGCCTCCCAAAATCATCAATTTCTTCATCTTTGGTACTCCTCAATATTTGCAACTCAAGACAATATCGCAAATTCTATCAACATCTTCCAACGCCAAATCAGCATACAGCGGCAATGTCAGGACGCGCTTGCTTATATGTAATGCAACCGGAGTTTTTGTTACATCGTACTTTCCATGGAAACATTCAAATGTATTCGTCAATGGATAAAAGTACTTTCTTGCTCCAATCCCGTTTTCAGCCAACTTGTCAAAGACTTCTGCACGGCTTGCACCAAACAGTCTTTCTTCAAAAACTACCGGGAAATACGCATAATTGCTTTTAACGTCATCTTGGACACAGTTAAGCTGAATGCCGTCCACTCCATTCAACCGTTCACGGTAGCGTTCCACCACTGCTTTGCGTTTTGCAATCTCTTCATCCACGTGGCGGAGATTGCAAAGTCCCATCGCTGCACAGAACTCATTCATCTTTGCATTTGCGCCGACTGCCGGAACTTCTTCAGGACCATGAATGCCAAAGTTCTTCAGCTCGTAAAGTTTCTGACCGAGCTGTTTATCCTTAAAGCAAACTGCTCCTCCCTCAATACTATTAAAGACCTTCGTTGCATGGAAACTAAAGCAGGATGCATCACCGAAAGAGCCTATGCCTTTCCCCTTATAAGTTTCCCCAAATGTATGAGCCGCATCGTAAATGACTTTCAACTCATACTTATGGGCTATACGCTCGATTTCCTCCACATTGCAAACATTTCCATATACATGAACCGGCATAATTGCACAGGTACGGTCTGTAATCAGCTTTTCAATTTTGCTTGCATCCATGCAATAGGTTTCAGGATCAATGTCGCAAAAGACAGGAGTCAAACCATTTCGAACGATAGCATGTGTTGTAGAAGCGAATGTAAACGGGGTTGTAATGACTTCTCCCTGCAGATTCATTGCTTGGAGAGTAAGCTCCAGTGCCATATGGCCATTCGTCAGCAAGTCAATGTTTTCGACACCAAGGTATTCACACAAATCAGCCTGAAGCTCTTTGTGCTTTGGCCCCATATTCGTCAGCCAATGACTATCCCACATAGGGGAAATTTCATTCATGTATTCATCAAGCTCTGGCATTGATGAACGTGTTACTAAAATTTTGTTTTCCATATACAGCCCTCCTCATCTTTTTAAGAACGATTTAGTCATTCCTAATAGATATTCAAATTCTTCTAGATTTAATACTGCAGATACTCCAATGTAAATTGCTGCACCTGCAATAATCTGAATCAGCAATGTAATAGCCGTAGGTAACGGAAGGAAACCTATAAAATAGACACATATACCCATTCCTACCGCAAGTAAAATACCGGGGGCAAAATCTCTGACCTGCTCCAAATAGCCATAACCAAGTAGTTTTCTATTCGGCCATGAATTGATGATTTGACTCAAAGCACTACTCAGCAACAAGCTATATGCCATTGCCATTACACCAAACCACATTGTGGACAGCAGGATTGTCATTCCCATAATTTTTTTTATAATTTCGAGTCTCAGGAACCAATCGCTGCGTCCCATTGCATTGATGGCATTTAAGTTTGCGGTGTGTACTGGCCAGAACATATAGGTAATGCAAAAAACTCGAAGAAACGGTACACAAGGGAGCCATTTATCGGTAAGGACTATTTTGACAATCGGCTCAGCGCAAAAAGCCAATCCCATCATCAACGGAGCCATAACGTATGTACTCGTTTTAATCGCTCGACGTGTCATTTGCTTCACACGGTCTCTGTCATCTTGCACATTTGACATTGTCGGCAGCAATACGCTATCAATCGAAGTGTTAATATTGGTCACAATAACTTTTGGAAACTTATCGCCCTGATTATAAAAAGCTAAGTCTGATGAGGAATACATTTTGCCTATAATCAGATTGCGGAGATTATTATATGCCGTATCTAACAGCGAGGACACAAGCAGTTTCCAGCCAAAGGCCAACAGGTCTTTCAATCGTTTCCACGAGAATTTTTTCTTCGGTCTCCATTTAACAGTAATCCAAAGGATAAGTGTATCAATAGCAGTATTTGAAAGTTGTTGCGCCACTAATGCCCACACGCCAAATCCTGTATAGGCTAATCCAATTCCTAGAAATGCCGAAAGAATCGTTCCGCCAATTGTTGAGAAGAAGAATCTCTTGAAGAGCATATTTCGAGAAACATACGCCTGTTGGATTCCCTTAACACCCGATATCACAATCGTTAAGCTGAGGACGCGAATTACAGGCGTCAAAGTAGCATCCTCGTAAAAAATTGCAATATAGGGTGCTGCAGCAAACATTCCTGCATACAAGATAAGGCAGATAACAAAATTAAAATAAAAGACAGATGAAAAATCCAAGTCATCTGCATCCTTCTTTTGAATCAATGCCGTTCCCAGTCCACTGTCAACGAAGACTTGTAGAATCGCAGTAAAAACTGTTACTAGCGCAATCGTTCCATAATCTTCCGGCGCAAGAATACGCGCAAGGACAATGGATACTATAAATGATACAAGCTGGGCACCACAGCGTTCAGCGAAACGCCATAGGAAATTACTTAAAGTTGAGTTCATCGTGCTACATCATCCATCCATTCCAAAGTATTTTATTGCCTCCTTCGCAAATTTCTCCGTTTCCTTCAATCCATTAGCATTAAGTACCTGATAGCGTTCAAGCGTTTTGCTTGCGGTTTCCTTCGCCCATAAAATTTGTTCTTCACTATTTCCAAATGCCACACCATAACATTCTTCTTTTGTATTTCTATAATCTTTCCACGTTTTCCCTTCTTCCGGGATTACAATTGAAATACAGCCACAAATTGCTGCAATAGCAGAATATGCTGTTTGGGTATCATATGAAATACAATATTTGCTTTCATTAAGAACTTTTACCTTATCCTGCTCTGTTAGGTCATCAATAATTGGACCATCAAAATTTTCCGGTAAATCTGTCCTATTACTTCCCTTGCGGATCACATAGCAGGAACCTGACCTAACTCCAAAGTTTGTTTGTTTATATAGATCTAAATTAAAATAGGCTACGGTAAGTATTCTGTTTTGAGGATTTTTCTTCTTATCGTTGAATACGTTCCTATACGCATAAAAGAGATCATTTGCTCCGTATGCATCATCACCATATCGGTTATAAAAAAGTAACCATCTGACTACATTTTTTGCACGCAAGAAGTTACCATAGACAACATCCGGGTATATTACAATAGTGTTAGAACCAACAATTGGCAGTCTTTTTTCTCGGCATCCATGAATAGTCATATTTACATATCCAGAATATCGATCGCTATTATTTGAAGAGTTATTCAGTCCAAGCTTTACTACTAGTTTCTTATAATTATCAACAACTTTAAACAGTGCGTGTTTTACCCAAAAATACTTTTTTCCATATGACTCGCCATCATTAATGTAATATATACGAGCATCGTATCCTAGGCTCTCAAGATTTTTACAAAGGACATGAAGTGCAATGGCTCCTCCCCAGCGTTGTCTCGTTGAAACTATAACAAACTCCACCTTTTTATTTATCACTTGTCCACTTCCTCCTTCACACTATCATTGCCGCAAAAATTTTTGTATCCATCCTTCATATGTATATGGTGTTTTATTTTTCCAATCTACGTCTTCCTTGCTCGTCTTTAGAAATTTGGAGATTTTTTCTTCGTTTTTTCCATCCACAATTAGGACATTAGAATCGCTGTAAAAAGCATAATTTTGAATACTTTTATTATTTGTAAGCAATTTTTTATTATAAAATAAAGCTTCCAATGTTCGTACCGTCAAGCCGCTCTGACCAGGTCGAAGCAAATCAACAACTATATCACTATTCAACGTATGTTGCAAGAATTCTCCATATGGCATTCCATTTTCTTTTACCCAATCTGAATCTTGTGGGTCATAGTCGCTTGATCCATCTTTTACCAACATAAAATCGCACTTGATATTGTTTGCTATCAGTTGCTTTCGAATTTCCTTCATCATTGGATAACGGCCTTTGTCCAAACATACACAAAACGCTGTTGTTTGATGAGGAGTTAAATTAGTGCTCTTATATGTAAGAGGAATATAAAATTGATTGTTCAATTTCCAATTATATTTTTTTGCATCATTTGAATCAAATGTCCATACTTCGCAAAACGGAGAGACCAATTTTTCTTTCCATGCAGTCATAGAACTTTGCTTATTCCAATTCCATAATATTAGTTTTGCATTGACGTTCATTTTAGCTCTTATAAATGGTACAACCTTAAAGCTATCAAAGACAACGATTATATCAAATTTTTCTAAATCAAGAGCCAGTATTTTTTTTACTTTTAGTTCTGATCTTTTGCCATAGGAATTTTGACAAATAAATTCAGATAATGGGAACACCGTACACCCATGTTCATTTAATTTTTGATTGTAGTATTTTTCAAAGTCATCAGTATCTAATTTAAATATTGCAACTTTATAATTATTGTTTTCAGTCACATTCATTTGCCTTCCCTTTGTTTTCGTTTACTTGCACACATTTTTCAAATGACGCTCATATAATTCACAATGTAGACGGATGCCGCAGTTATAAAAAGGGATTTGATGACCATAAACATCAGCCAACGAGTTTACAGCCCTAAAACCAGTTGTTACGTTGACTGCACGCAATGATTAGTAGCACAAAATCCATTATTCTTGGGACATTTAACGGCTTATACCAGGAGAATTTCAATCTCTATTTGTCTTGATTCCGCTTTAGGTTTTAACCGCAGGGGTATTAATTTGTTTAAACTCTTCGTTATCGCCATTAACTGTTCATTTGCTCCTGAATAGAAGTGATAAGCAAATTTAATTATTGAATTACACTTGAAGTTTTCCTTTTTTCAAAGCCATAACAATAGCCATTGCCAACGGAATTGCCACAGAATTATTGAATGCAGGTTCAGCAATCGATGATATTAGTAAATATATGAAAGCAAACAATCCGCTTAAATACGAATCAATATTTATTCTATATAATTTCTGAATTTTCTTGAATAAAAAACTAAGTATATATATATAACAAATTGTCCCTATAACACCGGTCTGCCCGAAAATAATTGGCCAAAACTGATCATCGAAAAAAGTTCCATCTGTTG
>OLOM01002549.1_pt1 | contig 10999 bp, 10 predicted proteins | sample 1672531 | NCBI WGS metagenome assembly OLOM01 (sample SAMEA3136696, study PRJEB25190) | human gut metagenome | reverse complement strand
TTAAAAGCTTTGTATGTTGGCTGGTACTTGAAAGCTTTTGCCCTTACAGGGCGATAGGCTTGCGTCCATAAATCCCCAGGGCGATGCCCTGGGCTAGGAGCTTCTGCCCTTTCAGGGCGTATGGGGGCAACCCTCGTTGATGCATGGCGTATGGGGCGTACCTCGTTAGTTCTGTGCGTGGGGCTTATTTGTGAACTTGAATGTAGAATATTAAACACTTGAATATAATATATTTAAACAATGCATACGAAAGAAGAAAAGTTAGCGGCGTTCAGCCGCTTGCTGGATGTGCAGGACCGTTTGCGCCTGCAGTGTCCATGGGATAAGAAGCAGACATTCGAGAGTCTTCGTCCGAATACCATAGAGGAGACTTTCGAGCTTTGTGATGCCTTGATGAAGCGCGATTACAAGGATATCAAGAAGGAGCTGGGCGATGTGCTGGAGCACGTGATGTTCTATAGCATCATCGGCAGAGAAGACGGCGAGTTCGATATCTGCGATGTCTGCAATCAGGAAGCTGATAAACTGATGTTCCGACATCCTTTCATCAACTGGAAGGAGGAAGGTAACTGGACTGTTTCGAATCCTGATATGTATATCAACGACGAAGGACAGGTGGTATATAAAGAAACTGATGAAGCAGAAAACGGGAAGGCAAAGGCTGCCAATACGGAAGAAACTCGGAAGACAGAAACTGCCAATTCGGAAGAAACTCTGGCTCTTGGTGCCAGCAAACCCAAGAATGCTGCCTCGGTAGAGAAAACCTGGGAGCAGATTAAGCAGCAGGAGAAAGATGGCAACGAGCGCGTTCTGAGCGGTGTGCCAAATTCCCTGCCATCCCTTATCAAGGCCTATCGCATTCAGGACAAGGCACGAAACGTGGGCTTCGACTGGAAGGAGAAGGAGGATGTATGGGATAAGGTACACGAAGAACTGGAAGAACTCAAGGCAGAACTTGCCAAGGGAGATAAGGAAAACTCTACCCAGGAACTCGGCGATTTCCTCTTCTCCGTAATCAATGCAGCCCGTCTCTACAAGCTCAATCCGGACAATGCGCTGGAGAAGACAAACCAGAAGTTTATCCGCCGTTTCAACTATGTAGAAGATCATTCGCTCAAGCAGGGTAAGAATCTGAAAGACATGAGTTTGGAAGAGATGGATAAACTGTGGGATGAAGCCAAGAAACAGGAAAGACTTCAGAAGGAATCGTAAGCTTCAATAGGAGGAGCTTCATGATAAACAAGATAAATAGAACGTTTTTATAACAACAAAAACTATAAGGATTATGAAAAGATTAGTTTATATGATGATGGCTTTGGTGGTACTCTTTGCTGTCAATAGCTGCAAGGATAAGAAAACCGCACAGGTAATCACTCCTACAGATTCCCTTGATCTGGAGGAAGTTGCCGATGATTCAACCATCTACGGTGTTTGTGGTGAGGGAACATCCATGCACAATCTGGAGCTGATTTCTGATGAGGGAGATACGCTCTCTGTCTTCATCGATGATGAGCAGCCAGACATCGTGCTGGGTGGTTTGCTGGCAGGCGACCGCATCGCTCTTATCGGTTACAAGGCACAGGATGGAGAGATGATGGCACAGAAAATCATCAATCTTACTTCACTCTTGGGCAAGTGGACTTCACTCGACAAGAACTTCGACTTGCTGGAAGGCGGAGAGGTAAAGAACAACGTAAAGGCTGAGACCAATCCTTGGACTTCATGGAAAATCCTGAATGGAAAGCTCCTGCTCAACAAGGATACCTTTGCCATCGACAAACTGGGATCTGACAGCTTGATGCTGGAGAATACCCAGGGAATCTATGTCTTCAAGCGCCAGGAGTAAATTGTCATTCTAAATTTTAGATTAAGTTGGAACCATTTAAGATACATATACTGGGGTGTGGCAGTGCGCTGCCAACCCTGAAACACAATGCTTCCTCGCAGCTCATAGAGATGCGGGGAAAGTGCTATATGATAGATTGTGGCGAGGGTGCACAGATGCAGTTCCGTCGTTCCCATATCCATTTCTCCAAGCTCAATGCCATCTTCATCACCCACATGCATGGCGACCATTGCTTCGGATTGATGGGCTTGCTTTCTACACTGGGAATGCTCGGACGAACATCTAAGTTAAGAGTCTATGCTCCAAAGGATTATGCTACTCTGTTTAAACAACAGATTGAATTTTTTATGCAGACGATGGAGTATGAGATGGAGATGATTCCGGTAGATACGGAGAAACAGCAGATTATCTACGAAGATCATTCTCTGTCTGTGGAGACGGTGCCTCTGAAACATCGTCTGCCATGCTGCGGCTATATCTTCAGAGAGAAGCCTACGCTGCCTCATATCAAGAGGGATATGATAGATTACTACGGCATCCCAATCAGTCAGATCAACAACATCAAGAATGGGGCTGACTGGACCAACGAAGAGGGCGAGGTGATTCCGAATGCCCGTCTGGTGACACCTGCCGACCCGCCTCGCAGTTATGCCTATATGAGTGATACCCGATATATTCCGAATCTCTGGGAAAAGGTGAAGGGGGTTACCGTGCTTTATCATGAAAGTACTTATACTTCGGAGCAGGAAGACCGGGCTAAGATCTACAACCATAGTACGGCGAAGCAGGCTGCGATGGTGGCAAAGGCTGCCGGGGTAGGCAAGTTGCTTCTGGGACATTATAGTGCGAGATATAATGATGAGACGGTTCTGCTGAAAGAAGCCAAAGAGGTTTTCGAGGAAAGCTATCTCACCAATGAGGGAATGGTCATCTCGGTATAAAAACAACCTTGCATCAAAAAATTTTGGTTTTTGGTGCAAGGTTTTGTGTTGATATTCGTTTAATATATAAATGATAGAGAAAATTGGAATCTGAAAAACTACTTTTGCACGACATCAAAGGCGGCAGTCGGGCGGCGATGCACCGGCTCTACGACCGCTACGTAGGATATGCCATGGCGGTAGCGCTGAGGTATGTCCCTTTACGTGATGATGCGGAGGATGTGGTGCAGGATAGTTTTGTGAAACTTTTCTCTGGTATTGCCAACTTCGAGTACAGGGGAGAAGGTTCGCTGAAGGCGTGGTTTCTCCGGATTGTGGCAAATGAGGCTATCAGCTTTACCCGAAGGCAGAGTCGCATCACTTTCGTGGATGAAGTTCCGGAAGATGTGAGTGACGACGAACCGGAGGTAGAACGGGTGCCGCCTGCCGTATTGACGAAGATGATCGGTGAATTGCCCGAGGGCTATCGACTGGTTCTGAACATGTTTGTGTTTGAGCAAAGAAGCCATAAGGAGATTGCTGATCTGCTGGGCATCAAGGAGAGTACCTCTGCTTCGCAATATCTAAGAGCCAAGAAGTTTCTGGCAAAGAAAATAAATGAATATCTAAATAATATAAACGAGAAAGAATATGAGTAATCAAGATTGGACAAGCAAACTTCAAGAGCAGTTGGCAGGCTATCAGGAGCCTGTCAGCCACGACTTGTGGGCAGGCATTGAACAATCGCTTGCTCAGAATAATATAGAATCTGTTTCGTCGAATCCACAGACGATAGCTTCAGAAAGCTCAGAATCTACAGATTTACACGTTGGTACAGAGGCTAAAAAGAATGCCAGGATTGTCTATTTCAAGCGATGGTCTGCGGCTGCAGCAGCTGTGGCATTATTGGGAATAGGTGGAAGCTATGTTTATCTGCATCAGGAGGATGTAGAAAAGGGTAATCTGCAATTGGCTGTATCCCAGCCAGCTCCATCTCACGTTGTTTCAGCGGATTTGCAATCCGCTGCATCTCAATCCGCTCCATCCCACGCAGTTTCAGCGGATTTGCAATCCGCTGCATCCCAATCCGCTCCATCCCACGTTGTTTCAGCGGATTTGCAATCCGCTGCATCTCAACCCGCTCCATCCCACGTTGTTTCAGCGGATTTGCAATCCGCTGCATCCCAACCAGTTCCATCCTCCGTTGTTTCAGCGGATTTGCAATCCGCTGCATCTCAAAAGAAGGCGAGTGATGTCCTTAAAAAAGAATCTGAGAATGAAATCTCTTTGCTTGCAGAGAAATCCGATCATAAGGCCTTAACCCGCTCTACCGATCATCATGCGGAAGCGTATGCTTCTCAATCTTATCATTTTGAAAAAAATGAAGAGGTTTCTGGCTGGTCGATGCAACTCTATGCCGAAAACCTGACGCCAAGTCTGGGAGGGGGTAATTCAGATGCGTCTGGAGGCTATACTGATTTTAGCTATGGAACGATGGCAGAACCGATGCCTGGAGTCATCCCTGATCCAACGGCTGGAGGCATATATGGAGAAGAATATCTCTTGGCATCCTATAAGGCGATTCAAAGAAGCCAACAGGGGAATGCCAAGCATCATGCTCCGGTTTCCGTAGGTTTGCAGGTAGCCTTTGGCATTGCACCTCGTCTGTCTTTGAGCACGGGTTTGGTATATACTCGCACTTCTTCTGATTTTTATCCATACGCACCAAGTAGTAGCTACAATGTTCATCAGGTGCTTCATTATGTGGGTATTCCGGTGGGATTGAATTATGAATTCTGGCAGAGTGGAGGCTTCCATGCTTATGTGATGGCTGGTGCTGAGGCTGATTACAATGTGAAGAATGATACCGAAGAAGAAGGAGTAAAGAAAGAGAATGCCAAGCGAGACAGAGTGCAGTTCTCTGGAAAGGCTTCGCTGGGTGCGCAGTATGACATCACACCAAAGGTGGGTCTGTATATCGAACCGGGTGCTAAATATTATTTCGATAACGGAAGCCATGTGGAAAATACCTTCAAGGATAAGAAGTTGAATTTCAATCTCCAGTTCGGTTTGAGATTCAATCTATAGTATAAAAAAACAGAACTTTCGCACATGCGAAAGTTCTGTTTTTTTTTAATCTATTTCTTCAAAAGCTTCTCACTCATGTTGAGCGCAGCCTTTCTACCATCTCCCATAGCGAGGATCACGGTAGCGCCACCTCTTACGATGTCGCCGCCAGCATAGATTTCCTCAATAGAGCTCTGCATCTGGTCATTTACGGCAATCGTATTCTTTCTGCCGAGTTCCAATCCCTCGATGCTCTGAGGAACGAGAGGATTAGGGCTTACACCAACGGCTACGATTACCTGGTCGCACTCCAAAGTGATGGTCTCGCCTGTAGCTTCCGGACGGCGACGGCCGCTGGCATCTGGCTCACCGAGCTGCATCACATCCAAGACTACTGCCTTTACTGCGCCCTTTTCATCAGCCTCATATTCCTTTGGATTATGTAAGGTCATGAAGTTGATGCCTTCTTCCTTGGCGTGCTTTACCTCCTCAAGTCGGGCTGGCATCTCTGCCTCCGAACGGCGATAAACCAATGTAACCTCGGCTCCCAGACGCTTAGCGGTGCGGCAGCTGTCCATCGCTGTGTTTCCACCACCTACAACAACCACCTTCTTACCCAGGTTGATAGGGGTGTCGGTATGAGGGTTGGCTGCATCCATCAGGTTCACACGGGTAAGATACTCGTTGGATGACATGATGTTCAAGGCATTCTCGCCAGGGATATTCATGAAGTTAGGAAGTCCTGCTCCCGAACCAATGAAGAATCCCCTGAATCCCTGCTCTTCCAAATTCTTCACGGAGATAGTCTTGCCCACGATGCAGTCGGTAATGAACTTCACACCCATCTTCTGGAGATTCTCTATCTCTACATCCACGATGGCATTTGGCAATCGGAACTCTGGAATACCATATTTCAATACACCGCCAATCTCGTGCAGAGCCTCGAACACGGTGACGTCGAATCCCTTCTTCGCCATATCGCCGGCAAAGCTCAAGCCGGAAGGACCTGAACCCACTACCGCCACCTTGATGCCGTTTGCCTCATCGCATTCTGGCACAGAGATGTTGCCACTCTGACGCTCGTAGTCGGCTGCAAAGCGCTCCAGGTAGCCGATGGCTACGGCTGGCTCGTTCATCTTGAGATGTACGCACTTGCTCTCGCACTGTTTCTCTTGAGGACAAACACGACCACAAACGGCTGGGAGGGCAGAGGTGTTCTTCAGAACCTTGGCTGCGGCAAGGAACTGCCCACGCTCGATGTTCTTGATGAAGGATGGGATGTTGATGCTCACTGGGCAGCCCTCCATACAGGTAGGCTTCGGACAGTCGAGACAGCGCTTTGCCTCTGTCAAAGCCATCTCCTTGGTCAAACCGATGTTTACTTCCTCGGTGCGGGTAGTTGCACGATATACTGGGTCCAGCTCTGGCATCTTCACGCGCTCGATAGCGGTGCGTTCCTTTGCTTTCATCGATGCACGTAACTCCTTGCGCCACTCTGCGTTACGGTCTGTCAGTTCTTCTATTGGTGCATCGGTAGGCTCCACATCCATCGTAATGTCTGTAGTCTCCTTCTTCTTCTCTGCATCCACTGTAGCCAGATGCTCCTCGAAGTGCTCCATCTCCTCGCGCTCTACATCCTTGAAAGTGCCCATACGCTTGAACATCTCATCCCAATCTACCTGGGCGCCATCAAACTCCGGACCATCGATGCAGACAAACTTGGTCTTGCCGCCAATGGTGAGACGGCAGGCTCCGCACATACCGGTACCATCTACCATGATGGTATTAAGCGATACATCAGTAGAGAGATTGTATTTCTGGGTAAGGAGGCAGCAGAACTTCATCATGATAGGAGGACCGATGGCGAACACCTTATCTATATGTTCCTGGTTGATGAGCTTTTCGATGCCCACGGTTACTACGCCTTTTTCGCCGTAGCTTCCATCATCGGTCATGATGATGAGTTCGTCGCTGGATGCACGCACCTCATCTTCCATAATGACGAGGTCCTTGCTTCTACCAGCAATCACGCTGAGCACACGGTTGCCTGCTGCCTTGAGTGCCTTGATGATAGGGAGCATGGGAGCTACACCTACGCCACCACCGGCACAGATTACGGTACCGAAGTTCTCGATGTGGGTAGGGTTTCCGAGTGGTCCCACCACGTCGTGAATCTCATCGCCCTCGTTCAGAGCGCAAAGCTTGGTAGAAGAAAGTCCTATCTTCTGTACCACCAGCGTGATGGTGCCTTTCTCTATATCGGCATCGGCGATGGTCAGCGGCATGCGCTCGCTGTTGTTATCTACACGGATGATGACGAAGTTGCCAGCCTTGCGGCTCTTGGCGATGAGTGGAGCTTCCACATCGAAACGGAATACCTTTTCTGAGTATTGTATTTTCTTGATAATCTTGTTCATGGGCTATTAACTTTTTATGTTGAATACTATCTGTGTTTCTATTTCTTATTAGTTGTCTTGATGTTTGCTCATGGTATATAAAATGCAAAAGAATAACTGCGGCCGCCTTTATGGGGTAGCCGAAGTTATCCTCATACAATATGTTTTATTTAAATTTTATCGAATTAATCGAAGTTCTTGTCATCGAGCATCTCGAATCCGCAGTAAGGAACCAATACCTTAGGTACGCGGATACCCTCTGGAGTCTGATTGTTCTCCAGGATGGTTGCTACGATACGTGGCAAGGCGAGAGCAGAACCGTTAAGGGTGTGGCAAAGCTCAATCTTCTTGTCCTCTGCATGGCGGTAGCGGCAGTGGAGTCGGTTAGCTTGGTAGCTCTCGAAGTTAGATACTGATGAAACCTCTAACCAGCGACCCTGTGCTGCACTCCATGTCTCGAAGTCGTAGCAGATAGAAGATGTGAAGCTCATATCACCACCGCAGAGACGGAGGATGTGGTATGGCAACTCCAGCTTCTTCAAGAGACCCTCTACGTGGTCGAGCATCTCGTTCAGGCTCTCGTATGAGTGACCTGGCTTGTCGATGCGTACAATCTCTACCTTGTCGAACTGGTGCAGACGGTTCAAACCACGAACGTCCTTGCCATAGCTACCAGCCTCACGACGGAAGCAGGCAGAGTAAGCGCAGCGCTTGATAGGGAGATCCTTCTCATCGAGGATAACGTCGCGGAAGATGTTGGTTACAGGAACCTCGGCTGTAGGGATGAGGAAGAGGTTGTCGAGATTAGCGTGATACATCTGACCCTCCTTGTCTGGCAACTGACCTGTGCCACGACCAGAATCCTCGTTAACTACGTAAGGAGGCTGAATCTCCAGGTATCCGCTCTTGCGGGCCTCGTCGAGGAAGAATGCCTCGAGGGCACGCTGGAAGCGAGCCATCTTGCCGATATATACAGGGAAACCAGCGCCTGTGATCTTCACACCGAGGTCGAAGTCAACGAGGTTGTACTTCTTCAGGAGATCCCAGTGGCAGAGAGCGTCTGTGCCGAGGTTAGGCTTTTCGCCGCCTTCCTTTACAACTACATTGTCTGCAGCATCCTTACCTTCAGGAACCTGCTCGCAAGGAATGTTAGGGATTTCGAGCAACTGGTTGGTCATATCATTCTGAGCCTTCTCCATGATCTCTTCCAGAGCCTTGGCATCAGCCTTGAGCATAGCTACCTGAGCCTTAGCGCTCTCAGCTTCCTCTTTCTTGCCTTCCTTCATCAGGGCACCAATCTGCTTGGCAAACTGATTAGCCTGCTGCTTGTTGTTATCCAACTTCTGCTGAGCTTCGCGACGAATCTTGTCGTACTCCAAAACTTTCTCTACTGCCTCACGAGCATTTGGAAAATGCTTCTTTTCGAGACCTTTAACTACACGTTCAGTTTCTTCACTGATGAGTTTAAGTGTAAGCATAATATTTCTTTTTTATATTAATTTTCCTATTTGAAGGCAAAATTACAAAAAATATTTGTGATAGCGCAAAAAAATGCCAACTTTTTTGCAGAGAAGGGTAGAATTAAAGTTTTTCGTGGTTTTTATGGGGTTAAACGAAGAAAGCCTGCTCTAGGTATGAGCAGGCTTCTATGTTGTTTGTTTGGAATAGTTTTTTCTAAAACTTTAAAATTTAAGCGTCAGCTTTCTTAGTCTTCTCAGCGTAAACCTCTGGAGAGAGAACAGAAACTGTACTCTTGTCCTTGCGGCCCTTGTGGAAGTAAACGATACCGTCTGCCAAAGCATACAATGTATCATCCTTACCCTGAGCTACGTTCTCACCTGGGAAGTGCTTGTTACCACGCTGGCGAACGATGATGTTACCTGCGATGATGCTCTGACCACCCCAGATCTTAACGCCTAATCTTTGTGAAGCTGATTCACGGCCGTTCTTAGAACTACCAACACCTTTTTTATGTGCCATTTCTAATTCCTCCTAATTTTAAGCGATTACAGATTTGATTGTTACCTCAGTGAACTGTGCACGGTGACCGTTCTTCTTGCGATAGTCCTTGCGGCGCTTCATCTTGAAGACGATAACCTTGTCACCCTTTACGAGTGGGTTCACTACTTCTACTACTACTTTTGCACCCTCTACAGCTGGTGCACCGACAGTGATTGCGCCGTCCTTGTCAACGAGCAAAACCTTGTCGAACTCAACAGTCTGACCTGCCTCAACATCCTTGATGTGATGTACGAAGAGCTTCTTGCCCTCCTCAGCCTTGAACTGCTGACCGTTAATTTCTACGATTGCGTACATTTAATTATTTATATAAACGGGTTTTTCCGCGAGGCGTCCTGCATCGTGCCGGATCTTTACCGAGCCCCAACGAACTTAACTTTTTCTGTTATATTTGCCCAATCCATGAGCATTCGGGGTGCAAAATTACTTATTTTCTATGAAATAAGAGAATAAAGAGATGAAAAACCTTCTTCTTTTAGGAAGAATTAACAAAGAAGTAGGGCTTTTAACAAAAAGCGGGTATAAGACGTAGGGTTGTTAACAAAAAAGTGGGTATAAACAAAAAAAGCGATGACCTTCACAGGCTACCGCTCCAAATCTTCAATAGGTATTAGTTTTCCTTAAGGTGAAAAGATTGTTTTCAGGATAACTGCTGCAAAGGTAAGGCTTTTTTTTGATATCTCCAAATCTTTTTGAAACTTTTTTTTGGCTAATGTCAAGTGTGTAGGTGCAAAAAGGTAATATTTAACTCCCGTTAATAGAAAAATGGGTGCAAACGTTTTCATTTTGTTAGATTGGGTATAGATTCTTTATATACGAAAAAAGGACAGAAACTTTCACAAGCTTCTGCCCCTCCCTAAACATATTCATAATCAATCTTTTGCTATTACTAGCATAATTTCCGATATTTAATAACTCTTATTTAAGAGGTTATTTCTGATTCTTGATCTTCTCTACGTAAGCATCGATTACAGCTACGGCTGTGATGTTTACGATATCCTGTACACTGCTCTCTGAGTCAGTGAAGTGGATAGGCTTGTTCAATCCCATCTGGATAGGACCAATGATTTCTGCCTCTGGGTTCAATCCCTGGAGAAGCTTGTATGCACCATTTGCACTGCTCAGGTTAGGGAATACCAAAGTATTCACATCCTTGCCCTTGAGACGTGAGAATGGATACTTCTCATCGCGGAGATCCTTGTTGAGTGCATAGTTTACCTGCATCTCACCATCGATGGCGAGGTCTGGGAATTCCTTCTGCATCTCTGCCACTGCCTTCTTTACCTTTATAGGAGAACCGATGGCATCGGTACCGAAGTTAGAGTAGCTCAACATAGCCATTACTGGCTCCTCGTTGAAGAACTTCACGGTGCCGGCAGACAACTTGGCGATATCGGTGAGGATATCCTCGTCTGGGTGACGGTTGATCAGTGTATCAGCGATGTAATATACGCCCTTCTGAGTGTTGAGGATGTGCATGGTTCCGAATGTCTTGTACTCATCACGGATGCCGATAACGTCCTTGGCTACCTTGATGGTATTGCTGTACTTGGTGTAGAGACCAGTGATGAATGCATCAGCATCACCCTGCTCAACCATTGACATACCGAAGTAGTTGCGCTCATACATCTTGTCGTAAGCCTCCTCGAATGTATAGCCTTCGCGTGCTCTCTTCTCAGCCAAATGCTTAGCGAATGTTGCGCGGCGACCTTGCTCGTTGTCTGCACGCATATCTACAATCTGAATGCCAT
>OLOM01002540.1_pt1 | contig 11038 bp, 9 predicted proteins | sample 1672531 | NCBI WGS metagenome assembly OLOM01 (sample SAMEA3136696, study PRJEB25190) | human gut metagenome | reverse complement strand
CCTGACGTTTGGTAAAACGTTTTTAGCAGGTTGTTTACCATTTGACATCGAAAGGTTCGTTTATGTCCCATACCGCCGCTCCCAAGGTTGCTTTTATTTTCGATTGCGACGGCACACTGGTTAATAGCACGCCCGTTTGGGCCTATGCCCAGCCCGAGTTATTGCACCGCCACGGTGTCGACGTGACGGTCGACGAGTTTGCCCAGTTTGAGCATTTGTCGCTGGAGGATGAGTGCCAGGCCTACCACGACACCTGGGGTATTGGCGCGAATGGCGAGGAGCTGTACCGCGAGCTGAGCAATATTCTGATTGATGGGTACTCCAAGGTGCCGCCGCGCAAGGGTCTCCTGGCATTTTTGGAGCAGGCGAAGGCGGCAGGCATTGCCATGTGCGTGGCTACGTCCACGCCGGCCGAGCTGGTGCAGTCCGCGCTCGCTGGTGCCGGGCTCGACGCTTACATGGAGTTTGTTACCACCACGGGCGAGGCAGGACGCTCCAAACAGTTCCCCGATGTGTACAAGCTGGCGCTGCGCCGCCTGGAGGAGCGCCACGGGTGTAAATTTGAGCGCGCATGGGTGTTTGAGGACGCCGTCTTTGGCCTAAAGAGCTCTGGCTCCGCCGGCTTTAAGCGCGTGGGCATCTATGATCCGCACGGCCGCATGAAGCGCGACGACGTGCGCGACAACTGCGATATCTTTATCGACAGCTACGAGGAGCTGGATCTACCCTGCGTGCTTTCGTTTAAGGGATAGGCGAGGGCTGTGGCTTGCAAAGTATTAGTGGTCTGCGGCTCGCCCGTGGTGGCAAGCGCGGATCTGTTGCGTAGGCTAGCAGGGGAGTGCGACCACGTTGTCGCTGTGGACCGCGGACTCGACGCGCTGCTGGGCGCGGGACTGGGCTGCGACGTCTATGTGGGGGATGCCGACACGGTGAGCGATGCGGGCCGCGCGTTGGTCGATGCCGCCACCGATTTTGAAGTTGAGCGCCACGACCCGTACAAGGACCATACCGATCTGGCGCTGGCGCTCGATTCCGTCCGCCGTCGCTGGCCGGGTGCCGAAGTGGTTGCGACCTGCGCCACCGGCGGCCGTCCCGACATGGCGCTTTCCGTACTGGGGCTTCTCGCGGGCTACGGGGACACTCCTGTCTGGATTGCCGAGGACAAGGTGGTCGCCCGCTTCCTTCGTGCAGGCGAATCGTGGACCATCGAAGCCGCCGAAGGCAAGACGTTCTCCATCATCGCCATAGCCCCCAACACCGAGGTAAGCGAACGCGGCCTAGAATGGGAGTTAGATTACAGCCCCCTGGGCTTGTTAGCCGACACGGGCATCAGCAACGTCGTCAGGGGTACGGCCAAGATCCAAGTCCACACCGGCACCGCCATCGCTTACCTATATCATTAGGCAATTAGAGTCTGACCAAAAAAGTCCTTGCACGTCGCGCCAACTTCCCCTATAGTATCTTCCCGTCACGGGGGCGTAGCTCAGCTGGGAGAGCGCTTGACTGGCAGTCAAGAGGTCAGGGGTTCGATCCCCCTCGTCTCCACCATCGTGAATGTTTAGGCTTCGGAATATCGAAGCCTTTTTTCATGCCAAAATACCTCGCGCCGCAAGCCCCACCTACGCCAACAAAAAGTTGCACAATTTATTTCCCTTATCTGTACATAGTTTGTTAGCCAAACGCAATTACCAGTGCAGCTCGCGGCTACAGTTGGGCTTCAGGAACGCTCCCAATTATTGCCAGCACCCCAATAACCTGCGCCAACGTGAACAACTTCCCAAAACAACCCCCTTTAGCACGTCAAATGAACGATATGTTGTCCAACGCAGCTTAAATCAGTTTCGCTAACAGCTTGTGCTAGAATACCTAACGTTACATGAGTTCAACTGTGCTCTCGGCTCTAATAGGCCACATAGCACGGGGTTCATCAGCATCCGGTCGTAACGGCGGTGTTAGAAAAACCACGAGCTCCAATATCGATTGTCATGCGCGATTTTGCACTTGCTTTTGCGGTTACTTTTAAGTTTGCATTGGACGGTGCAATGAATTGCTACGGCAAACCACAGCAGTTCTTCAGCTGTTTGCGTGCGGTCCAGTTTTGTACCCGCTTGACTGGTTCGCACGCAGCCAGCTGGGGTCACGGTCATTTTTGCGATACACGTCCGCGACTCTAACAACTGCATTTGTACATACCGTTCACGGTGGGGCAGAGCCACGTGCTTGTCTGACTGGGCTCAGGGTTTGAATATGGAGCGCCTTCGCGCACAAGCGCCCTGGCGAAGCCATACCCAAACCCCGTGAGCCACACGTAAGACAGCAAGGGGGTGGTGCTCGTGTGGTATGTGATCCAGGTCATTAACGGTCGCGAAGACGTAATGCGCGAGCGCATCGAGCGTGTGGTGCCGGCTGGTGCCATGCAAGAGCTCTTTTATCCCCAATATCAGACCGAAATCAAGGTACACGGCGAATGGGTCAACACATCCAAGCCGTTGTTCCCCGGTTATCTTATCTGCGATACGGCAGACCCCCGCACCGTGCAACAGTATTTACTGCGTATGGACGACTTTGCCCGGGTGCTATCCCAGGACGGTCAGTTTGTGCCGCTGGCAAAAGAAGAGACCCAGCTCATTGGCAGTTTTACTAATAGGGGAGACCGCGTGGTGCCCATGAGCGAGGCCCTAAAGGATGGAGACCAGGTCGTGGTGACGGCAGGCCCGCTGCTGGGCCACGAGACCCTTATCAAAACCATTAACAGACGCAAGAGCACTGCCTTTTTGGAGCTCGACCTGTGCGGCCGACGCGTAACCACCCGCGTTGGCCTCGCGGTGCTTTCAAACGAGCAGCGCGCCATGCGAAAACTCAGGAGAGCGATCGCCTAGCTGCAGGCGCGCAAGCGGGCGAACGAAGGCAAAAAAGTATCGGGGGGGGGCTCTTGGAGCCTACGATGACGACCATGGTGCAGGACGCGCGGGAGACGTGCGCCGCCGCCACGGCGAATTCCATCCCTGCCGCAGCGGGTGCTGCGGGGGATTACCTTACAAACGAAGAAGCATACAAGATGCTGCGCGGTGCAAACTCCGGCGTGAAACCCGAGCTTGGGCGCAGGATCTACCGAGTTGTTAAGCGTACGGTGGACATTGCCGCCGCCGGCGGAGCCTTGGTGTTGCTCTTTATTCCCGGGGTAATTCTGAGCGTGGTCATTTGCATAAAGAGCCCGGGCGCCAGCCCCCTATATTCGCAGTGGCGCGTGGGCCGCGTGCGCAAAGACGGCACGTTCACCTTCTTTAAAATGTACAAGTTCCGCAGCATGATGCCCAACGCAGACCAGATGCTCAAGGAGCTGCAGGCCCAAAACGAGGCCACCGGCCCCATGTTCAAGATAAGCCGCGATCCGCGCATTATACCCGGCGTGGGCAACTTCATTCGCAAGCACAGCATCGACGAGCTGCCCCAGCTCATCAACGTGTTCTTGGGCCAAATGAGCCTCATTGGCCCACGCCCCGGCCTGCCGCGCGAGGTTGCGCTTTACAGCCCGCACGATATGAAGCGCCTGGCGGTAAAGCCCGGCTGCGGCGGCTCCTGGCAGGTATTGGGCAGGAGCAATTTGGGGTTTGAAGAGATGGTCAACCTCGACCTGGAATACATCGAGCGTCGCAGCCTGTGTCAGGATCTGCGGTTGATTATCGGTACGTTGAAGACCATGATTTCCGGGGATGGTGCTGTGTAGCATGCGCATCGCCATGATAGGTCAAAAGAGAACGGGTTCGCGCGAGGGTGGCGTAGAAGTGGTCGTAGGCGAGCTTGCTCGCCGTATGGCAGAACTTGGCCAGCAAGTAATCTGCTACGACCGCATGGGCGAAGGTGCTCCTTCCGAGCCCTATGAGAAGGATGGCTACCGCATCGTTCCCGTAAAGGCGCTGGACATCAAGGGACTCTCCGCGCTCACGAGCAGCTTTGCCGCAACGAGGGCTGCCATCAAAGACGGGGCAGACGTAATTCACTACCACGCGGAGGGGCCATGCGTCCCCCTGCGTTTTGTGCGTTCCACTGGTATCAGGACCGTGGCAACGATCCACGGCCTGGACTGGCAGCGCGCAAAATGGGGCGGTTTGGCTTCCAAGTACATCAAGTTCGGCGAGGCAACTGCGGCCAAGTGCGCGGATGCGCTCATCGTGCTTTCCCGGGGCAATCAGGAGTACTTCAAGGAGGCCTACGGCCGCGAGGCCACGCTCATCCCAAACGGCATTACGCCCGGGGCGGATCTTCCTGCGAAGGAGATCTTTGAGCGCTGGGGGCTCATCCAGGGTTCCTACGTCCTCTACCTCGGTCGCATTGTGCCCGAGAAGCGCCCGGAGCTTTTGGTTGAGGCGTTTAAGCAGGTAAAGACTGATAAGCGCCTGGTTATCGCGGGCGATTCTTCCGATACGGACGGCTACGCCGTGGCGCTCAAGGAGGTTGCGCAGAACGATCCCCGTGTGCTCTTTACCGGCCACGTCGAGGGCAACCTGCTCTCCGAGCTGTACTCCAACGCGTATTGCTACGCGCTCCCCTCCGACGTGGAGGGCCTGCCCATGAGCCTGCTGGAGGCCATGAGCCACGGGCTCACATGCGTCACGAGTGACATTGCCGAGTGCGCCGACGTGCTGGGGAAGTGCGGTGTCACCTTCCCAGCGGGAGACCCGGCGGCGCTGCGCGAGGCGCTGAGCGGGCTTATCGCGGACTCGGACTGCGCGGCGCGCCTCGGTGAAACGGCGCGCGCTCGCGTCCTCGATAACTACGACTGGGATTCCGTTGTGAAGCGGACCCTCGAGCTGTACAAGGATGGACAGTGATGCGAGTTCTTCTCGTAAACAAGTTTCACTACCTTAAGGGCGGTGCGGAGACGTACGACTTCGCTCTTGCGGAGGGGCTGCAGGCGATGGGCCACGAGGTGGCACGCTTCTCGATGAAGCATCCCAACAACGTGCCTAGCAAATGGGATAAATACTTCGTCGAGCAGCGCGAGTACAACGACAGCACTTCTCCGGCCAAGAAGGTGGCCGACGGCCTTGCTCTCATCTACTCGAATGAGGCCAAGCGCAACTTTCAGGCGCTCTGTGAGGAGTTCCAGCCTGAAATCGTACATATGAGTAACGTCCATCGCCAGATTACGCTCTCGGTTCTGGATGCGCCCTATCTCCGTCAGCACAAGGTGTCTGTGGTTTACACGGCGCACGACTACATACTGTGTTGCCCGTGTTACACGATGGTCGACGGGGAGGGGAAGGTCTGTGACGCTTGCCTTGATGGCCGCTTTCGGCACTGCTTGGAGAAGCGCTGTATGAAGGGCTCGCGTGCTAAGAGCGCCCTTGCCATGACTGAGGCGGCCTTTCTGCGCGCGCACAAGAGCTACGCCAAGATCGATCGTATCGTCTGTCCAAGCCAGTTCATGAAGAACAAGCTGGACGAGGCGGGATTCTCTGACAAGACCGTCTACCTTCAGAACTTCCTGACTCAGGCACAGGTAGACATGGCAAACACGGTCTTCAACCCAGAGAAATATGAGCGCGAAGAACCCTACTTCCTCTTCTTTGGGCGTTTGGACAAGGTGAAGGGCATCGAGACGCTGGTGCGTGCCTTTATCAATGTAGCTTATGAGCTTCCGGATGAGTGGAAGCTCAAGATCGTGGGCGACGGCCCTCAACGGGGGGATATTGAGCATTTGCTGGCCGAGACTGATGAGAGCATCCGGAAGCGAATCGAGCTTCTTGGCTATAAGTCCGGGGAGGAACTGCAGAGCATTGTGGCCAATGCTCGCTTTGCTGTCATGCCCTCCGTGTGGCGAGAAAACATGCCGTATTCCGGTATGGAAGCCTTGGCTGCTGGGACGCCAATCATCGGCGCAGATATTGGCGGTATCCCCGAACTCGTACGAGAGGGCGAGACTGGTCTCCTGTTCAAGCACGGAGACCTCGGGGCGCTGTCTGAGGCCCTGCTTTATACCGCGCGAATCGATGCGAGCGAGTTTGTCCATATGCGAGGGTGTTGCCTTGCTTATGTAAAAGAAAGATGCAGCCAAGAGCGGTACATGCATTCGCTGACATCTGTATACGTTTCGTGCAAATAGATATGAGACTTGATGAATAAGATAAAATTAGGTATTTCCTTGAATCCTATAGGTACTAGGCAAACCGACTTTGATACCGAGCAGCTAGGGAATCTCGCTTCAAAAAGAGAAGTTGCCAGCAACAAGCTGACAATCAGGCTGCTTTCTCTCATGCCTCTGACAACGCTTCTCCAGGCCCAGCCGGGCTTTGGTGCCGTCAATCAACTGCTGATGTTCCTATGTCTGGTCAGCTTTCTTGTTGCATCATGTGTAACGAAATACAAGCCGAGCTATTGGATTATCTGCTCACTAACCGCCTTGTCGACCGTACTGGGAATCAGTATGGTTACCGGGCCGTTCGTCAATATCAATCTCGTATTCTATCTCGTGCTATGGGTACTTCTGATGTCATTGTTCGGGGGCAAGTTCGAGCTTGTTCGAAGTCTGATACTCCAGGACATAAAGTGGCTTAGGGCTATTACAGTTATATGGTGCCTCTTGGTCTTCGTCTCAATCCCTCTACCTAGCTCCTATTACGTGATTGCTAGTCAGGGCCGGTTCTTCGGTTCTTTTGCCAAAGACTCCTTTAGGCTTTGCCCGACTGCTTTAGAGGTTTTAGTCTTTCTTACCATTTGCGTAAAAGTTGATAAAAAGAGCCGCTGGATTTACTGCGTTCTGTCTGCGGCTCCTTTGTTTTGTGTCTTTATGGGCTATTCGCGAACGTATTTTGGTGTCATCGCGCTTATGTATATCCCTTTTTTGAAGGAAGTATGTACGACGAAAAAGCAGTTTATTCGCGTTCTGATGCTAGGAGCATTTGCCGGGGCTCTCTTTATTGGCCAATCATCAATTGCTAGCAAAATCGAGGTAACCACTCAAAGCGGTTATTACGGCTTTTGGGATACGATAACGAGCGGCCGCTCTTCGTTTTGGACGCACGATATCTTGTCTTTCTTTTCTTTTGACCTGTTCCATCAGCTTGTTGGTGGTGGCTTTAACAAAATCTATGAGATCAATCAGGAAATTTACATTAATATTTGGGCTCACAACGACTTTATTAATCTACTGGTAACCAATGGCTATCTAGGCATCTTTTTGTATTTTGCCCCGCTAATCACTCTATTCAGGAGCTCGAGGAATTTTAGGATTCCTGCTAACAAAATGACGCTGGCAATCATAATCGTTCAGTATTTTATTAATGCCAATTTTAATATGGAATACACGTATGTCTGTGCATCAATAGCCATGTCTTTTGCCGTTATAGCCGCAACTATTCCCTCGCAAAAACTTGAGCCTACGAAGGCTGATCCAGAGTCTTTCGTTAAGGGGGCATAATGCCGCTATTCTCTATTGTTATCCCTGTCTACAACGTTGAGCGTTACTTATCCGATTGCCTGGATTCAGTTCTCTCCCAGGCGTTCGATGATTACGAGATTGTTCTTGTAAACGACGGCTCTACTGACTCTAGTGGTGAGATGTGTCGTCAATTCTGCTCCGACCACCCGAGCAATACTAAGCTGGTAGAGCAGGAGAATAAGGGATTGCTTCTTGCGAGAAGGGCTGGATTTGCCCAGACAAGTGGTCAGATTGTTCTTTCGCTTGATAGCGATGACAAGCTTAGATCAGATGCTCTAGAGGTTATTTCTAGCACTTTTTCTCGCCAATCAGTCGATGTAGTTTGCTTCGAGGGGTCCCGGAGCGCCCGTTTCGAGTTAAACGGAGGCCCTTTATTCCCCTTTGCTCAATGTTTCTATGGGGACAATAGAGCCTTAGTGCTTCAAAAGCTGTGCCAGGATTTTCGCTTCAATTCCATCTGGTCTAAGGCCATCGCACGCAATGTGCTTGATGTGGAGACTGATTACTCGGTTTTCAAGGGCCTTAGTTTCGGAGAGGATCTCGTTCAAATAGTCTCTGTCTTTGACGCTGCAGCTTCTTTTGCTTACATCCCCGACACACTTTATTACTACCGTCCAAATCCACATAGTCTCATTCAGAGATTCAACCCCAAGAATTATAAGGACATGGCACGGTCTCGCGAGAGACTACTTGGCTTTGCCTCTAAGTGGGAGAGGGAGTATCCGGGTACCGAAATGGTGCAATCTGCCAGCTCAGTGAGCCTCTGGATTACCGCACTGCTAGTTCAGCAGGCTGCATCTAGTCTTTCAGATGATGAACTGACCGCGTTCTTGGAAGACGTGCGAAGCTCGACCCTTTTTACTGAAGCATACGGATTTCAAGGCGCCAGACAATCGTTGCGGCCTGACATCCGTTTCGTTGTTGAGCGTCTTAATGCTCATGGTTTCAAATCTATTAAAGGAATTGCGCGCGTCAAGAATCGCCTACTTGGTGCGACGAGGTACTAAAGATGCGGATAAACAAGAAAAGTGCCCTATCAAGCCTTCTTCGCCTTGACCCCCTGGCAAAGAGGTGTATCGGCCTTCTTGGCTCGGTCGAGAAGGGAATGACTAAAGAGAGGACGTCACGTCTTTCCAGGGCTTTCGAGGATGCTAACCCCGCTCCGTCGACAATCGATTGGTCCCACGATACTTATATGTTGCCCTCGTCCGTCGATTTGTCAGTAATCGTTCCCGCGTATAACGTCGAGCCATATATTGGCGAGTGTCTGCGCTCTCTTCTTAAACAGGACTGCGCATATTCATACGAGATCATAATCGTCAATGATGGCTCGACGGATGGAACTCGTCGTGAAATCTTACGTTTTGTTGATGATCAACGACTGCATTTGATCGACCAGCCCAATGGAGGGATTTCTGCGGCACGCAATGTGGGCATTTCATTGGCCCGGGGGCGCAGCATTATGTTCGTTGACTCGGATGATTATGTCGAGCCGGGTTATCTCGGGCAAATGGTTGAGGCGCTTGATTTGAGCGGTGCCGACTATGTGACATCAGGATTTGCGCGTGTGAACGCTAACGGCAATACGATTGGATTGGGCGAGGCGGGGGATTACGGCACGGCATGGGGTCGTGTTTACAAGCGTTCAGTTTGGGAGGCTATTAGATTCCCTGTTGGCTATTGGTACGAAGATACCGTCATTGCTTTCTTCATTGATGGATTTTATAACGAGGCCGTTATATCAAGCCATGGCTATTGCTATAGGTGCAGAGAGACCTCGATTTCACACTCTGACCAAGGGAACGCCAAGAGCCTCGATACGTTTTGGATTACTAAGGAGCTGTTTGCTCTATACGTAAGACGCGGGCTGCCTATTGATGAAAGGTTACAGAATAATCTGCTTATACAACTTGGACCGTTGCTAGCTTGGCGTACCAGAGGCCTAAGCGCCGAAGTGCGCAAGGGTGTCTTTGCGGCAAGCTGCGAGCTCTATGAGGACGTCCTTTCCAATTTGAACCTTTTAGGCTCATTTGGGTCTTTAGGAATGGTTGAAAAGGCGCTTATTAATAGGAAATGGTTGCTTTGGAACGCTTCGAGCTTTCTTAAGGCGGCCAAAGGCCTAGTGGGGAATAGTTAATGATTCAAAGTCGAGAAGAGCTGAAGGCCTATCTGACACAAGACGGATTGGCACTCGGCAAAACTGGAACAAGACCATTGCCCTATGACGTGATTTGGCGCTTTGAGAGGCTATTAAGAAGAACAGAGTACTACAACAATTGTGCCCATAATCCATTTTCAAAAGTCTATGGAATGTGGCTCAGATACCGAACGCATTCATTCGGACAAAGGCTTGGGTTCTCTATCCCGATTAATGTGTTTGGCCCAGGACTCTCGATTGCGCATGTCGGAACGATAGTGGTTAACGGAAATGCCCGCGTTGGTGCCAATTGCAGGATTCAAGAGTGCGTGACAATAGGGGCCACCAACGGTTCATCTAAGGCTCCCATTCTTGGCAACAACATTTTTCTTGGTAGTGGCGCGCGGGTTATCGGTGATATCAGCCTTGCAGATGACATAGCCGTCGGTGCCAATGCGGTTGTTGTAAAGAGCTTTGAAACTCCCGGAGTAACCATTGGCGGTGTTCCCGCAAAAATAATTAGCAAGCATGGATCAAAGGAAAATCTCAATCCCATGCTCTTCGGGGATTCCGAATAACCATTGATTGACCGGTTCCATGGCTCGAATCGAGTTAATAAAAATGAGGAGCCTGATTAAATAAAGTCAGTCGATAAGGCATTCTAGCTCATGTCACGCCGCCTTCACGTCGGGAACGGGGTTGTCGGCTACAACGAGCGCGATGATCCTGCCCGCGTGCTCAGCGACAGTGTCCTCGTGGACGCGGGCACGTTGACATCGGCGCCCTTCATGGCCCTGCCGATGGAGCCGTCGTTGAACCGGCACGGGCGGCCCAGTCCTCGACCATCTCGACGAACACCGCTCCTATCATCCTGATGAGCGACTTCCTGCTGGGGAGCACCTGCACGACGCGGCTGCGGCTCAGGAACTCGCGATTGGCGCGCTCCTGAGCTTTATTGGTCCGGCAGCCTCGCGTTGTGCTCGCAGGGAAGTCGAGTTACGCGAGTGCGTCGGACTCAGCCTCCTCGAACACCTCGGCCGCCTTGGGGCAGAAGCCCTCAATCTGCTCAGTGACAAGCCGGTACAGCTCGTGCCCTGCATCCTAAAGGCCGTGTTAGCCGAGCGCGACCTTTAGGATGCAGGGCACGGCGCCCCTCTTCCACCTGGTCGGCGCGCAGCGACAGCAGGAAGCCCTTCTTCCCATCGTGCGGCTCGGTGTCGATTGCGTCGAGGCCGAGCCGCACGATGGTCGTGCCGCGGCGCGGTCGACTGCACCCGGGCCTCGCTGCGGCTCTTGATGAAGGCGGCGTCGAGCCAGATGTAGGGGAACTGGGCGCCCGTCAGGTCGCGGCCCTGCAGGTCGGCAACCGCGTAGTCCAAAGTCGAGCACATCCTGAACACCTGGATGGCGCCCATACGGTCTATGCCCATGGACTGCATCATGCGCTTCACCTTCCTGGC
>OLOM01002539.1_pt1 | contig 11039 bp, 6 predicted proteins | sample 1672531 | NCBI WGS metagenome assembly OLOM01 (sample SAMEA3136696, study PRJEB25190) | human gut metagenome | reverse complement strand
ATGTCTGAAAAAGAGATTTTCTCCTTTGAAAATCTGCTGAAAATCTGCTGATGCAAATAAAAAATCCAGTTATTATGAGCACTAAATCAATCGGAAGGCCTCTGATGGTCTTCCGATTGATTTTAATAATTAATATTGTCCTCTCATTACTGTATTTTCAGCATATGCCAGAATTCTATCTGTTTTCATTTAGAGCATGTTTGAAAAATCATTTCAACAATCTGTACGCTCTAATCTACGGATCATAGATACCAGATGTCCGGCACAATTTCGGATTTCTTCTTCTGTAAGTTTACCTTCTTTATATGCCTGGCGAATATTCTTATCATCATCCGGATTTCCAGGCATGATAATGTCATTGCCTGCTGCCACACATTTCCATGGAACGCTTCCATCTTCCGGAACTGTTGTGTTCCAGTCTGACATAATTGCTCCGTCAAATCCCCATTCTTTTCTGGCAACTGTCATGCACAGATCTTTGCTGTTCGCCGCATGAATACCGTTGATAAGATTATAGGAAGTCATAATAGAAACAGGATTTCCTTCTTTTACTGCAATTTCAAATCCGCGGAGATAGATTTCTCTGAGCGCACGTTCGGATACACAGGAGTCAACACCCATGCGGTTATCTTCCTGATTATTGCATGCAAAATGCTTGATTGTTACGCCACATCCTGACTTGCTCTGAACACCCCGGATCACTGCTGCTGCCAGCATCCCTGACAGATATGGATCTTCTGAATAATATTCATAATTTCTTCCACATAATGGGTTTCTGTGAATATTCATACCCGGTGCAAGCCACAGATTTACATGAAATTCTTCCATTTCTTCTGCGATTGCTTTTCCAAACTCTGTCATGAGATCTGTATCCCAGGTCTGTGCCAGTGCTGTTCCTACCGGAAAAGCAGTACAGTACTGATAATAAGTGTCTGCATTCTCATGATGCACACCAGGTTCCAGAATTCCATTTTCCAGTGAACCAAGAACTCCCATTTCATAGATGCTTTCTGTCTCTTTATCTACCTCATACCACTGTCTGAGGCGGATACCTGCCGGACCGTCCGCCATAACAAGAGACGGGATTCCATCCTCTTCCAAAGTACCGCAGGTTTCACCTGCTGATCCCGGTACTCGAATCCCTGCTGCACCAAGAGTACTGATATTCTCTGAAATCTTTCCATAAAGCAGAGGAATCAGCTCTTCTGTAGTTCTGTCTTCCAGAACAGAAACAAATCTTTTTTCTTCCTCTGTCAGATTTTCCTGATTTTTTCCGGCATTTTCCGATTTTGCCGGTATCATCGCAGGTTTAAAATAATATTCCGGAACCTGCGCTGTTATCAGTTCTTCCTGTCTCTGCACAGATTTTTCTTTCAATTCTTTTGTCAGATAAATCTGTTCCAGTTCTTCCTGAAGCGGACAGATTTTATCCATCTGTTCCAGTACTGTATCATCTGAAACTACCAGAACTGCTTCCAGTTTCAGTTTGTCTGAACTGTTTCCGACCAGAATGCCATATTTGCCTTTTTCCACTATCCATGTATGTGTTTCCTCATTGAAAGAAGCCAGTTGTTTCTGTGGAATCTCAACAGTAAGTGTTTGTGTTTCTCCCGGCTTCAGAATTCTGGTTTTTGCAAAACCTGCCAGTCTCTTATACTCTTTTTCCAGTTCTGTCTGCGGAAGCGTAACATAAATCTGTACCACTTCTTTACCAGCATATTCATTTCCTGTATTTGTAACCTGAACCTCTGCTCTGATCTTACTTTCTTCCATATTTATGCTACAACACTTCATCTCAAACATAGTATAAGAAAGACCAAACCCAAACGGAAACATCACCTTTTTGTCAAAGCTGTCAAAATATCTGTAACCTACATAAATACCTTCTTTGTATTTTTCCTTTTCCAGATTGCCATTCAGATACCCATACTCTTCTGAAGCCGGATAATCCTCGTATCGCCTTGCCCAGGTTGTTGTCAGTTTACCGCCCGGCACTTCTTTTCCCAGAAGTACATCAGCCAGGGCATCTCCCCCTTCCTGACCAAGCTGAGAAATATTTAAGATTCCTTTTATATTGTCTGTCTGTTCCAGAATATCTGTCAGCTCCACAGGACCACCTGCATTAAGAATAAGGATCACAGGTTTGTTCATTTCTGCAAGATAACGTAAATCTTCCTCTTCTCTCTCGCTTAAATAGTAATCTCCCTTTACTTTGCGGCGGTCTTTTCCTTCTCCTGAAATACGACTGATCACATAAATCACCACATCTGCTTCACAGATATCTTCCTCTGCCACCTTACGTCCCAGCGGCATTGCAAAAGGATTCTCTGCATAGGCATCAAAAGGATTATCTACTTTCTTAGCTTCTTCCAGAACTTTTTCTTTCCACGCCTCTCTCGCCTGCTCATAGCGATTGTGATAATCGCTGATCCAGTCTTCGCTTACAATTTTTACTCCTGCTTCTTTCAGTCCCTGATAAATAGAAATATTCTTTCTGTTGTTAACATCTCCAGAACCAATTCCACCCTTTACGGTTTTCTCTGCTCCATACCCAAGAAGTGCAGCAGCTGTATCTTTCTTTAATGGAAGGATTCCTTCATTTTTCAGCAGAACAATGCCTTCTGACGCCGCTTTTCTGGCAAGCTTTCCATGCATCAGTTCTCTCTCTGACGGCTGTTCTTCTCTAGTTCCACTGTAAATCCATTTCTTCATATAATTATACTCCTGTTTTTAATATTATAATTCTCATGAAAAGAACCTCCATAGCATTCTCTCTATGGGGGTTCTTAATTCTCATTATTCTTTTACACCACCAAGTGTTACACCTGCAATAATGTATTTGGATAAAAGCAGATATACAATAATGATTGGCACGATCGCAACAGTGATCATCATGTAAATTTTACCCATATCAAAGTTCATATAATCAGCACCACGCAGAGTTGCAATCAGGATCGGCACTGTCATTTTGCTCTTTGACTGAATGATCAGGGCAGGAACGAAGTAATTGTTCCAGGATCCTACGAAAGTAAAGATTGCCTGTACTGCTACTGCCGGTTTCATGATCGGAAGTACAATACTGTTAAAGGTTCTGAATTCTCCGGAGCCATCAATTCTTGCCGCTTCCACAAGGGATAAAGGAAGGGAAGACTGAAGGTAACTGTACATAAAGTAAAAGACTGCCGGAGATGCAATGGATGGAATGATCAGCGGAAGTAAAGAGTCATACATTCCCATCTTTGTGATCAGTCGTAAAAATCCCATTGCTGTTACCTGTGTAGGCATAACAAGAATTGCCATAATAAAGGTAAAAGCTGCTTTCTTCATTTTAAAATCATAAGCATATAGACCATAAGCTGTCAAAGAAGAAAAATATGTACAAAGTGCAGCACTGCAGGAAGATACAACAACACTGTTAAGAATACCGCGGAACATCGGGAAACTTCCGTCATTTGCCACATTCTTCAGATTCTCAAGAAAATATTTTCCGGGAAGTGCTGAAAATCCTTTCTGCAGATCCGCATGGGAACGTGTTGCATTTACAATCAGAATGTAAAAGAAAAACAGACACAGGAAGGATAAAAAGATCAGCACAAGATGAACAAAAATACTGCGCACACGACCTGATGTATTTGATTTCATAGTTTATCTCCTCCTTCTTTCTTCTTTTGCTTTTTTCTTTGCAGCTTTCTTGGAACCATCCGGGTCTGTGTCATTTGTCATCTTATATACGATCATACATAAAATACCGCTGACAATAAACAGATATACGGACAGTGCACCTGCCATACCATAGTTCTTGCTCTTTAAGTGGCTGTTCAGGAACATGATCAGAGTCATAGATGTACGGTCTGGATTTCCCTGTCCATTTGTAAGAATCTGAGGAACATCGAACATCTGAAGACCACCGATGATAGATGTGATCAGTGTATAAGCAAGGATCGGACGGATCAGCGGCAGTGTGATATAGAAAAATCTCTTGATACTGTTACAGCCATCCAGTTCAGATGCTTCAAAAATATCCATACTGATACCCATAACAGCAGCCATCAGCATAATTGTTGTATTACCAAACCACATCAGGAAGTTCATAAATCCGACCAGAGATCTGGTTCCGATTACAGAACCCAGGAAATCTATCGGTTTTTTAACCCATCCCAGAGACATCAGAATAGAGTTAATCGGTCCGTTGGTAGAGAACATGGTAAAGAACAATAATGCAAACGCAGAAGCCATGATCAGGTTAGGAAGATAAATAACAACCTTGAAAAACTGCTGTCCATGGATCTTCAGACGCGCATCTGTAAACCAGCATGCCAGAACCAGTGCGATCACGATCTGCGGTACAAATCCGATTACCCACAGAATCAGCGTATTAGTACTGTATTTGAGCATATCTGACTTCAACAGACTCAGATAGTTTGCAATTCCAATAAAATTCGGTCCGATTTCTTTAATTCCTGAACGATAATATTCATAGAAACTATAACGTACAGTATCTACCAGCGGAATCAAAGAAAAGATTAAAAAAGTTATAAAAAATGGAAGGATAAAGATGTATCCCCATTTTGCATAGCTGATGCTTTTCTTTTTTTTCATAGTTCAGCATTCCTTCCTTTACATATTAGTGCCAGACACACATCTCTTTCATGCGTGTCTGGCAAATACAAATGCATCTGTACAGGTTATTTACACCTGAAACTTTTTAACTGTCAATTCAAAAGCGTTTATTATTCAGCCCAGTTAACTTCCTGGATTTCCGGATAACGTTCTTTGATTGCTGTTTCAAAGTTTGATTTTGCTTTGTCATAGTCTACCTGACCCTGGAAGTAATCGCTGAAAGCGTTCTGGATCAGTTCTACGCAGCCCTGGTCATAAGCAGAAAGTGGTGCGATCTTGATGTTCTCTGCAACCGGTGAGAAATATGTAAATGGATTCTGTCCGCCAAGGAAGTCAGATGCGAAAGTATCATCTTTTGCAACTTCCTGCATACCACTCTTTGTATTTGTAAAGTCAGAATAATCTTTGGAAATCTTTAATAAATTGTCCTTATTTCCTGTCAGTGCAAGAATGATATCTTTTGCATGTTCCGGATTATCTGTTCCTGTTGCTGCATGGATGTAAGAACCGCCCCAATTGTATTCCTGTGGTGGATTTGTAACAGCCCATTCTCCGTCTTCTCCATCCCAGTTTGGTTTCAATGTAAAGTCAATTCCCCATGCCGGGAAGAGGAATGCAAATACTTTGGATTCAGATCCCATAGCTTTGTTCCAGTCATCATTCCACTGACCTTTTACAGTTTTGTTCAGGTATCCTGCATCCAGCCATTCTTTGGAATCTTTGATCCAGTTCATTACCTGCTGGTCTACGTTAACAGTTGTTGCACCGTCTTCTACCCATGGCTGGGAAATGCTGTTTCCATACAGTCTGAATGTATCAGCATAAGAAGCAAATGTGTAATATCCTTTTGCTTTCAGTTCTTCAGCTGTAGCTTTTGCTGTATCCCAGTCTTTCATTTTCTTGCCTACTTCTTCAGGATCGTCGGTTCCGAACACATCTTTGGCAATATCACGACGATATACAAGAAGTCCAGGGCAGCACTGCCATGTAGATCCTCTCTGTACTCCATCTGCATCAGATGCAGTTGTTTTTGTAAAGTCATACTGATCTGCAAGATCTTTGTCAGGATCAATTCCAAGATCTGTCAGAGGCATTGCCACATCCGCTGCTGCATCTGTATATTTGTATACATAATCTGTTTCTGATAAGAAGATATCTACCTTATCATCTGCTGATGCATCAGCCTGATTCATAAGAGCTTCATCAAGTTTCTGCTGATAAACACCATCCTGATTTGGATTTATGATCCAGTGAATTTCTGTTCCATCCTTTAATGTTGTTACTGTTCCGTCTTTGGATGTTTCTTTTACTTCAGGATATACTGCTTCCAGACGCTGACGGAATTCATCATTCCAGGAATAAATATTGATTACTTTTCCTTCTTCATCTGCATGTACGATTGTAGCGGTTCCGCCCATTGTACCTGCAATTACGGATGCTGTAAGTAAAACAGCTAATGCTTTCTTTTTCATTAAAAAAGCCCTCCTTTTTCTTTTTTTCTCTTTGTGAGTTTCTTGCCTCACCTGATGTATCAGATTATAGCTTAAGCTGCTTTTCAGGTATATTATAATTTCCACCAAAATGTCAGATTCATGACCTCATTGTGTTCTTTTTATATACAGACAGATTTTGTCATTTAATAAGGAAATCTTTCCTAAAATCATAATCTTTCTGTTTTTTTATTAGTATTTTTGTATAAAAAGTACCATTTTTCTATAGATCAGCCAGATGAATATTCGCAATCTGATTCATTACCTGCTCATATATTTTTCTGAAATTGTGTTATTTTATGTCATGATTCTGATACTTACTTCATGTTTCTTATTTCCGAAAGATCTCATTTCCGATATAATTTCCATACAATATTTATGGAAGGAGAAAAATGTTGAAACATATTAAGTTTATTGATAATCATGGAAGCTTTTGTGTGAACAGACCGGAAAATACCAGTTATCTTTATTTTCCTCTTGCATCAGAAGCAGGTCTGAAAAGTTCCGTCACACCAGTGCTTGGAGGTGACAGCAAAATTGATCAGGATACCTTCCTGCTGGAACCGGTCAGTTCCGAAAATCTTCATAACAATCGTTCTTCCAGAAATTTCTGGATCGTAAAAGAAGGACACATTCCTTATTCAGTAACAGGTTCCTCTGCTCAGCAGGAAGCCGACCGTTTTACTGACAGGCAGGAAGACAGTGAACTAACCGCCGGATTCATGTGGCAGACTTTGAAAAGGACTTCCAGAGAACTTGGGCTCATCTCCACAGTTACTTCTTTTATCCCCAAAAGTGATAATGTGGAGATTATGTATGTGACGGTTGAAAACCAGACAGATACTGTACAGAAATTTACTGCATATGGTGCAATTCCTGTTTACGGAAGAAGTGCGGATAACATTCGTGATCATCGAAATGTCACTTCCATGCTCCATCGTATCGAGACAACAGAACATGGAATCAACGTCTGCCCCACCATGTCATTTGACGAGCGGGGACATCAGCCAAATCATAAAATCTATTATGTAAATGGCTGTTCCGGAAAGGGAGAAAATCCGATTTCCTATTATCCGACTGTAGAAGATTTTATCGGAGAAGGTGGTACCTATACACATCCACGCACAGTATATGAAGGATATAAAGGAGTTCCCGCACACAGTCTGGCAGCAGGAAAGGAAGCAATGGGTGCTTTCTGTTTCTCATCTTTCACACTGGCTCCCGGTGAAAAAACAGACTTTATTTTATTATCAGGTATTGCCGACAGTAAAGAAGAAATTGAAAATATTTTTGAAAAATACAATACTTCCGATAAAGTAAAAAATGCACTGGAAGAAACCAGAATTTACTGGAAAAAACAGGTAAACGTTGACTTCCACACACAGGATCCTGACTTTGACAGTTATATGAAATGGGTAAGTTTCCAGCCATTCCTGCGCCGTTTATTTGGCTGTTCTTTCCTTCCTCATCATGATTACGGACGTGGTGGACGCGGATGGCGTGATCTGTGGCAGGATTGTCTTTCTCTTCTGCTGATGAATCCTCAGAATGTAGGTGCCATGATTGAAAAGAATTATGGCGGCGTACGTATTGATGGTACAAATGCTACTATTATCGGAGACGGTGACGGCAATTTTATCGCTGACAGAAACGGAATCGCACGTGTATGGATGGATCATGCACTCTGGCCGCTAATCACGACCAGTCTTTATATTAATCAGACCGGAGATATAGAGATCCTTAAGAAACAGGTTCCTTATTTTAAAGATGCACAAACCATGCGCGGCACAGAAATTGATACTCTCTGGAATGACGCATATGGAAATAAACAGCGCACCGAAGACGGTCAGGTATATACCGGAAGTGTTCTGGAGCACATTCTGATCCAGCAGCTTGCCGCTTTTTATGATGTAGGTGTTCATAATATTTACCGTCTCCGCGGAGCTGACTGGAACGATGCCCTGGATATGGCAGCAGAAAATGGTGAAAGTGTTGCCTTTACCTGTGCTTATGCGGGCAATCTCCATACTCTTGCTTCCATATTACGCCTTATGGAATCTGCAGGCGAAACCAGTATCCCGCTGTCAGAGGAAATTGAAATCCTGCTGAACGACCAGACAGATATGTTTGACAGTGTATCTGAAAAGAAAAAGATTCTTACTGAATATGCCAAAAGTTGCAGGCATAACCTAAGCGGCAGAAAGAAAAACTTCTCTCTCTCCACACTTGCTGCCAACCTGATCCAGAAATCCAACTGGCTGACAGATCATATCCGTTCACAGGAATGGATTGATGGCAAAGACAGCGAAGAAGGATGGTATAACAGCTATTACGATAATCATGGAGAGGCAGTGGAAGGTTTCCACCATGAACAGGTGCGTATGATGCTCACAGGCCAGGTTTTCTCTATTATGGGAAATGTTGCCACTGATGCGCAGATCAGGAAAATCGTAAAAAGCGCAGATCATTATCTTTACAGAAAAGAAATTGGCGGTTACCGCCTGAACACAGATTTTCAGGAACTGAAGTTTGATATGGGACGTATGTTCGGTTTCGCTTATGGCGAAAAAGAAAACGGTGCTGTTTTCTCTCATATGGCAGTTATGTATGCAAATGCCTTATATCAGAGAGGCTTTGCAAAAGAAGGCTGGAAAGCATTGCGTTCTCTGTCTGATACAGCTCTCGACTTTGATACCAGCCATATTTACCCGGGAATTCCTGAATATTTCCGTTCAGACGGACGTGGCATGTATCATTATCTGACAGGTGCTGCAAGCTGGTATCTTTTTACCATGATCACAGAGGTCTTTGGTGTCCGTGGAGTTTTCGGAAACCTTCTGGTTCATCCAAAACTTCTGGCAGAACAGTTCGATGAAGCAGGAACTGCTTCTGTCTCTGTTACTTTTGCAGGAAAACAGTTCCATGTTACCTACCGAAACACAGACAGAAAAGATTATGGTTCTTATCATATCGCCGCTGCGGACTGCGACAAAACAGCAATAGAAATCGTAGAAGATTCCCATATTATGATCTCCAGAGAATTTATTAACAACCTCTCTTCTGATCTTCATGAAATTACAGTGACACTTGCCTGAAAACAATAGCTGCTCAGCCTCCATAAAAGCAGTCGACAGGCGCAGTTATAAATATTGTTCTAACAGAAAGGATTTACTATATGAAATACGGATATTTTGACAATGAAAACCGAGAATACGTGATTACTAATCCGGCAACACCTGCACCATGGGTAAACTATCTGGGTTCCCCGGAGTACGGTGCAATCATTTCCAATAATGCAGGGGGCTACAGTTTTGCAAAATCCGGTGCAAACGGACGTATCCTGCGCTATGTTTTTAATAACTTTGACCAGCCGGGACGTTACATTTACATTCGCGATGACAGATCATCAGACTTCTGGTCTGCATCCTGGCAGCCTGCAGGCAAAGATCTGGCTCAGTATAAGAGCGAATGCCGTCACGGAATCGGTTATACAAAAATTTCTGCCGACTACAGCGATATTCACTCAGAAGCCCTTTACTATGTTCCTCTTGGAAAAAGTTATGAAGTATGGGCATTATCTGTGACCAATCATTCTGATCACGAAAGGAACCTGACTCTCAGCGGATATGCAGAGTTTACCAACCACAGCAATTACGAACAGGATCAGGTTAATTTACAGTACTCTCTTTTTATTTCTCGTACACTGTTCGAAGGAAACAGAATTACTCAGCAGATTCATGGAAATCTTGATGCAATTCCTGAAAATGAGAATGTAGATGAGAAAAATGTGACAGAACGTTTCTTTGGACTTGCAGGTGCTGAGGTTTCTTCTTACTGTGGGGACAAAAATGAATTTCTCGGAAGTTACCATGGATATGGAAACCCTGAAGGTATTGTCTGTGGTGATCTTGGTGATAAGACAAGCTATAATGAAAACTCCTGTGGTGCTCTCTCCTGCAAAATAACTCTTAAAGCAGGTGAAACCAGAACAATTGCTTTTCTTCTTGGAATGAAACCGTCATCTGAAGCTGCTGAAGTAATCAGATGTTACGAAAATCCGGCTCCAACTGTAGCAGAAGAACTGGAAGCATTAAAAGCTGACTGGAACAGTAAGCTTGATAATCTTAAAGTCAGCACTCCAAGTCCGGAATTTGATACTATGATTAATACCTGGAACGCATACAACTGTTTTATAACTTTCATCTGGTCCCGTGCAGCTTCCTTCATTTACTGTGGACTCAGAAATGGATACGGATACAGAGATACTGTACAGGATATTCAGGGAATCATCCATCTGGCACCGGAAATGGCACTGGAAAAGATTCGTTTCATGCTGTCTGCGCAGGTAAATAACGGTGGCGGACTCCCTCTTGTCAAGTTTACTCACACACCTGGAAAAGAAGATACTCCGGATGATGCTTCTTATGTACAGGAAACCGGCCATCCGGCTTACCGTGCAGATGATGCATTATGGCTTTTCCCAACTGTATATAAATATATTTCAGAAACCGGAAACACTGCTTTTCTTGATGAAGTGATTCCTTTTGCCAACAAAGATGAAGCTACTGTATATGAACATCTGAAACGTGCGGTTGCTTTCTCTCTTAATCACCTTGGACCTCATGGAATGCCCGCCGGACTTTATGCAGACTGGAATGACTGTCTCCGTCTGGGTGCAAACGGAGAATCTTCTTTTGTTGCTTTACAGTTCTATTATGCAATGACAATCCTGAAAATCTTTGCCGAATATAAAAAAGATACAGAATATGTACAGTATCTTGAAGAAACTCAGAAAGCATTTGGCGAAAAAGTTCAGGAACTGTGCTGGGATAACGACCGCTTCGTACGTGGTTATACAGAATCAGGAGAAAGAATCGGTGAAGCTGCTGCTCCTGAAGCAAATATGTGGCTGAATCCTCAGAGCTGGGC
>OLOM01002538.1_pt1 | contig 11045 bp, 8 predicted proteins | sample 1672531 | NCBI WGS metagenome assembly OLOM01 (sample SAMEA3136696, study PRJEB25190) | human gut metagenome | reverse complement strand
TGAACAAAGTGTATTCGGAACGCTCCTGCCTTACATGTGCCCCTGGCAACAGTAGGACTGGCATTGCTTGCAAAATATAAAACAGAAATTTATATTCCGGTGAAACGAATCCGGAAAACAAATATTATCACAAGAGATTACAGCTTGAAAAATATTAAATATATTCGTATAATAACGATTGTACAGTTTTTCAGAAATTACAAGTTGTTTAGGTACAAATGAATAGAACTGGACAAAGACATAAGAGATGTAAATTATATTTATAAGGTTTCATCTGTTATGAAATGTCAGATATAGTAAATATCTGTGAGTTGAAAAACATAAGGGAAAGTATGTAAGATGGTTTTGTAGTCAAATCAAAAGGTGGTTTGACTATAAAATTTAATTAAAAATGTAATTTACATAAGGGAAAGTATGTAAATTACATTATTGACAAAAAGAACAGCTAGGAGTATAGTGAAAATATACAAAATAGAAGACTGAATAAAGAAAAATATACACAGATAACACAAGAGGGATAGATGGAAAATAAAATCGAAATAAAAAGAGATTTGGCGCACGTAGACTATGAATCAGGTAGATATCAGACGATGAAAGAGCATTCAGAAAATGTTGCGAACTATGTAGCGGAGACTTGTTCTCTTTCAGAATTGAAGATATTGGTTAGCTTGATAGGGGTGTTTCATGATGTAGGAAAGTTGGGAAGAGAAAATCAAGAAGATTTTGAGAGAATTCTACAATATGGAGATGATACTCATAAACATGGTTTGGATCATTCTACTGCTGGCGGAAGATTAATCAGGGAGTTGATGAAGGAAAAAAGTGTTTCAGAATTTATCAGTACGGTTATATATTTTCATCACGGAATGGGAGATTGCATCAATCTAGATAATGGACAAAGTTTACAGCAACAACGGGATGAGAAACAAATAGATTATGACTGGATAAAGAAAGAATTCTTTCAGATTTATGATAAAGAGATGTTGGAAGAATACTGTAAAAAAGCAATTCAAACATATAAGGAAATGGAAGGAAAAATCAATATTTTTCATAAAGAGTCAGAAATATCAAAAAGAAAATGTGGGAACAGATATTTCTTTATGGGAATGTATCTGAGAATGGTTTTATCTTTACTTATTGATGGGGACTGGACGGATACGGCTTGTTTTTTTCAAGATGTTCCGTTATCAAAAAGAATTTCATTGGAAGAGACCCAGAAGATTTGGAATGAATGTATAGAAAAATTTGAACAATATATGTCAAAGGAAATTCATAATAATCCGTCGAATGGAAATGTGTTAAATACTTTTCGTCAAGAAATTTCGGATTTGTGTAGACAAGCTGCAGACAAAGAAGAAAATCTTTATCGACTTACTGTACCGACAGGAGCAGGAAAAACACTTAGCAGTTTGCGCTTTGCTCTGTATCATGCGAAAAAGATGAAAAAACAACACATTATTTATATAGCACCATTCAATTCTATATTGATTCAGAATGCCGAGGAGATTCGAAAAGCAATAGGCAAAGCGGATGTTGTGTTAGAGCATCATTGTAATGTGGTTTGCGAAGAAGGAGAAGAAGACCAGTATCGCAAACTCACTGAAACTTGGGATTCACCGATTATAGTGACTACGGCAGTACAGATATTGAATACATTGTTTTCAGCTCAGAAAAGCTGTACGGCTTGTGCAATGAATACATTTCAACAATTAAAAGCGATATGTCCACAAGAATATGAACTTTTTCATTTGAGTAATAATATGTGTCCACAACATAAATTAGATACATTAAAATCTATAAAACAAATTTTGAATGAACAATCGAAAAAGATTATATGTGTAAGTACACAGGTTGTTGAAGCAGGAGTGAATTTTTCATTCGGGTGTGTTGTGAGGTCTAAAGCAGGTTTGGATAATATAATTCAGGCAGCAGGACGATGCAATAGACATAAGGAATTAGGAAGAATGGGAACTGTTTTCATTGTACAGATGTCCGAAAAAGCAGAGAAATTAAGTCATTTGCAGGAAATTAGAAATGCGCAGGCAGCATTACAAAAAGTATTGGAAGATTATAAAAATAATTCTTTAAAATTCAGAGATACATTGGATTCAGAAGAGGCAATAAAAGCATATTATTTAAATTACTATTCCCAACTTAGAACAAATGAAACGAAATTTCTGATAGATAAACAAACAACCACGATTATAGAGTTATTGGGAGAAAATAAAGTAGGACAATTACAATATATCAGAAGAAATGGAGAAAAAGTAAAGACAAAATTACCGCAGGCTTTTTTGACCGCAGGACAGGCGTTTGAAGTTATTTCTAATGATTATAAAGTTAGTGTTGTGGTTCCATACAATGATGAAGCGAGAGAACTATTGGATAAATTATCGCAGGATTATCTCGAGATAGAAGAGCAGAAAAAGATTTTAAAAAAATTGCAGAGATATACAGTTGGAATTTCTGAAAAAAGAAAAGAAAAACTCGGAAATGCTATATATGAAATTTGCAATGGAGAGATATTGGTATTGTGTGATGGATATTATGACAAGGAAGTAGGTGTTGTGAATGAACCTAATATGGAATTGCAAATGTTATAGAGGAGGTGAGATTTTTGGAAAGATACAGAAATACAATAGAGTTTGAAGTGTATGGAACATATGCGCTTTTTTCAGATCCGGTTATGAGAGTGGGAGGAGAAAAGACAAGTTATCATATTCCAACTTATGAAGCATTAAAAGGAATTACGGAAAGTATTTACTGGAAGCCTACGATTATTTGGATCATTGACGCGGTAAGAGTAATGAATCCAATTCAGACTGAGACTAAAGGAATTCGACCGATTGCATACAATGGTGGAAATGAACTGGCATATTATACTTATTTAAAAGATGTGAGATATCAGGTGCGGGCACATTTTGAGATGAATCTCAATCATCCGGAGCTGGAGCAGGATAGAAATGAAAACAAGCATCATAATATTGCGAAAAGGATGGTAAAACGAGGTGGTCGCAGAGATATTTTCTTAGGAACAAGAGAATGTCAGGCATTTGTGGAACCGTGTGTATTTGGCGAAGACAAGAGTTATTATGATACGATGCCTGGGGAAGTGGGTTATGGATTTATGTATCATGGGATTACTTATGCGGAAGAGGCGATTCTGGAAGAGGATAAAGATCAGATGACAGTGCGTTTCTGGAGGCCGGTAATGAAAAAGGGCGGAATTATAGAATTTACCAGACCGGAGGATTGTACGGAGAAAAGACATATACGTCCAATGGAAAGAAAAGTATTTGGAAAAGAAGTGAATAATTTTATAGGATTAGAAGAGTTTACAGATGAGGAGGTGGAAGATTGAGTTGGATAAACGAACTGATTGATTTGTATGAGAAAAATAGCGATAAGATTGGAGTTATCGAATATCGAAGAGATATCCCTTATGTACTTCTTCCACCATTTCATACAACTGTAACGGCACAGATAACGGTAACGATAGACCAAGACGGTAATTTTGTTCGTGCAGAACAGGTGGATCAGAATGACAAATTGACGATTATACCAGTTACAGAAAAATCGGGAAGTCGTACAGCCGGAAAAGAGCCACATCCATTATGTGATAATTTGAGATATCTTGCCAGTGACTATAAAAAATATTATAAAGACGATGGAGTATGTAGCGAGCTATATATTTCACAGCTTGAAAAATGGGTAGAATCCGATTATTGTCATGAAAAGGTCAGAGCAATTTATGAGTATTTGAAAAAATCGACATTAATTCAAGATTTAGTTGCACATAAAATTATAAAACTTAATGAAGAAAATCAAATAGATGAGAAAGAAAATATTCAAGGGATTCCCCAACCAAAAGCTTTTGTACGATTTATTATACGGTCATTTGATGAGAAAATATATCAAGAAACTCCGGATGAATGTTGGAAAGACAGAACTTTGCAGGAATGTTATATAGAATATGTCAGATCACAGGAAAAAGAAAAAGGTATATGTTATTTGACAGGAAATATGGAATCTATTTCTTATCTTCATTCAAAGAAAATCAGAAATGAAGGTGATGGAGCAAAGTTGATTTCTGCAAATGACAGTCAAAATTTCACCTATCGAGGACGTTTTACAAGTAAGGAAGAGGCATTTGCAGTAGGAAATGAGACCTCGCAAAAAGCGCACAATGCTTTGAAGTGGATTATTCGAAAACAAGGCACTTTTTTCGATACTATGACAATTGTGACATGGGAGTCAAATCAATTAAGCATGCCAAAATGGGAGAGGGATACAGAGGCAATTGTATCTGAGTATGAAAGGGAATATGTTGGAAATGCTGAGGATGATTGGGAAGATGACTGGTCTACAGAGGAGATTGTATCCGATGGAAATCCAATCACCGCCGATAAGTTCTATAAGGCACTAAGAGGCTATGGTAAAAAGATAGATAATATCTCGAATATGATTTTGCTTGCTTTTGATGCAGCAACACCGGGAAGATTAGCGTTGATTGAAAATCAAGAGCTGAATTCTGTCAGATATCTGAAAAATATAGAAAAATGGCATAACGATTGTAACTGGATTCATACAAAATGGAAAGATGGAGAAAGAATACAATTTGCGGGAATGATTGGTGTTAAAGATATTGCAGATATTTTATATGGTATTGAGAATAAGGGAACGGTGTCTATAGTGGATGCCAATGGTAAAAAACTCTATGCACAAGTAGCTCAAAGATTGCTTCCATGTATATGGAATGGTACTAGGGTTCCGTATGATTACGTGATGCTTGCAGTATCAAAGGCATCCAATCCATTAGCATATAAGGAACGAAGAAATTGGGAAAGAGTTTTGACATTAGCATGTTCGTTTGTAAAAAAGGATAAAAAGGATAGATATAAGGAGGAATGGAACGTGGCATTAGACAAAAAGGAAACAGATAGAAATTATCTGTATGGAAGACTGCTGGCAGTTGCAGATCGAATTGAATATTTGACATATGACGAGAAAGATAATGGAAGAGTTACAAATGCAAAAAGATATATGAGTACTTTCTCTCAAAGACCATATGAAACGTGGAAAGTTATAGAGGAAAATATTCGACCATATTTGAACAAGCTAGATATTGCAAAAAGGACATTTTACGAAAATCTATTGCATGAAATTGATGAGCTGTTTGATAAAAACACATTTACTGATAACAGTAGATTAGAAGGTTTATATCTACTTGGTTTCCATAATCAGGCATATGATTTGAAATTAAAGAAAGAGAAGTCTGAAGAAAAAGAAGAAAGTTCAGAAGAGTAAAAAGAGGAGGAGTAGACCATGAGCGAATTAAAAGGAAAAATTGATTTCACATTATTTATCAGTGCAAACAATGCCAACCCAAACGGAGATCCATTAAACGGAAACCGTCCGCGAATTAATATGGATGGTTTTGGAGAAATTTCAGATGTATGTATTAAGAGAAAAATTAGAAATCGTTTTCAGGATTTAGGACAAAAGATTTTTGTTCAGTCAGATGATAGAACAGATGATGCTTATACCAGTTTAAAAGACAGAGCGGATAGCTGTGCGGAATTAAAAGCAGAGATGGGAAATAAGAAAAATGCAAATCGTGATGCTTGTGCAGCAATTGCATGCAAAGAATGGTTAGATGTAAGAGCTTTTGGACAAGTTTTTGCATTTAAAGGAATTCCAGTGTCTTTCGGAGTACGAGGTCCTGTTTCTATTCATCAGGCAGTAAGTTTATCACCAATCGATATTATCAGTATGCAGATTACAAAAAGTGTGAATAGTGAATCCGGAAAAGAAAGTAAAGCTTCTGATACGATGGGAACAAAACACAGAGTTGGATTTGCTGTATATAAGGTGATGGGAAGCGTAAATGTGCAGCTTGCTGAAAAAACAGGTTTTAGTCAGGAAGATGCGGAAGTATTAAAAGAAGCATTGAAGACATTATTTGAGAATGATGCGTCTTCTGCAAGACCAGAAGGAAGTATGGAAGTTTGCAAAATGTACTGGTGGCAGCATGATGAAAAAACACCAGCAGTTTCCAGTGGTAAAATTCAAAGAGGATTCACTATTAAAGCTAAAAAAGAACATCCGAGAGAATTCGAGGATTACGAGATTTCATGGAATGTAGAAGGATGCAAACAACCGGAGGAATTTTAATTTGTATAAGGAAGAAGAATTTCTTCAATTATCTGGAATTCAGCATTTTGAATTTTGCAGGAGACAATGGGCACTAGCGTATATAGAACTACAGTGGCAAGAAAATGTCAGAACAGTGGAAGGTAAGATTCTTCATGAAAATGCTCACGATACAAGTATTAAAGAAAAAAGAGGAGATTTAATAGTTGTGAGAGCAATGCCGATTCACTCCCGGGAAATGGGAGTGAGCGGTGAATGTGATGTAGTAGAATTTCATAAAGCAAAGGATGGAATCAATTTGTCCGGAAAAGAAGGATTTTATAAAGTAGTTCCGATAGAATATAAAAGAGGAAAACCAAAAACGGATGATTCCGATATCCTTCAAGTAACGGCACAGGCATTATGTTTAGAAGAAATGTTGTGTTGCACAATACCATATGGCTATATTTATTATGGAGAGACAAAGCATCGTGCAAAAGTAGAATTTACGGATGAAATACGCGATAAAGTCAGAAAAATATTTGCGGAAATGCATAAGTATTACGCGCAATGTTATACTCCAAAAGTGAAAATAAGTAAAAAATGCAATGCATGCTCATTAAAAGACATTTGTCTACCTGTTCTAAATAAGAAAAAGTCAGTTTCCGGATATATTGATAAAATTATTTCAGAAGAGGAAAAAGAATGAAAAGACTTTTAAATACGTTGTATGTGACATCTGGAAATAAATATTTGTCCTTAGATGGAGAAAATGTTGTGGTATTGGAAGATCAAAAAGAAATCGGGAGAATTCCATTACATAATTTACAAGCGATAATTACATTTGGCTATACAGGAGCGAGTCCGGCGCTTATGGGAGTATGTGCACAGAGGAATATTGATTTGTCTTTTATGTCTGGAAATGGAAGATTTCTAGCCCGAGTTACAGGTGAAGTAAAAGGGAATGTTACATTAAGAAAACAACAATATAGAATCAGTGATAATCGGGATGAAAGTGTACATATAGCAAGAAATTTTATTCTTGGAAAAGTATATAATTCAAGGTGGATTCTGGAGAGGGCTGCAAGAGATTATGCGCTGCGTTTAGATGTGGAAACGATAAAGAAAAAGTCAGTGTTTTTAGCTCAGAGCATGGGAAAAATAAGAGAATGTGAAAATGCAGAGGAACTACTTGGACTAGAAGGAGAAGTAGCTTCAGTATATTTTTCGGTATTTGACGATTTGATTTTGCAGCAAAAAGACAATTTTTATTTCCATGGGAGAAATAAAAGACCGCCATTGGATAATGTAAATGCGATGCTATCATTCGGATATTCTCTATTGGCTGGAATGTGCGGAGGTGCATTGGAAGCAGTAGGATTGGACTCATATGTAGGTTTTTTCCATACAGATCGTCCCGGTCGAATGTCATTGGCACTAGATCTTATGGAAGAATTCCGAAGCGTTATGGTAGATAGATTTGTACTGACACTGATTAATAAAAAGATTATGAAAGAAAAATATTTCATAAAAAAAGAAAATGGTGCGGTTATTATGACAGATGAAGGAAGAAAGGCTTTCTTATCAGCGTGGCAATCTAAGAAGCAGGAAACCATTAAACATCCATTTTTAGATGAAAAAATAGAGTGGGGAATGGCTCCTTATGTGCAGAGTATGTTATTAGCTAGGTATTTAAGAGGAGATTTAGATGAATACCCTCCGTTTTTCTGGAAGTAGGTGGAAAGATGTTAGTTCTGATTACATATGATGTAAATACTCAAACAGCAGCGGGAAGAAAACGATTGAGAAAAGTTGCAAAAGAATGTACTAATTATGGACAGAGAGTACAGAATTCGGTATTTGAATGTCAAATGGATGCAACCAAATGTAGACAAGTAAAAAATATTTTAGAGAACATTATAGATAAAGAGGTAGATAGCCTTAGAGTTTATTATCTGGGTGAAAAATATAAAAATAAAGTAGAGCATATTGGTGCTAAGCCTGGTTTTGATGTTAAGGATACGTTGATATTCTAGTGCGAATGATAAGTGCACATAAATTTCCTAGGACATTCGCACCAAAAAAAGGAGAAAACTAGGCTTAAAAATATATGTGAAAATGAAAAAAGATATCAACAATAGATATAAAATGTTTATTGTTGATATAATATGCGATTTTAAACAGATTATTTTTGTTTAAAATTGCTGTCATCCTCTTCGTGAGGATGTGAGTTGAAATATGCAAGGCTTTCCTATGAGAGTGAAAAGAACAGAGGTCATCCTCTTCGTGAGGATGTGAGTTGAAATGATATCACAGGCATTAACGCAAGCCGGTTATTTGTCATCCTCTTCGTGAGGATGTGAGTTGAAATACAACAGACGCGGTAGCTACAGAAGCATTAACTAGTCATCCTCTTCGTGAGGATGTGAGTTGAAATGCTATTATAGGATTATTTTCTCCTGATAGCTTAGAGTCATCCTCTTCGTGAGGATGTGAGTTGAAATGCAAAAGCAATAAGCCTGTCAAATCCAGAAGCAGTCATCCTCTTCGTGAGGATGTGAGTTGAAATGAGTTCATCTGTGTCTACCTCCATGTTGCAATTCGTCATCCTCTTCGTGAGGATGTGAGTTGAAATACTGATGGAGCAAGGAATTGACATTGACAGTATCGTCATCCTCTTCGTGAGGATGTGAGTTGAAATGATTCTCCGGCAAAATTTGAAGCAATTAAGAGGTCATCCTCTTCGTGAGGATGTGAGTTGAAATATCATTCCGGCATAAACTGATTTTTCCGGCACAAAGTCATCCTCTTCGTGAGGATGTGAGTTGAAATGATATGTTAGGACTTAAAACAATGTCGGAAATGCGTCATCCTCTTCGTGAGGATGTGAGTTGAAATGTTTCTGTTCACTCTCCTTTTACTTTTTGTTCCAGTCATCCTCTTCGTGAGGATGTGAGTTGAAATGTCTTTTCAGCTTCAATTCTTGCTGCTCTCTCTTCGTCATCCTCTTCGTGAGGATGTGAGTTGAAATACTGTTTCAGCATAGCAAAAGAATTTATGTTCTGTCATCCTCTTCGTGAGGATGTGAGTTGAAATATTGTTGATTTTCTACTCCGTGAGGGTTATAAGCAGTCATCCTCTTCGTGAGGATGTGAGTTGAAATAATTTTGATGGTTGCGGCGATCAGCTCAGCTGCTAGTCATCCTCTTCGTGAGGATGTGAGTTGAAATGTCTGGCAATCACTCCGGCAATGAAAGCACTTGGGTCATCCTCTTCGTGAGGATGTGAGTTGAAATTTACTCCGTGAGGGTTACGCACATACAAACGTGAAGTCATCCTCTTCGTGAGGATGTGAGTTGAAATATGGATGCTAAAGAAGATTGTTTCCTGGTAGATGGTCATCCTCTTCGTGAGGATGTGAGTTGAAATATCAATATCATCCTTTGGTTGCATTGATGGCACACGTCATCCTCTTCGTGAGGATGTGAGTTGAAATGTCAATGATTACTGGTTGTGTGAAACCAAACTCGTCATCCTCTTCGTGAGGATGTGAGTTGAAATACAATCGCCGGATACTACACAATGGGAACAGCAGTCATCCTCTTCGTGAGGATGTGAGTTGAAATGTTATTGAAAATAACATTGCACTGGGAGATAAGGTCATCCTCTTCGTGAGGATGTGAGTTGAAATGTCTCTTAACTGTGCCAATAATGACATAGTGCCTGTCATCCTCTTCGTGAGGATGTGAGTTGAAATGTCAACTCAGTCAAAGAGTTTGAAATACCAATAATTGTCATCCTCTTCGTGAGGATGTGAGTTGAAATGTTGAATTTTCAGCAAATATCGCAGTACCGACAGGTCATCCTCTTCGTGAGGATGTGAGTTGAAATTCCAAAACAACTTTCTAAATCTCCCAACATTTGTGTCATCCTCTTCGTGAGGATGTGAGTTGAAATGTGCTATCGTTACATACGCTTCTTCGAGCAAATCGTCATCCTCTTCGTGAGGATGTGAGTTGAAATGATTATAGTTGCACCTACAAAATTGCCATTATCGTCATCCTCTTCGTGAGGATGTGAGTTGAAATAAAAAATTGTTTATGCATACCTAACGTTTCCTGGTCATCCTCTTCGTGAGGATGTGAGTTGAAATGTATAGTTGGTTGCCGGTGTCCACTGAGCAAGGCCGTCATCCTCTTCGTGAGGATGTGAGTTGAAATACCAACAGTACGTTTAAGACAACCACCTTGATCAGTCATCTTCTTCGTGAGGATGTGAGTTGAAATAGTTTCAGGAGATGAATTATATACCGGACCAACTGTCATCCTCTTCGTGAGGATGTGAGTTGAAATGATGTTGGATACGGTCGTGTTGGTGCAAGTTGCCGTCATCCTCCTCGTGAAGATGTGAGGTGAAATCTTGAAGAGTACGGTGTTAATCATCGTTGTAGCAATATGGTTCTTCTTGTGGGGAGGTGAATTGAAATATCCTTGATAGTCTTTCTCAGCTTCGCGCGAAGGAGTCACTATTATACATCATTTAATTTGAATATTAAACTCAATTATCGAAATCTTAGAGGAAATTTTTACATGTGTTCTTAGAAAAAATGAACAACACCTAGTAGTCTCCCCGATTTTCATATGGTATTTGAATGTAGAATAAAGTTCCGCAGTAATAATAATAGATACAATTAACAACATAGATGATATCTAGATTTTAACTGTCAAACTCCTGATTTGGCTATAAAAGTATAGATGAAAAGTAATTTGAAATTTCATTTTTGAAAAATAAATACTATAATTAAAGAGCTGCTTGTCACTCCTATATAAACGCGGTATAATGAATTTATCAATAAGCGGTCTTTTTAAAGAACGAAAATAAAGTTATTTCACATAGTACTTTTTGATAAAATC
>OLOM01002536.1_pt1 | contig 11046 bp, 9 predicted proteins | sample 1672531 | NCBI WGS metagenome assembly OLOM01 (sample SAMEA3136696, study PRJEB25190) | human gut metagenome | reverse complement strand
GCAAAAATGCCGACAAGGTAGAGATAGACTATCTGCAAAAGAAAAATGTCAAAAAACCAAACGGTGCCGCAGCCGGCTTTGTCGTGTATTACACAAACTACTCCCTCACGATTCACCCGGATATATCCGATATCAGGCAGATTGAGTAGGCTTATCGCAAATCCGCTTAGAATAAAAAGCTGATATACACATGCACTATCCTGCATGCTATATCAGCTTTTTAGTCGTTTAACCGTTACTGTTCAGACGCAAGCTTGACACCACGCTGTCAAGCTATGCGCCATAGTGTTAATTATTGAGTGATTACAGCCCCGCCTCGTAGAGGCATTTTAAATGGGCTGTAATCGTTGCTGGTCACACTGTTAGGTGTGAACCAGTAACATTTAAGCTCATCACAGATTCATCCTCTTTAATTGTTCTTTTGCAAATTCATCCATTTTCTTTTTCAGTATTCTGTTTTCCGGTGTACAAAGCGCCGGATCTGCTTCAAGCACCTCATCCACCATCTCAGACGCTTCCTTTAACACATCGCTGTCCTGATACACATCCGCAAGTGCAAACGCAAGGTCTCCGCTCTGCCTGATTCCAAAGAAATCCCCGGGACCTCTGAGCTTTAAATCCTCACTTGCTATATAAAAGCCATCATTTGATTTATTTAGAATCTCCAGACGTTTTTTTGATTTCTTTGAATTTGACGAATTGATGAAAATGCAATACGACTGCGCATCCCCCCTGCCTACACGGCCTCTTAGCTGATGAAGCTGTGCAAGTCCAAACCTGTCTGCATTCTCTATCATCATGACGGTTGCATTGGGCACATTTACACCAACCTCCACGACTGTTGTGGACACAAGCACCTGCGACTCATTATTTGCAAAGCGCTGCATCACCTCATCCTTTGCCTTGCTCTTCATCCTGCCGTTAAGCACATCTACCGTGATATCCTTTGGCAGTGCCGCTTTAAGCACATTTGCATAATCTGTGACATTTTCCCCTTCCGAGTTTTCGGTTTCCTCCACAAGAGGACATATAACATACGCCTGATGACCGGCTCTCACCTGCTCCTCGATGAAGCTGTAGGCCTTTGGCCTGAACGCCGTGCCAACCACACAGTTCTTGATCGGAAGCCTCTTTGCCGGCACCTCATTTATGACAGAGATATCCATATCACCGTATATGATTATTGCTAAAGTACGCGGTATCGGAGTGGCACTCATCACAAGTATATGTGGCTTTCTTCCCTTATCCGAGAAGCTCTCTCTCTGCTTCACGCCAAATCTGTGCTGCTCATCTGTGATAACAAGCGACAGATTGGAAAAATCCGCTTTCTCCTGTATGAGCGCATGAGTGCCTATAATAAGCGCATTTTTCTCGTTTTCAAGGCGCTCATAGGCCTCTCTTTTCTGCTTTGCCGTCATGGAGCCGGTAAGAAGCACAACAGGACTGTCAAGTCCAAACTGACTAACCAGTGAGCAAAACGTCTCATAATGCTGGTTTGCAAGCACCTCCGTCGGAGCCATAATAGCAGACTGATAGCCACATTTTGACGCCCACGCCATAAGGAGAAAAGCAACAATCGTCTTTCCTGAGCCCACATCGCCCTGAATAAGCCTCTGCATCACATAAGGGCTTTTAATATCCTGCTTTATCTCATCTATTGTCTTCTTCTGCGCGCCTGTCAGCTCATATGGAAGCTTCTCAATCATTCTGTCTATAAAAGCATCATCCGTAAACTCAAACTCATTTTTGTCCTTCTGCTGCTTTTTATTCTGATACCGCATGCCCATGATAAAGAGAAAAAACTCATCAAAAACAAGCCGTCTTCTTGCCTCCACAAGCGCGTCAAAGTCATCAGGGAAATGTATCTGCTTCATGGCATAATTGTACTCGCAAAAGCCGTACCTGTGCCTTATATCCTTAGGCAGATAATCTGACAACAGTGTATCATGTGACAGAGTCTCCTTTATCGTCTTCACTATCAGATTGTTTGTCACACCGCTTGTCACGGAATACACAGGCTGCAGTGTATCGCGTATAGCCTCGTACTTTTGCACCTCATACACCACAGGCTGCTCCATGACATATCGGCCTCCCTTTGGCTTAATATGTCCGTAAAATATAAGATGTCTCCCCTGCACAAGCTGTGCCTTAAGGTATGGCATACGGTACCATACCAGCTGTATCATATGCCCGGGCGAGCCGATATCCTGCAATGTAATCTGCATTCTCGCTGTATTTTTCACTACAGGTGCCTTTTTAATCACAGCATGGATGGCATAGGTGCTGCTTACGTTTACATTATTCAGTTCATCAATATCCGTTATTTCCGGAAACTTTACATAATCCCGGGGAAAATGAAGGAGTATATCACCAACGGTGTATACTCCCATTTTAGCAAATGCTTTTTGTGTTTTTTCCCCGATTCCCTTAACCGCGGTAATCGGTGAAGCTATATCCATATTTGCTCCTAAATATAATAAATGTCATTTATATTCTTTAAAAGGCTTTACTCTACAGAAATAACATAATAGTAGATTGGCTGTCCGCCATCGTTGACCTCAACCTCTACATCAGGATATTTCTCTTCGATTGCTGCTGCAAGCTCATTAGCTGAGTCCTCATCAGAATCACTTCCGAAATAAATGCTGACAATCGCTGAATCCTCATCTACCATGGCATCTACCATCTCAAGTGTGGTAGCCCTTAAGTCTGTTCCAACAGAAAGGATGCTCTTGTCTCCGATTCCCATGAAGTCGTTCTGCTTGATGGTTTTTCCGTCAATCTCAGTATCGCGGACTGCATATGTCACCTGTCCTGTCTTGACATTTTCTATCTCAGCCATCATCTGCTCTTTATTCTCCTCGGCACTGTGGTCAGGTATATAATTTACAAGCGCTGTGATACCCTGCGGAATAGTCTTTGTAGGGATAACAATAATCTGTTTATCTTCAACAAGGTCTACTGCCTGGTTTGCAGCCATGATGATATTCTTGTTGTTTGGCAGGATAAATACTGTCTTTGCATTTACATGCTCGATAGCGTTGAGCATATCCTCTGTGCTAGGGTTCATGGTCTGACCACCCTCTATGAGATAGTCCACTCCAAGGCCTCTAAACACTTCATTCATGCCTTCTCCGATTGAAACAGATACAAAGCCCATTTCCTTTGCAGGCATGTTACTTATCTTTTCATCAGCCTGAGCAGCTTCATAAGCCTCTTCCTCAGCCTTCTGCTGTGCTGCAAGCTTCTGTGAATCCTTGATGAGCTTTTCCTGATGCTCCTCACGCATATTGTCGATCTTTATCTTGCTGAGTGAACCGAAGGTAAGTGCCTTCTGCAGTGCAAGTCCAGGGTCGTTTGTATGTACGTGAGTCTTTACGATCTCATCGTCAGCTACAACGACTATAGAGTCACCGATTGACTCGAGGAATGCCTTGTATGCGTGCTCCTCATTGTCTGACATTGGCGCATTGAGTACAATAATAAACTCTGTGCAGTAACCAAACTTAATCTCTGCCTCTGTCTCAGCCGAAATCTTTGCAGGAGCTGCTCCTGTTGGTGCGCCCTCGATTGTATAGTCAATCTCCTTGCCGATAAGGGCATCATATGCTCCCTTTAATACCTGAACAAGTCCCTGTCCGCCTGAATCCACAACACCTGCCTGCTTTAATACAGGAAGCATCTCCGGTGTCTGGTCAAGCACATACTCAGCCTGCTTTATAACCTCTTCAACAAATGTGACAACATCCTCTGTTTCGTCTGACAGCTCCAGAGCCTTTTCTGCTGCGCCCTTTGCCACTGTGAGGATAGTTCCCTCCTTAGGCTTCATAACTGCCTTGTAAGCTGTCTCAACCGCCTTCTGGCATGCCTCACAAAGAATAGTGACATCTATTTCATCGTATTCCTTTATAACCTTGCAGAAGCCTCTGAAAAGCTGTGATAAGATAACACCCGAGTTTCCTCTGGCACCTCTTAAAGAGCCTGATGAAATAGCCTTTGCAAGCTCTGCCATGGTAGGATTTGTGAGCGAGCTGACCTCCTTGGCCGCAGACATGATTGTCATTGTCATATTTGTTCCGGTATCACCATCCGGTACCGGGAATACATTCAGCTCATTTATCCAGTCTTTCTTTGAATCAAGATTCTTGGCTCCCGCAAGAAACATCCTTGCAAGGAGCTTTGAATTAATGCTTGTGATCTCCACTTTTTGTAGTCCTCCTTAATCAATTACCCTTACGCCCTCAACGTAAATATTGATCTTTGCAATTTTCATTCCTGTAAATGACTCAACCTTGTACTTAACCGTCTCGATAAGATTGTCCGAAACAGTGCCGATTGAAATACCATACGCTACTATTACATGAAAATCAATGGTAATTTCGTTGTTCTCATCTACCTTTACATTTATTCCATGGTTCAGGTAATCTCTCTTTAAAAGCTTTACAAGACCATCCTTCATGTTGACCGCCGCCATGCCTACTATTCCAAAGCACTCTACAGCTACAGAGCCTGCATAGGTTGCAATAACATCTGTATCAATTAAAATTTGTCCATATTGGGTATCCATCTGTCCCTTCATAATATATACCTCCATCATATTGTGACGTAGCTAATGTTATTATACCTTTTTTTTCACAAAAAGCAAATATTTTTATATTTTATCCTTGCATTCTTTATTTTAATCTGATAGAATACATTTGTTGTGAGCTTAAGAGTATGGTAAGCTTAGTGAAATGCAAGGAGGTGCAATATCATGGCAAAATGTGCAATTTGTGAAAAAGGTGTTCATTATGGAAATAATGTCAGCCATTCTCATAGAAGATCAAATCATGTTTGGAAGTCAAACATTAAGAAGGTTTCTTGCAAGGTCAATGGAGTTCCACAGAAGTTATATGTATGTACTTCATGTTTAAGATCTGGCAAAGTTGAGAGAGCTTAGTCTTTATTTTTGAATCTTTTGAATTTTAAAGGACATCCGTTTGGATGTCCTTTTTATTTGCTCTTATATATGAAATTAATCCTGCTTATCGTCCTCTTTATCGTCTACCTTTACATCGTCGAGATTAAGGTCATCATTTTTCCCCTTTGAGAAACGGCTTACAATGTCCGGCACCATATCAAGTATCTTGGTCATGCCGTCCTGATTCTTTACATTGACAAGCTTTGTCTGTCCATTCTGGATAACGAGCACTGCACTTGGCTGAATCTTTCCGCCCATACCGCCGGCTCCGTTATTTTTCTTTTCTGCCGAAAATGCTCCTGCTGCCACTCCAAACGACACATCCACAAGCGGAAGTATGATTGTATCCCCTATATGAATCGCATCACCGACCACCGTCTTTGTAGTGATAAAGCTGTCCATCCCCTTGAAAAGTGACTCTACTGTGTTATTGAAACTATTATCTGCCATAATATCTTCCTCCTATCTGCTTATTTTATTATACAATCTGCGGCAGTTTTTATCAAATAAAATTCTAAGTGTTGCCGCTAAAATACTTATTACTATCACATGTCCCTTTATATCAAAGCTGCCCTTTGCATATGGCTTTTCACTCTCGAAATCAGGTGTAATCCGCCATCTGTTTGTATAGCCGACAGGAAAGCATGCTAAAATACCTAATGAAATGCCTGTTGTATCCGGCGAGCCGGTTGAATAAACCATTGTAAGCTTAAGCCTCCTTGGGCATATTCTTTTAAGAATGATAAAAAGCTCTTTTTTCAGATGTGAAAAAGCAGCTTTATTTCTCTCATCACTGTATTCTCTTTTTAGCTTATAGATACAGTTTTTTATTTTTTCTGACTTATCTTTAAATTGCTTTTTATGTGACTTTTTGTGTGGCTTTTTATACGTTTTTTGATGAGTGGGCTTAGTTTGTTGTTTTATATGCTGATTCTCATCAGTTACTGTCCTTTGCTCGTTATGATTCTGTGCTGTGCTTTCATTCTCTGTCTGTTCATCTGCGATGTGTTCTGACTCATCTGCCGGTATTTGAGGCTCATCCACGGTGTTTTCACTGACTTTATCTTCTGTTTCAGTTTTAGCTGCCTCATCCATATCGTCATCATCCAAAGCCTCATAATTATCAAACAGCTTCTTCTTCACAAAAGCAAGCCTTATATATCCGTCAGTCTCCTGTGCATACTCTATATGCAGTGCAAACAAATGAAAAAGCCATGACACATGTGCTTTTGCTCTTATGTCTGTATTGTCAAAGCTTCCGACAGCCCTGTACTTGACCGGCACAAACAGTACGCAAAGCAGCGCTGTAAGTATAAGAGCAAGCACTACAAGGAGTATGATGCCTATGACCTTTAAAATCGTAAATATCATCTATCTATTTCCTCCGTCTGCTCTTTAAATAGCTCTTCACATCTGTTTTACCTGTATTTTCGTATGTCTCATTAACAATATCACAGACCAGCAAAAGCGCCTCATCATAATTACCCGCTACTGCGATTATGTGCAGATTCTTCTTAGGATATCCCTTTTGCAGCAATTCTCTTGTCGGAATGATATCCAAAAGATTTTCTTCATTTGACGGAAACGTGATGATGTATGTGTGAAGCATGCCGGCATTATGCTCTATCTTCCACTTGATTTTCTTTATCTTTCCGGTAACAGACTCTCCTACAAATAAATCCTCATACCATTTCATTCCAAAACCTCAAAAAGCAGTTTTTAAAACTGCTTTTTAATAATACTAATAATACTTGTGTGTCCCCCATAAATTGCTTTTCTTTAAATCCAGGTACTCATTGTAAGCCTTCTCAAGTATCTGCTTCTCATTTGCAAACTTGAGCAGATGATATGCCTCGTGATACTTGTAAAACCCTGAATCCATGAAATACTCTTCTCTTTGCGGTTTACTATAATAACTTTCGCCCATCATAAGATACCAGTGTACATCCTTTTCCACTGTATCATGTGGCACGGTAAAAGAATAGTGGCTCTTACCCACGTATTGGATTATCGTTGCACTGGCACCAGTCTCCTCTTTCACTTCACGGATTGCAGTGTCCTTATACTCTTCATCAGATTCCACAGTTCCCTTGGGCAGTACCCACCCCTCGTACCTGTTCCTGTAGTTCTTGTATAAGAGTAATATTTTGCCACGAAAGATTACCACACCGCCACAGCTCGTTGCTTCTATCATTGCCATTCCTCCAAGTGTGGTTTAAACGCTATCTGTCAGTTCAAGCGAAATATGAACGATAACGTCTGTCATTACACTTAAGTATAACCTACTTCTAAAAAAAGTGCAACAAGCCTATTCATTGAAATATTTATCAAATACCTTTTTTGCCACCGGCACAGCATATGTGCTTCCGGCACCCGAATCCTCCACAACTACTGCGATTGCCAGATCATTGTAGCCATCCTTTTTTCCATAGCCCACAAACCAGGCATTGGTCTGGTCTGTAGAATCTGATACCTGGGCAGTTCCGGTCTTTCCAAAGGCCTCATAGCTCTGATTGCTTAGCTTTGCGCCTGTTCCATCAGATACCACTGCTGCCATAAGATTCTGGAGAAAGGTTGCCTGATCCTTTGACATAATCTGCTTGTATGAAGCCGGTTTATTCTGCTCCACAAGCGCCCCGCTCGCATTTTCCGTATGGTCTACCAGATATGGCCTCATCAGATTTCCATCATTGCAGATTGCACCGGCAATCATGCACATGTGAAGCGGTGAAACAAGCGTGTTTCCCTGACCTATCGTGGTCTGCATGGTCAGAGCTGACGAAGCATTGTTATCCAGTGCAAATTTACTCTTTTTTGAATCAAAGGCTATAGGCAGATTCTTGTTGAAAAGCATATCGTCACACAAGGTATTAAGCTTATTGTTGTCCACCAAAAGACCTATATTGGAAAAGGACGAGTTGCATGACTTTGCAAACGACTTTGTTAAGTCCTCCTGTCCGTGTGATTTATTGCCGGCACAGTGGATTGTAAAGCCGTCCTTTGTAATACTGCCGTCACAATCAAAGCTGTAGTCGTTGTATGTAGACGGATTTTCGTTGTAATACTCAAGTGCTGTAAAAATCTTAAACACTGAGCCCGGAGCATACTGTCCCTGTGTTGCCCTGTTGTAAAGAGAAGTGCTGCCATCACCGTTTACGCTCTCCCAGTCACTTGCGATGGTATTTGGGTCATAATCAGGCTTTGACACCATAACTGCAATCTTTCCTGTTTTCGGCTCAATTGCAATGACAGCCCCTTCGTAATCTCCAAGAGCATTGTATGCAGCCTCCTGTGCTTCGTAATCCAGTGTGGTTATGACATTATCACCGGTATTTTTCTTGCCGCTTATATCATTTACTATCTGGTCAAGGAAAAACTCATGTGAGCGAAGCAATGAGAAATTTTCCTGCTTTTCAAGCCCGGCCTTACCGTTTACGGCAAAGCCTGCCACATGCGCAAACATCTTGCCGTCAGGGTATTCCCTTGTCTCAGATGCATCCGAGCTGACATTTGTCCGTGCTATGACATGTCCATCCTTAGTCTGTATCTCGCCCCTCACTACATTCTTAGAGAAAAGATCCTGCAGCGAATTGTATGGGCTGTTGATGAATTCGTCGCTTTTTACAAACTGGAAATATAAGAAATAACCTATCAATCCAACAAAAACTATAAGGAAAAAATATGTAACAACCGCATACTCTCTATTTCTGTGTCTTCGTGCTGTTTTTGCCGCCTGCTGCCGGTTTTCTCCTTCTCTGTTGACTTCCCTGCGCCCCCGGCTCTTTAGCTGTCTGCTTTTGTCTGTTTTTTGTCTCATGGTCCTTTCGTCTCTTGTCATCTATATTTCTCCTTTTTTCAGGGGCTGCCTGCATAATATACATGCCCTGTATCATTCCAAAAATAATCATCGTAGATAGAAGCGAGCTGCCACCGTAGCTCACAAGCGGCAGCGTCACACCGGTCATCGGTATAAACTTGGTTGAGCCGCCGACAGTTAAAAGCACCTGAAGCGCATACACACTGCCAAGCCCAAGCGCCACATACTTGTAAAATGCATCCTTCATCTGCATGGAAAGATTAAATATCATAAGAAAGCAGCTGACACAAACCATAATGAGGCAGACAGCAAATATACCGCCCATCTCCTCTGAGATAGCTGCTATGATAAAGTCCTTTGACACAATAGGTATCTTATTCGGCAGTCCCTGCCCCAGTCCAAAGCCAAACAGTCCGCCTGTACCTATGGCAAAGAGCGACTGACACACCTGATAGCCGGCCTTGTCAATGACAGAAAGAGGATCAAGCCATGCAACAATTCTGTTCTTCACATGTGAAAACAGATGATAGCCTGCGTACATTCCAAACCCCACAAACGTGAGTCCTCCGGCAAAAATATAAAACTTTTTTGTCGCAACATAAATCATGACCAGATATGTAAAGAAATACAAAAGCGCTCCACCTAGATCATTTGATGCAACAAGTATCAGCACAAACACGGCCGATATGCCGCTTGTTATGGCAAGCTGCTTTAAATCGGTTGATTTATACAGCATGGATGCTATAAAAAACACAAAAAGTATCTTCACAAACTCTGACGGCTGAATTGAAACAGGACCAAATGTCAAAGAAAGCTTTGCTCCTCTGCTCGCCACTCCTACCACAAGCACCGACAAGAGTCCAACTATTCCTACTCCTGCATATGTCCATGTCAATTTTCGAAACATCGTGCCTTTTTGCATGATAAGCGGTATTAAAAACGCAAATATCGTTCCGGCAAGTACAAAAACAAACTGCCTTAATGCCTTGTCAAACGAAATTCTCGTTAAAATAATCATGCTTATACAAAGCATCATCACCATATTATTTAGCACAAGCTCTGAGGCATTCTTATAAAACTTATGATAAATCAGGTAAATTGATTCAAAAAGCACAAGCTGTGCTATATAAAATCCTATTATCTTTGTATCCATTGTCGTGACAAAGAGCACCAAAAAACCATCTAAATGAATCAGAAACATATAAAATCTCTGCAGATTATATATATGCCTCTGCTTTTTCGGCTTGTCGGGATACTTGAATAAATGAAAGCATAAAAAAGTATATATGAGAAAAAGTATTATCATAATATACTTGGAAAGCTGTACTATCAGATGTACCATGTTATTCTACTCCTCTTTTGTAATGTCCGTTTGTATATTCAGCTACCTTATCATCCATAACCGCCTTAATCTGCTTTGGAGTCTCGATTGTAAAGCTGTATCTAAAACTTCTTATACCTGCCTCCTTAAGCTTACTTATGTTCTTTGTGAGCATGGTAGGCAGTGAATTATATATTGTATTATAGCACTCCTTACAGTTGTTACAAACTGCAAAGGATTTATTGTATCTGTCCTTTAAATATATAAGCTTTTGCTTTTTATCACAGCCCTTTGTGTTTTTGTGCACACAGTTGGCGGTGGTCATAAGCGGATAATATCCATAGACTATCATCTGCGAGCCTATATTGTTTCTATGCATAATCTCCTTTGAATTGAGTTCAAGCGGCACTGTATCACCACTTACTCCATGCTCAAAAAAAGCACTCTTTGAAACATCATTAAAGGTATACATATTGTGGTCTAAAATAACTTTTTTCCCTGTAAACAAATTTTCTGTCAGATAAAGCTCCTCGTAATTTTTCACAACAAAGCCCTCGAAACTTACCTTATCAAGCTCTTTTGCGATAGTTACAAAATAATCAGATGAATCCGCCCTGAATATCGTAGGCAGCATGAGATACACTTTTTTATTTCGCTTTGTAAGGCTTTGCACATCATCTGCAAACTGCTGTATCAGAGTCTTCCTGTCATACATGTCAAAATCCAGATAAAATACATCAAAGCAGTCATAGCTAATAAGTGTATCAAGCTGCGCGCGTGTCATACACGAGCATATGGTGGTGTAATCCTTTGCATTTACAGCTCCATCTTCATGTGCTGCATCGCTTTTTACGACATGTTCAGGGAGCTCACACATACTTGATATATCAGCATATCGTGCATCATTCCTGTAATACTTTTTCAACAGCTTATCACAAAGCCCTGAAA
>OLOM01002525.1_pt1 | contig 11067 bp, 11 predicted proteins | sample 1672531 | NCBI WGS metagenome assembly OLOM01 (sample SAMEA3136696, study PRJEB25190) | human gut metagenome | reverse complement strand
ATGCCAAATTAAAAAAAATAAGAATTTTTGTAAGAAAGAGAAGATCTTGTTTTTTAATATACAAAAAAGGCACCCGTAAGGATGCCCTTTTTTGATGATTATCTTTACGCAACTTTTGTGATTTCCATATAGCATTCGTCCATACATTTATCATATTGACGGATATCGTAGAGCCAAGAAAAAGGAACTTTTACAGAACCTTCTTTCTTTAACAGATCTAAGACCTTGTCGATGTCAAAATATCCTTGCATAAATCCATATCCGGACAAATACTGCTGTCTTTCAAAGCCGCATAATCTGTCATAATATTTGATTGTATTCTTCTTTAAAAATTTGACATATCGATTTGATAACCCCAAATTTTCTTCAGGATTATTGCTATCGTACTCTGATAACAAGAAAGATTGTCCACGAAACAACTCTAACTGCCATATAAGCTCTCTTTTCGTATAAATTGTTCGAGTAATGCCGTTTATCGCAAGCATATAATCATTCATTGTTCCGGGTTCCCAGTTTTTCTTACTACATCTTTTACATTTGTAACTGTCTGTATTGATTTTAAATCTATATCTAGCCATCTATTTTTCCTCCTGAGTTGTTTTGATTACTACTTATGTCGTAATTTTAAATGTAATAAAAAGGCTCATACTTTTCGATATGAGCCTTTAAACCATAAAAATTATGCAATAGGTAATTTATCATAGATTGCTTTGAACTTATAATAATAATCAAAGAACGCAAGCTCCGGCATCTGTGCTATTACGTCTCTGATATCAGTTTCATTATACAAAACAGCTTCCTCTGTATCCTTACCCATAAAATCATTCAACTCCTGATTGTTAGCGATATTCAAAAGATATTTTACAACAAAATCTACTTTTTCTGCATATCTTTTTTCATCCTTTGCTTTTTCTACAGAACATTTTCCCATTCTGGATCTACCTCTCGCATTTGGCATTGTGAAGACATTAGAAATGTATCGGAAGTTATTTTCTGCTCCGTAAAACTCAGCTTCTTTAATAGCATCCCAGTGTTCCATTATCTTTTCCAGAGCATTTGTCGCTTCTTTTTCTGATGGATAACATCCCAGTTCGACAGATACCGCAGATGTGTAATTTTTGGATTCTGTCGCATAATTTCCAACTGGTTTCATTGCTATTACAGTAAAGTCCTCCTGTTTATGACGGATTGTAAAATTGGAATACTTTTCCAGGTTAACATACCCTTTTTCCATAGTTTTGATCATCATAATCTCTTTTCCTCCTTATTTTGAAATATTTTTTGCAAATCTAATATGTATAGATAAGAAATATGATTTTTCAGCAAGAAAAGAATCGAATTCCTTTTTGGTTGGAAACATTAACTTTGTTTCTACTTTTTTTGTAAAAACATCATATTGCAATAGCTTCCGGTTTTTCTACATCTTCTTTCTGCTTCTGATAAAAGCTTTCTTTCTGATGATAATATCCCAAAATATAAGTATCACTTAACTTTCCAGTTAATTTAGCTTCTCTTCCATCAATCTTTTCAAAAATTTCTTGAAAGATTTTTTGATACTTGATGTATAAGCCGTTTTTCTTTCGTTTTAATTTATTAAGATATGGTACAATCTTATTTTTAAGTACGATCAATGTAGCGGCAGGACGCTGCACATATTTATTTTGATATCTTACAGCATTTGGTATACGAGATTTTAACTCTTCTTTTGTATATGTATCAAGTTCAGCCTTTTCGTAAACAGCTAATAACCGTCCCATTAAATAATTAATTTCTGTGTTATCTAAGTCTAAGGTCATTGTGTAAACCTCCTTCCCAGCCTTATCATTTTCATATTTTCGCAAAATTAAGGCGGCGATATAGGTAATATATCTTCTATTTTTCAATGATTTGTATTTTAATGGAGAGGATGCTTTTGTGACCAAAGCATTTTTTAGGGACTCAGATATTGGATGCCCATATAATTTACACCAAAGCAACTCCTCTATTTTTTTAGTGTAAATTCCGGACTCTATTTCAATCCGTTCGTTCCTCTCTGATCCATAAGCATATTTGGAGACCATATATATAGAAGGAATCCATTTTGCTCCAGTAAACGACTCTTTCCATTTTTCTAGTTTATCAACAAAATCATTTCCTGGAGTCTCACTATAATAAGCTAGAGCAAGTCTTCCGGTTGTCATCGCTTTAAAAGCAGCGATTATCACGCAATCGGTGGAAGATAAACTATCCTCAGTTGATTCAAAGATGCTCCTATATAAAGTTTCCCTGTCACTTATGATTTCCTCCCCCTCTCTCCTATCTTCAAATGGGGACGGCACGTATCTCCCATTTGGATTCCAATACACAAACATCTCATTTCCTGCGATAATTCCGAAGTTGTTCAAAAGCCATCGGAGCATATTGTGTGATTTCTGAGAAGCTTCATAACCAATCGTTAAAAGATCTTCCGCATTTTTAACAAATGTACCGCGGAAAGTATATTCTGTTTTATCATTAGCAGAGACCAATTTTGCACCAGACTGCAAGGGGAAGATATTTTTGGCATGTAATTCAGTTAAAGGTACATTTTCTCCTGTGAGCATACATAGCCCTGTTTTGGATTCCTTTGCAATGACCATATTGTAATATGCAATATAACAACGAAACATTTCTTTTGATTTCCATGTTTCTATAACCTCTCCAGACAGCACATCTTTTATTTTCCAACGGACCAAACATTTCTTGTAGGCTGTAGACTGCATTTTCTTCTTACTCATGTCCTCTTCATTTTCTGATTCGAGGACTTCTGCTTTATAAAGGTCATGTATAATACTATTTTTTTCAACATAAGTATGAACGGCATGGGTAAATGCATTTCCATAAGCAGATTCATCCCAATCCATTAACTGTTCCAGATATGATTTTTGTCGTTCTTCATCAAATCCAGACAAATATTCCAGTTGTTCCGCAAAGGGATGCGGAGATGCATGGCTGGTACGGTTTGCAGATTTCAGTGATACAGGTATCAGCGTTCGGTTTTCTTTCTTAGGAACAGCCGCTGCATCAATAAAACAGCCATTGCTGTCAATTGTTATCTCTATCTGTGCGTTTTGCAACGCATGAGATACAGGAGCAAGCGGCTCTCTCATCCCATCTATATATACCCCAGCGTATTTGTCTGCCATAACGTCATATGTTTTGATCAATTTTTGTAATAATCCCACAATGTTTCTCCTTTTGTAATCTTTTTTATCTCTACACTTAGTTTTGATCTCCGCACTTAGAAATGTGCGATATATAAGCACTTCTAGTCTACTTTTTCTTTCTTTTCTTCTGGCATCTCAAAAGTTTTCGGCTGCATTTTACAGATTACTTTTGTCATCACACAATCTTCTGGTTTTATAAATTTGATCACACCGTTATGCATAACCGGACACCACATACGCATAGTTATACAGCCTTGTGTTTCTTTGGAATATGCTTCGTCTGGATAAGTTAAGCCATGATACATCAGCCCAAATGGAATGTCACCATAATTATCAAAGAATCCGATTCCTTCTCCGAATTTACAAGGTTTAACATACCCCTGACATTCACGTGTTCCTAGAAAGATATCCTGTCTGCCGCCTTTTTCGATCATTCTTTTAGAAATCTCTAAATGTTTTTTTTCATTCCAATCGGGTCTGCACTCGGGATGATTTTTATTAAAGATAAAATGAGCCCGCACCTGATAACGACAGTCTCTTAAATAATTATAAAGAGCCATGTCATTTTTATTGCCTTTCATTTTAGGGATAATTTTTCCGGATGCTTCCATTCGGAACGGATTCATGACTCTTACTTCATCAATAATCCAAGTGATTGTTGGTTTCCAATATATGGATTTCAAAATGCCTTTCAAGGCTTCATAAGTAGGAATAGCCATACTGCTTTTTTCTCCCCCTGTTTTAAATTCAGGAAATGTAAATAAGGCTTTTCTTCCAGTAACTTCAAATTCTACGTTGTTCATCTTTTCTTCCTCCGTTTTTTAATCCCCGTACCCGTAAAGGGTACGATGGTTCTTTCTTATATGATTTATGCTTGTAATGTAATTTTAATCCCCGTACCCATGAAGGGTACGATTCTTTCTTTCTCCGGAATATCAGGCCTGTGAATACATTTTAATCCCTGTACCCATGAAGGGTACGATCATGATTTTTTTACAAATGAAAAGCTACCCTTTAATAGCTTTAATCCCTGTACCCGTGAAGGATACGATGTCCCATTATTGGTTGAGTCTAACCCGGGGCAGGACTTTAATCCCCGTATCCATGAAGGGTACGATTTGGCTTTTCCGTCAACCCCAGCAGCCAAGTACACTTTAATCCCCGTACCCATGAAGGGTACGATATGTCTCCTCCTGGTCTAATAATCGAAAGACACTTACTTTAATCCCCGTACCCGTGAAGGGTACGATAATACGTCTAATTTAAAATACTACCGATTTTAATCCCCGTACCCACGAAGGGTACGATGCAAGCAATAATCATCGTGCTACAGATGATTTGATTTTAATCCCCGTACCCACGAAGGGTACGATAGCAAAATTGCATAAAACAAATAACAATTTCACCGCTTTATTTAGATGATTTAGACACAATATAAGCTATTTTACTTTTATTTATTTTTATTTTTAGGAAAACAAGGACAACATTTCTTGTTTTTGTAGTGCGAATCTCTAAGAGTTTTTGCATTACTTAGAACTCGCACTCAATGGTAACCATACAGCTTTTACTCTCCATATCCATCTTTCTGTAATTGCTCTACTTTTAATCCCCATACCCATGAAGGGTACGATGCCCTTGCTCCACGGAAAACAACAGCAAATATTTTAATCCCCGTACCCATGAAGGGTACGATATTAATCAAACTAGGCTTTCCGAAATAGATACAATTTTAATCCCCGCGCCCATGAAGGGTACGATTATAGAGAAGGTTGATATCCCCGATAGTCAAAAAGCTTTAATCCCCGTACCCGTGAAGGATACGATGTCCCATTATTGGTTGAGTCTAACCCGGGGCAGAACTTTAATCCCCGTACCCACGAAGGGTATGATAAATAGAAGTTTAATCATTGGAATCAGACAAGAATGCTTTAATCCCCGTACCTATGAAGGGTACGATATGAAAGCAGAAGAACGCCCATATCTAATCTGCGCTTTAATCCCCGTGCCCATGAAGGGCACGATACCGGAACGTCTTGTCTCTGGATTTAAAGTAGATTCGCTTTAATCCCCGTACCCATGAAGGGTACGATACTAGCATTTTACTAGCATTTTTTTGAAAATATAATTTTAATCTCCGTACCCATGAAGGGTACGATATTAATCAAACTAGGCTTTCCGAAATAGATACAATTTTAATCCCCGTACCCATGAAGGGTACGATTTGATATCGACTGCCATAAATATGGTATTTCAAAACTTTAATCCCCGCACCCATGAAGGGTACGATCATGATTTTTTTACAAATGAAAAGCTACCCTTTAATAGCTTTAATCCCCGTACCCGCGAAGGGTACGATATGATAGTATCTGTTAACAATTCTATCATTTTGTGCTTTAATCCCCGTACCCGCGAAGGGTACGATATGATAGTATCTGTTAACAATTCTATCATTTTGTGCTTTAATCCCCGTACCCGTGAAGGGTACGATACAATCGACAGAGGCGTTAATGTCAGCATTTACCATTTTAATCCCCGTACCCGTGAAGGGTACGATAATACATCTAATTTAAAATACTACCGATTTTAATCCCCGTACCCATGAAGGGTACGATTTTCTCGCTCTTCTTCTCTCTTGGCTTTAATCCCCGTACCCATGAAGGGTACGATGGCAAAATGTGATTAAATCCGCATTATTTCGCTGACTGCTTTAATCCCCGTACCCATGAAGGGTACGACATCGTTTATAACGAGAGAAATTATAAATGATATGTTTTAATCCCCGTACCCACGGAGGGTACGATGATAGCGGCTAGCAGGTCCTCCACAGGTATGTAGGCTTTAATCCCCGTACCCACGGAGGGTACGATATGAGCAGTCCTTGAAAGAACATGAGGAACTTATGAGCTTTAATCCCCGTACCCACAGAGGGTACGATGAGGAGCGAGATTATAATTTTACCAAGATTTGGATGCTTTAATCCCCGTACCCACGGAGGGTACGATGGCGAAATTATATAAAATAAATAACAATTCCACTGTTTTATTTAGATAATTTAGACACAGCATAAGTTGTTTTGCCTTTATCTATTTTTATTTTTAGAAAAACAAAGGCAATATTTCTTGTATTTCTAGTGCGAACCTCTAAGAGTTTTTACGTTACTTAGGATTCGCACTCAATGGTAACCATACAGTTTTTATTTTCCATATCTTATTTGGCAGTAGGGATACTATTATCTCCGCCTGTCAGTGAGATTTTTTTTCTTAGCAAACGCCCTTTACATCTTCGTAATCAAGTCCATATAACTCATCTACAGAGATATCATAATCATGGACACTTCTTGGGATTGTACAACTATCTTTTAAGCGTACTTTAACGCTGCGGTGAACCTGTGCAGAAGAATACTGCCCGTCCTTACAGTTATGTTTAAACCAGTATAATTTAATAACTTCCATAGAGCCTTCTGGTCTTGCAGCAGAAGCATCGTTAACAAACATCGTTGCGATTGCTTTTTTGACAACTTCTGCATCTTCTTCTGTAAAGCCAGTCTTTTCTGCCAGCTGTACATTGATGGCTCCTTTTACAATGTATAATCCGAATTTAACGAAATGTTTTGCACCCATTCGGTCAGAAGACATATGAGAATCATTTTTAGGAGGTAAAGCATTTACTGATTTCGTGATCCCAAAACTGTCGATTGTTACTGGGTCTACACTGTAGGCTTCATGTGTCGTAACCGGACCACGAATCCCAAATGAGGTATTTCCTTTCTGTAACGCGAACACCTGACCAAAAGCCCTGACATCCAGCCACTCCTTGCAGGCTTCCTCTTTGCACTTATCTATATTATTTGGTTCTGTAAATAAAGCCTTTGCGCGGTCACTTAAACAAACATAGCCATCTGTTGTACGGTCTTCAGACTGAACAAAAATGTTATGCCCCATATCCTGCATACGGTTTCGAATTTTACGATGGATACATCCGCTGCTTATCTCGCCATACATTTCATCGTCTACACGCGGCATATTTTCGGCATTTGGATCTCCGTTTGGATTAGCTCCGTTTACTGCCACTAATGCAACAAAATCAATCTTGTTTTTTAAAATACTCATCTTTTTTCTCCTTTTTGTTGATATATTTATTTTTTATAGCGGCAGTTCATTGCGGATGCATTTTGCATCGGTTTACCTGCCTGCACTACTAATATGCCAAAAAAAATCTTAATGGAACTTTTGTAAGAAAAATTTTTGAGAAAAAATCAGAACAGAATGTATTTTTTGTCTATAGAAAAAAGAATCGGATTCGATAAAAATAGATATAAAATATACTTTAAAATTTTAAATAATTATATATAACGGTATGTTACATCTGTAATGAAAAAGAAACCCATTTTTACATACACGGATTACATAAAAATCGTAAATCCGTTATGTAAAAAAATTAAAGTGGCTAGGAACTCCTAGCCACTGATATATATTAACATATTTTTCCGAAATATTTCTTTCTTTTTATAATTGCCCCTCCTTTTTTGCTCTGCATTCCTTTATTCGCAAAGCATTTTCAGATAAATTTTCGTTATAAACCGGACGGTTTCTAGGGCTATAGGACTGTACGGTTTTCCGCGAAAGGCCCGTTATCTTTATAAAATCCTATCACTATAATTCATTTTTGCTCACATCCTCTATGAGCCGCCAACCAATTATTGTATTCACTTTTCTTAGGCGGTTTACCAGACATTTTGATTCTTTTTATCTCCTTAAGAATAACGATTTCCTGCTCTACATTTTCTAATAAAAGATATTTCTTCCACGCTCGAATATCCCTATCCCACTTATAACCAAGCTCTTTCAATTTTTCTTTAATCGAATAAGTTTCACCGGTCAAAAAGATGGTAATTGGAAAATCTTCTTCAATTTTTGAAATTTTTAATGTGGCAATAATCGGTTTTTCTTTTTCCTCAGCTTCTTTTTCGGCTCTTCTTCTTTCGCTGTAACATTCCGGGCATTCATCGTAAAAATCCTGATATTTTTCTTCAAATTCACGTGCTTCTGTTCCTTTGTGGAATTTTTTTCTGACAGTAAATTCCTCTCCACATTTCTTGCAGATACCTTTCACTTCGCCAATAGCCATGTTTTTTCTCTCCCCACTGTTGTTTCTTTATGTTTATATTATACATATATTTGTACAGATTGTCCGGATCTCTTTCTTGTATCTATGGTTTACGCAGCTACCCAGCCCCGGAGTATGTTTCTTCTGATTATATTTTTTCTTACACAAACTCGTTGCTCCTGCATAAATATCCGTATAGGAAACAACTTCTGTTGTTTCGCAGAGGTACTTCATATTCTGTCCATCATAAGCATATAATTAAGCAAATTATGTTCGTCTTTATACTTTTTTGTTTTCTCTCGTAATAAGTGAAGCTTTCTCTCATTTTGTCTGAATCTCCAGTACTTCTGCTCTTTTAACAGTTCTTCTAGTGTAAGCCTTTTGTTTACACAAGCAGATAACATAGAAGCAAAAACAGAAGCAGAAGGCATGTTTTTTAGTTTTTGGAAATTTAATTCAGATTTTACAATGTCAATGATATCCGCTTCGTCCGGTCCAGATATAATCGTAAAATCAGGAGAGATGCCAGCCATTTTTCCATAAAATCGCAGCATCTTTACACAAAAAGAATGGTATGTACAGGCAGTGATTCCACATTTTTCTTTTAATATTTTTTCGGTTCGTTCTTTCATTTCTCTAGCAGCTTTATTCGTAAAAGTGAGTAATAAAATGCTTTCTGGACTGACTCCTGATTCGATTAGATGTGCTACACGATAGATAAGTGTTCGTGTTTTTCCTGTCCCTGCCCCAGCTAATAGTAACGCTGGTCCTTTATCATGCATTACTGCCTCATACTGTGCTTTGTTTAAACTTTTGTAATCGAGCATATGGTTTCTTCCTTTCTTTATTCCTCGTAATTTGTTTTAATATGTATGATATTTACCTTAATATAGATGAAAATAAAAGAATTTTTATAAAAAAAAGATTAGTTATTCCAGCTCTTTTTGTTTTCATTGATCAAGAAAAAGCTTGTACAAAATATAGTAACTTTTGCAACTTCAGGTTAGATACCCCGTAATCTTTTTTGTTGCTATACACAATAATGTAATCTCTAACAGGATAAGTGTGATGTTCTTCTTTTTCTTTAACATTTTTCCACCCTCTAAATCTCCCTCTTTTTAAATATGTTTAAAAATATTTTATCATTCAAAGAAGAATCCATATATTTATAAGAAAAAGCCGGAGACTCCGGCTTTACTTAGACAACAAAAAACACCTATACAACAATGTGTATAAGTGTTTTTCAACCACAATCTATATGGTTTTCTCCTTAATAAAAGTATAGCATGTAAGAAAAAAGTCTTCAATCTATTTTCTAATAAAAGTATACATGTCCACCAGCTTCTACAAGAGTATAAGCTTCATTAATCCTCCTTTTTTTTTATTTCATTCTGACATATATCTTCTTCAATTTCCCATAGAAAATTATCAGTAATAGTCCATGGAACACGCAAATCAGGAAACATCATCAAAACTAATTCAGCAATCACTAACAAAATACTAATAATAGAAACAATGAAAACGGTAAAAATTCCTATTGCAATGCAAAATACTAACTCTCCAACAATCATCAAATCCTCCTTTTTTTTATCTTTTATTTTAATCCCAATGACTTTCTCAGTCTCATTTCTGTATCAGCCTATATTTTTAACTATCTGTTTAGGAATTGTCTTATGATTGCCGTTCCCATTACTATATATTGTATCCCACACTTTTCCGGCAACATTTATGCTTTACCTCCTCCGAATGTGTTTTAGTTCTTCCTAAACTTCCGATAAATCATTACACCAAACAAATATATCAACAAAATAGTTGTACAGATTTGATGATATTTAGAATCAACTATATGCCAGAAAATATCATCGAAACAGTTTAGCACTGCTATAATAAGCAAAATTATGTTAAGTGTATCAAAAAATATATTTCTATTTTTCTTTTTCATTGAAAGCTAACTCCCTCCCTGTGGTACTTCAAGTATGCCGCAGCTAAAGCTCCGTGGATACTCTTTTGTTGCATTTTTACTGAAAATATTCTGTATGTCATACATTTTCCTTTTCCATTTCTTCTATTGCTTCAATCCGAAAAGCAACAATTTCTAATGGCACTTTATAAATGGCACCTAACCGAAAAAGTAAAGCATTTCCGAACAATCCCGATTGTTTACATTTTTTATATTTTGAGAAGAAGGATACTCTTGGCATTAAAAGGGCTGCTGCAAAATAGCTTGCCTCCTTTTCCTCTGTTCCCTTTTCTACTTTTTTATTTTCTTTATGGAGATATACAGACCCTATTTTGTAATGCAACACAAAATGAGCAAATTGACGGGCAATGATAAAACGCTTCCATTTAAATCCCATCTTATTGTTTACAGAGATCGTAAGAGAAAGCCCACTGCTTTAGCGGTGGGATGAATCGCTTTTAATATGTATTTTAGAAGAGGTTTTATATCAAAACATCTTCTAAAATATGATATAATAAATCTATAAATAAAAGATATAGACGTACCAAAACAACTGTATTACTAATAAACAGCGATATATAGAAGAAGCATTAGGAGGAACGATGCATACTTTACAACTCCGATTAAAGACAACTGCATATGACAGAAAGGAGATCACACGAAGATTCTATGCCCTTTCCCATATCCATAATGTCCTTGTGAAACATGCGAAGAAGCTGTTATGTCAGCTGGAACATAACAAGGAGTATCAGGGGATACTTACGGAGTACCGTGCTTTATCCAAGATAAAGAAACCAACAAAAGAATCGGATTCCA
>OLOM01002524.1_pt1 | contig 11070 bp, 9 predicted proteins | sample 1672531 | NCBI WGS metagenome assembly OLOM01 (sample SAMEA3136696, study PRJEB25190) | human gut metagenome | reverse complement strand
TGGGGCGAGGGCGTCTACAAGTGCGTGGGCGTCCAGTCCGAGCAGGTCGTCTTCGTCGGCGGCAACATCCACTGCATCACGCAGCAGGAGCCCAAGGCGTAGGGGTAATGCCCGTACGGGGCTCAGAGTTTCCTGACGTCCGAAGCGGAAGGCCCGCAGCGAGGAAGCTGCGGGCCTTCGTTTTGCGGGTGGGGAAAGGCGCGCGGGGGTGGGGCAGAGAGCTTACGACGCATCGCGCAAAAACGCCTCGTAGCCGCGACGGGCCTCGTAGATGTCGGCCTTGCTCGTTACTTCCCAGGGGCTGTGCATGGAGAGCGCCGGCACACCCGAGTCGATGACGTCCATGCCGTACTTCGCGGGGATGTAGGCGATGGCTCCGCCGCCGCCCACGTCGACTTTGCCCAGTTCGGCAGTCTGGAAACTCACGCCGGCGTCGTCCATAATGCGGCGCACGGGGCCACGTACTCGGCCGAGGCATCGTTGGAGCCGCTCTTGCCGCGAGCGCCGGTGTACTTGTTGAATACGAGTCCGCGGCCCAGGTAGGCGGAGTTCTTCGCTTCGAAGACGCTCGCGTACGCCGGGTCGAAGCCGGCGGGCGCATCGGAGGACAGCATGCGCGAGCGGGTCAGCGCCCGGCGCAGGGCAAGGGGGCTGTCCTCGCCGGCAAGCGCCATGATCTCGGCGATGGTGTTCTCGAAGAACATCGAGGCCATGCCCGAGGTGCCCACGCTGCCGATCTCCTCTTTGTCGACGAGCACGCAGACCGCGGTGCGGGCGGGCACATCGTCGCCCGAGGCCATCTGGGCTGCCGGCGACGTGTAGACGCACACGCGATCGTCATGGCCGTAGCCGATGACCATCGATCGGCCGAAGCCGAGGTAGCGGGTACGACCAGCTGGCGCTACCTCCAGCTCGGCGGAGAGGAAGTCCTCCTCGGTGATGCCGTACTTGTCGGCCAGGAGCGACAGCACCATGGGCTTCACCGGGTCACCGGCTTCGACGTGAAGTCGCTTTCGGCCATGTACTTCGACAAGCCGCTCAAGGCCCACGGCCTCATGCAGGCCATCGCACGCGCCAACCGCGTGAGCAAGGGTAAGAGCAACGGCCTCATCATCGACTACATCGGCGTCGTGAAGGCGCTGAGAAAAGCCCTGGCCGACTACACGGAGAATCCCGGTGGGGCAGCGCCACCGACCCCGTGGTCGACAAGGACGAGCTACTTGCGAGGATTTCCGAGCTCACGGACGGCACCGTTGCTTTTGTGTCGTCACTGGGTTACGAGCTTGAATCCCTGCTGACGGCCGAGGGCTTCGACAAGGTGGCAGAAATCAAGAATGCCGCTGACTGTGTGTCTCAGTGCGACGAGACCAAGAAACGCTATGGTGTCATGTGCCGCGAGCTGTTCACCCTGTATAAATACGTAAGGCGGCGCGAGATGAGTGAGGAACTGCTGGCCAAGCGCGACGCCCTGCGTGCCGTCTTCAACCATATCAACGCCCATAGGGCTAGTACCGACACAACCAAGCTTATGCTCCAGCTGCAGGGCATCGTGAGCGAGCATGTGGTGGTCGGCGAAGCCTCCGAGGGACTCAAGACGGCCGCCAAGTTCGATATCAGCAGCATCGACTTCAACAGGCTCTCGCAGGAGTTCGCTAAGGCCAAGCACAAGCACCTCATCATTGACGACCTGCGTTCTGTCATAGAGGCGCGCCTCGAGACCGCGCTGAAGGACGGCCCCAGGCGCATCGACTACTTCGAACGCTACGAGCGGATTATCGAGAGCTATAATTCCGAACAGGACAAGGCGATGATCGAGAAGACGTTCAACGACCTCATCACCCTGTCCCGCGACCTCGACGATAAACAGAAGGAGTGGGCGCGCGAGGGTTTCCAGAACCAGCAGCAGATGACCGTGTTCGAGATGCTGCTCAAGGACACGTTGACGTCTGCTGAAATCAGGCAGGTCAAGAGCGTGGCTATAAAGATGATATCCATTATCGAAGAGCGTCTGGCCAATATGGTGCGCTGGACGGACAAGGCCGAGATCCGAGATGCCGTGCGCATAATCGTGCGCAATGAGGTGTACAAGCTGTCAGAGACGAGCTATCCCGACGAGGTCCTGAGCGACTGCATCACAGAGATTTTCGAGTACTTCTACGAGAGGGATTTGGCGGCGTAGGGTAACCTGATTTTATGCGCTTGCAGGAGGAAATCGGTATGGCCAACGAACTTGTATTTACTGGTGGCAAGATAATTCACGCTACGCCTCAACTGCCCAAAGTCACTTCTGTGCCGCTGAACGGTAGCGCCGTGCTGGTTGGTTATAAGGATGCTCCCGATGGGGAGGAAATACACTTTGATTTTGACCCTCAGGCTGAAAAGGCTACGAAGCTCGACTATGAGCTTGCTGCCGTTAGCGGGCTCCTCACGGGTGCGCTGAATGTCCTGTGGCGGAAAGACTTCGACCTCGAGAGCGCCAAAGACTGGGGCAATGAGAAGGTTGGCAAATTCGTTCTTATGGTTGCCAAGTCTGCGGGCATGACAAAGGTGGATGCATCTCTGGAAGATGCTATTCGCTTTTTGGAGAAAGAGTTCCCTCTTGCCGCGGACAAGCTGACTGCCGAGTTTGGCGGCGGGCTCCAGCATCATCTGCGGGATTTCTCGCACCACCCGAGTTTGGCTGGCCTTGCCTGCTCGATTTTCTCGCAATTTACGGGCAAAGGCTATGGCACCGATACGGCTGGCCGGTTTGTCGTCTTCGATCTGCCTGCCACCGCCTTCGATTCTGACTGCCCACTTATAGGTAGGAACGTTCCAGAGAAGATCGCGTTCGGCACTCTGTTCTGGGCGATGCATCTCGTGAGCGACATGGCGGGGTCTAGTTCCAACCCCGGTAAGGGGACGGGTATTCCCGGCGTCGTACTGTCCCTGCTAAAGGAGCTCTCCTCCCTGCCTGTTTTTCAAGACGTGCAGATTGCCTATAAGGGCGAAGATATTCGCATTCAGCAATGGATCTCAAAGCTGTTTAACGGAACGACGCTCAAAACTGAGGACGGCAAGCCCATTCGCTTCGATCTTCGGACGGAGGTCGGTCTTCTCGATCAAGCTTTAAGCCAGGTTCTAGCAGTTGTGGCAAACGAGGTTATCGTCCGTTGCCTTTACATGCTCTCAAGACTCAAAGGCGAGCTTGGACGGTGCAAAGTAAACAAGGTCTCCAACCTGCACAGGCTCAAGTCTTCGCACTTCATGCCCTATAACAGCAGAGCCCTCACTCGTATGATCACAGTTTCGAGTGTCTCGTTCGTTCTGACGAATCTGGCGACGACGGCGGTCAGGGCCGGTATTGAATGCGAGGGGAGCAAAGTCGTTTTCGCTCAGAAGCTTTTCTTGCGAATTAACTACGCTGGGGTTGGGCGCTTTGCGTTTGCCCTCCACGCCGACTGGGGCTATATGGCGGAGGAGGTATCCGAGGCTTGGGCTGAGCGCGGCAGACGCCGTCAGGACGTCTTTGATGGCTTCCGCTTTTATAGCTTGGATGGAGCAGCGACGAGGATTGTCTTCTCGCTGAAGCTCGTCGCCGTCAACTACGACTGCAGGAACGAGAAGGACAAAGCGCGCAAACGGCAGAAGAGGAGCTGGGTTTGCGCGTGGCAGGATTCGGTTGCGGATGGCCTGGGCATTGATGCAGATGGCTACTTTTTGAGCGAGGAAGATGCGTATGGAGCCCTTGAGACGATTTCGCGGCAGCAAGGCGGTAGGGTGCGCTCCTTGCTGATTGCGCAGGAGCTAGTTGAGTTTTGCCCTTATTCCCAGATGGGAGATGAAGAGAAGAATGAATACGGAGGTTTGAAGGAGAGTGGGTCTTGGATTAAAGATGAGTTTCTCAAGAGGCAGGACGCGGTTGACTCGGACGCCGTACGTTCCCTCGAGAAGCATCGCAGGGCGCGTGTCCGTGGGCTTTCGGGTACATTGCCAAAGCTCTTAGTGGGCGGCGCCATCACCATAGCGGCGGCCGTGGGCACGGGGGGGGAGCGGCAGCGGCATTTGCTCCGGATATTGCTGTCGGTATCTTTGGAAGCTCGTTTGCAGGCCTCCATGGAGCTGCGCTTGTCAATGCGAGCCTTGCCGCCGCTGGCGGCGGTGCTTTGGCCGCCGGTGGCTTGGGTATGGCCGGCAGCACCGCTTTGATTACAGGCGGCGGTGCCGCACTTGGCTTTTTGAGTTCTGGTGGCATTGCCTTGGCGGCATCGATGGGGGAGAACTATGCGCAGTTCGTGCTTGTTGAATGCTCAAGACTCCTTGCTTTTCTTGATGTGGCAACTGATCGCTGCCCGCATGAGGGAGTCGTTTTGGTGCGGAAAGCCGCTGAAGCCGTGCGACGCTGCATCGCTGGCGTTGAAGAAGATATCTCGAAGGAGAATGAAAAGGGCAACCGCAAGGATGGCAAGCTGCTCAAGCAGCTGAAGAAGGGTTACAAGTATTTGGCCTCAACCCTTAAACAGATTGAGAGTATGCAAAAGAGCTTTGGCGACGCCGAAGGGGCGCGGCCCCTCGAGGGCTTGCTGTCGGAAGGAGATGGGTAAACCCGAGGGACACGGTTGTGGTTTCATATCTTCGTCACCGCTATAGCTCAAGACAATGGCATGATGACTGGCATCTCCTCTACCTCCGGCCATAAAAGAATCATTACTGATATAACGCGTCGTGGAGGTCAATCGTATGCGGAGAGAGAAATGGGCTCGGGCGCTGGGTGGTGATATGCAGAAGACCGGTGGAAGGATTTGTTCGAACTAATGTAATTCCATGCACGGGATAGGCGCTCGCATGTGCAATTACATTAGGCGATGTGATGTGAAACGATGTTTCCACTGGTAATTGAATTACACGGACTGATGGCGAGTGATGGTAAATACATGCATTAAACATGGGGCAATTGATGGCACCACTTTTTCTCATATGAGCTACTAATATAATAAAGCGTATTATTACATTAATTTGATGACGGAATTACATTAGTTAGGAGCGCCGTGATACGGAAATTGAGCGAGATGCCCTCTTTGCTCCTGCGTATTATCGCTGACGTTGAGACTGAGGTCGTCGAGTACAAGGCCGCAAAGCAGAATTATGATTTCGAAGATATCGGCAAGTATTTCTCCGCTCTCAGCAATGAGGCCAATCTGCGCAACGCGGAATGCGGCTGGCTCTTCTTCGGTATCTCGAATGACCGGCAGATAAAGGGAACTGCCTATCGAAAAGAATCCCAGATGCCGAGCGTTGGACTGAGGCGTCTGAAGCATGAGATCGCGCAGTATACGAACAGCGGAATGACGTTCGAAGAGATTTACGAGTTCGAGGTGGATGGCAAACGCATCGTTGCTCTTCAGATTCCAGTGGGCAGTTTTGCCACTCCGACTACGTGGCATGGAATCCCCTGGTCGCGTGAAAATGAGTCGCTTGTAGAGATGCCCAAATTCAAGCTCGATGCTATATATGGACAGAGCCGGCCAGACTGGTCGCGTCAGATTGCCTATGAGGCGAACCTCGACGATTTGGACCCGGAGGCCGTTAGCTTTGCGTGCACAAAGTTCGTTGAGAAATTCGGAGGGAGCCAGCCCGCCGTCCGAAACCTCGATGAGCAGTCCATTCTTAGCAAGATGTCCCTCGTTATCCATGGACACGTGAGCAATGCGGCCCTCGTTCTTCTGGGTAAACCGGAGTCGAGCGTCTTTTTGGGTGGCATTGAGCCGCGCATCACATGGACGCTTTATGCGAGCGATGGCTCTACCATGGCCTACGAGCACTTTGAACCGCCATTTATTTTGCAGGTTGATCGTGTCTTGAGAAAGATCAGAAACGAGAAGTATAGGTTCTTCGATCGCGAAGAGACGTTATTCCCCACCGAGGCGTACCGCTACAGCCCCGAGGTCATTCGAGAGCTGCTCCACAATGCCATAGCGCACCAGGACTTTAGGATGTCGGGCAAGATCAACGTCTTGGAATACGAGAATAAGCTCGTGTTTAAGAACGAGGGTGGCTTCATCCCCGGGACCATTGAGAATGCGCTTGCGAGCGGATACAAACCTCCTTACTACCGTAACCCCTTGCTTTCGAGCGCCATGAGCAAGACGGGTATGATGGACCGAAACGCCATAGGCATCCGCAATGTGTTTGACATTCAGCGTAACCGTCTGCTGCCGATGCCGACCTATGACCTATCCGAGACTGGTCGCGTTGCGGTGACTTTGTACGGCACGGTGCTGAATGAGAATTACTCCAGACTGCTCGCAAGTAATCGCAACCTCGATTTGGCGACGGTCCTGCTGCTTGACCTGGTTCAGAAGGGCCTACCGATAACAAAGGAGCAGTCGCACCTGCTGCGTGAACAGGGGCTTGTGAGGGGGCGCTACCCCAAGCTGACGGTTTCGGCCGAGGTGGCCGCTGCCACCGGTGCTCATGGCGAGTACGTTCGAAATAAGGGAGTGGACAACAGCGTCTTCAAGGAGCTAATCTTGGAACTCTTACGCGTTCGACCTTGCTCGCGAGCGGAGATCATCGCGGAGTTGGACCATGCTTTGCCCGTGGACTTGACAACAAGGCAGAAGAGTGACCATGTGAGCTATCTGCTCCAGAGTCTGCGCAAGGCTGGGCGAATTACAAACGTGGGAAGCACCTCTGCGGCCGAGTGGCGTATCGCTGAGTAAAAGATGCTTTTGATGTAGGGTTTCCTCCCGCACTGGACAGCAGACAATACCGTCCTGACGTGGAGTGGGTCTCGAATGGAACAAGGTCATGCCCTTCCTGTTTCACGTCCGTCCCTGTTTTAATTTGTATGACGGGCGGTAATCGCAAAAACAGAGTGGACTCTCTGATTACGACTTTGCGAAACAAGGCTTTCTAGTCTGGCAACCATGAGCTCGCCGTCTATAGGAATTGCGACAACGTCTTCTTGGGGCCGAAGAAAGGGCGCACCAAGATTTGGCGCCACGATTCCTGCTAAGCTTGGTGTTCGGCCAAGGGCCTGAGGCATGTCTACAGAATGCTATTGAGCGCTAGTGAGTATCAGATGAGTATCGTTCGCTCTTTGAATTGTCGCTGTTAGGTATCTTTAGGCAATTTCGATTAAGACTATGACCTACGGTGCTCGTTATCGAGTGGGAGTAGCTGATATTAGGCGATTTCAAGCCCTTGAACTGCGCAAACAGGCCAGATTCTTTTCATTTGGCAACCTCAGGGCAACCCTTGCGGTTTTTCACCTCGTGAGATATATATGCTTGCATTGTTGCGGTTTTTGCGACAATGCAAGCATGAAACCGATCGAAGCCACGCGTGAACAGAGGACGTAGCCCTGTTCACGCCAGGATTCATGTTGGCGCCGATCAAAGCCCGCGATGCTTCAGCTTTTGCTGCCCGAAGCGCTCCTCCGCCTCGTCCGCGCGTCATTGGCTTCTTGCTTGAGCCGATTCCCGCTTAAGAGCCGGGAAAACGCCCCCCAGCTCTTAAACCTTCCTAGCGGAGAGTCGAGTCTCATACACCATGGCATGCGTGGAAATCCAAAGGCGCCGAATGGATTCCGACCATCGGTTAAATCTCGGAACCGTTTGCCAACTCCTAAGCAAGCCGCTCGCATCGACTTGCTTGCAGCAATAGCCGACAGCTTGCACGCGGAAGGGGCATTTGAGTCCAAAGAGGGTGTCTTCGGTGCTATTGAGCTTCGAAAGACGGCCTGCAGTGCCCTTTTGAGCAAAACGAAAACTCAACGCTCTGAGTGAATTACATCCTCCGAACTCGGACTTTTTGCATAGTCCAAATTCGGGGCTGTAGTTCAGCGCTCGGGCGATATTTTGGCTGTTTTATTTTCTCTCATCTTCGATTCCATTTTTTGCGCTCCGGATTGGGTGTCGACCCGGAGCGAAGCCTCGGCGACTGGGCCGGTGGGCTGGAATACGGGCACTGCAAAGGGTGCAACTCGTGCGTGCTAGTGGATGAGGATTGAGCGCTGCCAAAGAGCGGCATTTCCGGCGTGACGAAGTCCAGCAGCTCTAAGGACATTGCGGGCAGCAACCGGATAGCGTTCAATCCTTCGAACTTCGAATACACGATGATGCGGGTAGGTGTGGTGGCCCTTTAGTGTTCTTAAAGGCCCGTTCGCGGATTCTCTTCTTGAAATCAAATAAGAAAGTACTTAAGTTGGTATAAAGTGACACGTCAGAAAGGAGTCAATATGCCGCCAAAGACAAATCCCAATTCTGAGAACCTTGCAAAAGCGATTCGTCGACGTCGGGAGCAGTTGGGTATGAGTATCGAAGATGCTGCGAAGCGTGCTGGGGTTGGCTTGAAGACGTGGTCGAGGTATGAGGCGGGATCAGCAATCCGCCAAGATAAGGTAAAAGGGGTCTGCCGCGCTCTTGCTTGGCCATCGCTTCGGGATCGCGCATGCGGGGTTGAATCTGAAGACAGTGCTGATTCGGAATACCAATGGATTGACTCAATAGATGAGAGCGATGAAGCCTGGTCTAGCTGGCTCGCAACTTCATATGGAAGAGAGGCAGCAGTATCGTTTGCGCTGGGAAGTGCTTTTCTTGGCGACTACATGAAAGATGACCTTGCAGCATTATCCAAGATGCCCCGAGGGGCGCATTTGGGCGAAATGGGTTATAGCATGCTGATAGACTTGCTGCCGGCTCAATTTGTCATGAGCTATGACTACGATTTCCTTTTTCACTTGAGAACGGTGCTCAGCAAGTATATTGTGCGAGCAAAGAGCGGCTATGAGATGTACGCGCATTCCGTTGCGGAAGAACTTGTTGTGAGATTGATTCGAGACCTTTCATTTGATGTGGTTGAAGAGTGGATGGAAAATCGGGGCGAGCCACATGAGGGCGATGAGGGCAATTCGTTTGCTGGAGCGTGGGGAGAATGGCCGGAGGATCTCTGCGACGACGTTGATTTTGAGACATATTTGAATGATTCAAGCTGGCTGGAGAAGGGCCATACGTATCACTTTGATGACTGGTTCACCCCGCAGTTTTATCTTCAGCGCGGTTCTGAGCAAGCGGTGGATAGCTGCGCTTGTGCTTCGTGATATAACAGGGCGGCTTTAGGACCGTGGTTTTGCCGCGGAAATGCAGGCTTTTCTACGTAAAGCCGATGCCATAGGGGGCGGGGGATCTTCGGGGTGGCACGCATGGCGCTTTCCGAGCCGGGGAGCCGTCTCAGCAAGAGAGGTTGCGGTGCCTTCGTCGGTCACCGTTAAGACCGAGAGGGTTTCCCAGTTTGGCCCCACGCTCCAGGATTTCTACCGCACCCCCTGTCCGAGCCGCTGGCAATGCACCTGTGTGGGAATGAAAATCTTATTTATGGGGGTATTAATTGAAATGTCGGAAAGAAATACCCTCATAAGCTTCTTATTTATGAGTTGGGAACGCAGCGACGTTCACACCGGTCCATCTGATTTCTATTCATGCCCATCCTCCTAAGTCGAGAACAGGTGTTCGATATAATAACTAGAATCAATTAGAATGACGCCGCGGCAAACGAGCGTGAAGCAGTGGGAATAGGATGTACTGTCAAAGTGTATGCAATTGCGTTATAATCACCATGAGGTGATTACTATGCAGAAGACAGCAACGCTCAACCTCCGCGTCGACCCTGATGTCAAGCAGTCCGCGGAGTCGGTCCTCGCTCAACTGGGTATATCGATGTCGACCGCCATCGACATGTTTCTGAGACAGGTTTCGCTCACGGGCGGCATTCCCTTTAGGGTCGCGCTGCCCGAGGCTCCCAGGTCAGTCGACGCTGGCTCCATGACCGATGAGCAGCTCCGCGATGCACTCCTGAGGGGCCTCCGGGAGGTCGAGAGGGGCGAGGGGACTGAGGCATCGGTGGCGTTCTCTCAGATGAGGGAAGAGCTCTCCGGTGCGTGAGTACGAGATGCGCGTCTCCCCATCGGCGATGAACCAGATGTCGGAGGCGGTTCGTTACGTGCATGACGAGCTGTTCATGCCCCAAGCAGCCTTTGATCTCCTTGGGGACCTGGAGTCAGCAATCATGGGGCTGTCGAGGATGCCTTTCCGGTTTCGGCAGGTAGAGGTCGAGCCGCTTCTCTCTGCCGGGGTCCGTCGCATGAATGTTTGCAAGTACTCGGTGTTTTACGTTGTCGACGAAGAAAGGTCGGCTGTGGACGTGTTTGCGGTGCTGTATGGGTCTCCGACGAATCAGCGTCTGAGGAAGGCATTCCAAGAAGGGCGATAATTGGCGAAAGTGCCCTCGAGATTGTCCCCATGCAGCTCAAAAGCCGGTCGAGCGGATATGTAAAGCGGTTGTTGCGAGTATCAAATTGGCTTGCTCGCCGGCTACAACGCCTCGACGCGCGGCGTCTCCTGGTCGTCCACGACGAAGGGGCCGTCGTTCAGCTCTGCGATGCGGACGTTGAGCTTGCCCAGCAGCCCGAGCATGCGGGGCTTGTCAGCCTTCTCCTTCTCCTCGTTGAACCAGCAGGATAGGCTGAGACGATAAAGCCGTTGGTGCCGATGCCTGTGATAATGCAGTACTCGCCTTCATAGTGGTAGACGCGTTCGCATCCTATTCGGTTCCTGATGGGCTTGAGGTCGTTTCTCACGATGCTGTCTTGGCTTATGACTTTCCGCGAATGCGCCCCGACATCGCTGCCGGCATGGTGCGACCGGGATTCGCCCCTCGACGCATCCGTGCGTATATTGCCTTCTCGGTTTCGAAACTTTAAAAGATCTTGAGTTTCGAAACCGAGAAGGAGAGTTTAAGCGAGAGACGACATCAGCTCTGAATCGACGCTCGAGAGGGAACCCGCGCCGCTTCTGTCCATCAGGGATGCATTCCCGAAGGCTCCTCATCGCCCGCGTAGGAGTCTCGAACGCGCGCAAATCGATCTGGACGCAAGCGAAGCCCCCAGCCAGCTCTGTGACTCATGGGAAAGCCACCTAAGACTACTCATTGAAGACCTGCGGTTTTGCAAACTGCATGCAAGCCACCTGCAATGGCGTCCTGGCCTATTATCGCTTCAAAGCGAAGGGGGCCGAGCCTGGACTACCTCCA
>OLOM01002518.1_pt1 | contig 11085 bp, 9 predicted proteins | sample 1672531 | NCBI WGS metagenome assembly OLOM01 (sample SAMEA3136696, study PRJEB25190) | human gut metagenome | reverse complement strand
CTGATGAGAAGCCCGACCCCCATCCAGAACAGCAGAAAACCTAAAATTCTGCACAAACGAGCTTACTCCTTATCCGCCTCTTGGTTTATTATATGCTCTACTTTCTCTGCGGTATACCCGTCCTCTTCCTTTTTGCCGGTAAAGCGGCTGATCAGATCCGGAGCCATGTCAATGATTTTGGTGACAGCATCCTGGTTTTTGATGTTGACCAGACGCGTTCCGTTTTTGCTGATGACAAGAACGGCGCTCGGAGAAATTTTTCCGCCCATACCGCCTCCTGCATTGTTCTTTGCATTTTCTGCGAATGCACCCGCTCCCACGCCGAAGGAAACGTCTACCAGCGGCAGAAGAATCGTATCATCAATGTGGATCGCCTCACCTACGACCGTCTTTGTTGTGATAAAGCTGTCCATTCCGCGGAACAGTGCTTCTACAGTATTCTGAAATGTGTTGTCCTTTTCTGCCATCTTTTAGGCCTCCTTGTGTTTGAAATGTCGTATGGTTTTCCGAAAATTCTGATCCCGGAATAATCGAAGTGCAATGCCGGCTGCTGTCACAGCCTGAAAACTTCCTTTCATCCGGACATCGCCCCGGAGAATTTCCTGTTCGAAATCCGGCTGGATGGAAAGATCTTTCGGCAGTTTTCCATAAATCATACCCAGAATGCCGAGTGTCTCTCCGGTCAGTGCCGGATCGTCAAATCCGAACCGGACTGTGCCGGTTACTTTTTTCGGTGCTGCTTTCTTCAGAAAATAAAGCACTTCTTTCTTTGCATGGAGCAGTGCCTCACGGAACATCTTCGAACGGAAGAATTTTTTCACACTCTCCCACTTTCTTTTTAACCGTCTGCCTGCCTGGATTTTCTGCTCCAGTTTTTCAAGCAGACGGAACGGAAGTTCCAACAGCCGGAAAGCTGTCTGCAGCAGACGGCTGACAAGATTCAGCAGTTTTTCCGGAAGATATTCGATCCTTCCGAAAAACCGTTCCAGAATGCTTTTTTTCGGCGCATCCGGTTCCTGCTCTTGCTCTGGCTGCTCCTTCTGTGCTGTCACCTTCTGCTGTTTTTCTGTCTGGTCCGGTGCTTTCTGTGTCTTTTCTGCGTCTCTTTGCGGCATTTGTTTTTTTACAGTATCTGTTTTTTGTTCTGCCGGTTGTTCCGCCGATGTCTGCTCTTTTTTCGCTTCCGCTTTCTGCTCTGCTGTTTTTTCTGCTTCCGGCGCATTTTCTGTCTCATTTTCCTCCGTCCGGGACACGGACGCTTCTCCCCGGCGAATCTTTTTCAGCCGCCGTTTCCATGTTTCCAGTGATGCCCCGAAAAGCAGAATCTGCGCCTCCGGATTCTGTTCCTCATACGAGGCCGTCAGCGCGACAGCTCCGAAAAGCCACGATACTCTTCCGCTCGCTTTTACGCAGGCAAATCCCTCTTCTTCTTTCAGAACCTGCGCCCGGTAGCAAAAAGGAAGAAACAGGACGGTGCAGACGATAAGAAGCACGAGAAACAGTAAAACAAGGAGTAAAATCCCCAGTGCCTTCAAAATCATGAATAGTATATGTATCATTCACATCCCTCAATCCGGTTCAGCAGCCATTCCCGGATTTTTACTTCTCCGGTTTCCCGATAAGTTTCCAATGCGATCGCCTCCACAAGCTCAAAAGCTTCCTCGCGCGACACGGCAAGTCCGACAATCATCGGACAGTTTCTCCGCACGGCCGGCTGCAAAAGCAGATCCGCCGGAATTACATCCAGATTGTTCTGCTGATTGGAAGGCAGTGTGAGGAGCCAGACTCCCGGAACTGCTTTTTTGTTCTCAATCCGGCGCATCCATTTTTTCTGTTTCTTTTTTGCAGTATCCCCGACGTACAGATTTTTATACCAGTTTACCATATTTTCCCTGAGCCTGTGGCTGAACCTTCCATAAATTTGCTCTCTTCAGTTCCAGATACTCCTGATAGGCCTTTTCCAGAATCTGCCGTTCATTGGAAAACTTCAGCAGATGATATGCTTCGTGATACTTGTAATAGCCCGAATCCACAAAGTATTCTTCTCTCTGTGGACGGCTGTAGTAGCCGGATGAGGCCATCAGATACCAGTGCACCTCTTTTTCCACGGTGTCCTCCGGAATGCTGAAACTGTACTGGCTTTTTCCCACGTACTTGATGATGGTTCCGTGCACGCCGGACTCCTCATACACCTCGCGGACAGCAGTCTGTTCATGGGTTTCTCCCGGCTCAACGGTTCCTTTCGGCAGAACCCAGCCTTCATATTTGTTGCGGTAGCTTTTGTAAAGCGTCAATATTTTTCCACGGTAGATTACGATACCTCCGCAGCTAACTGCTTCGATCATACGTTTTAAGCTCCTTCTGGCTTTTTCCATTCCCTGACAGCTCTTTTCTTCCCGCTTGCCGCCAGATCTTCTGTTAAAAAGTATACCTCTTTTCCCGCCCCCGCGCAACCTTAAAACCGCATCCTTTTTCTAACATTTTTCTAAAAATTCAGAAAACGCGCCCGAACCCATCCTTTCCGGTTCGAACGCGTTTTTTCATCGTTTACTGCTGTGCATAATATGCTTCAATTACCTGTCTTGCAATCGGTACAGCGACTTCACTCGAATATCCGCCGTTTTCTGCCACAACAGCAATGACAATATCAGGATCATCCGCATTGGAGAATCCGACAAACCAGGAATGCGGTGTCTCTCCGTCGCTTCCGTGTTCTGCGGTTCCTGTTTTACCGGCGATATTGTACGGCAGATCCGAAAGTGAAACTGCAGTTCCGCTCTGGACAACGCCTTTCATCAGCTCTGTCAGCGTATTGGCTTCGCTCTCGGACATTACCGTGCCAAGAGACTCTTTGTAAAAGGTTTTGACTGCCTGTCCGTCCGCAGACACAATGTTGTCCACATAACGCGGTTTGATCATTTCTCCGTCATTTGCAACCGCGGAGGCGATCAGCGCCATCTCCATCGGTGTTACCAGCGTATCGCCCTGGCCAATGGAGGTCTGCATCACAAGAGCATCCGCCGTTGTCGAATCAAGGTCGAAAGAACTTTTGCTGGTCGGAAGCTCCAGATCCAGACGGCTGTTCAGATACAGGGAATCCGCCAGCGAGCGGAAGGCATCTTTATCCAGCCCAAGGCCAATCTGTGCAAAGGCAGAGTTGCACGAATGTGCAAACGCACCCGCAAAATCTTCCGGTCCATGCACTTCACCGCCGGAGCAGTGAATCGTATAGTTTCCTGCTGTCAGCTCACCGTCACAGTCGAACGAAAAACCGTCCAGTGTGCCGTTCTGACGGAGATACGCAAGCGAAGTAACAATCTTGAACGTAGATCCCGGCGGATATCTTCCCTGCAGACCGCGGTTCAGAAACACGCCGCTCTCATCGTCTGCGTTCAGTGCCTCCCAGTCCTCATCAATCGTATTGGGATTAAAAACCGGATTGCTCACATTGGCAAGTACACGGCCCGTTTTTGCCTCCATCACGACAACTGCACCGCGGTATCCGTCCAGTGCATCGGCCGCGGCCTGCTGGAGTGTTGTATTCAGCGTTGTATAGAGACTGTCTCCCGGGTTCTTCGCATCGCTGAATTCATTCTTTACCTGCTTTAACTTACTTGTATGGGACTCCATCAGCATATAGTTGTAGGAAGATTCGAGGCCGCTGTTTCCTTTTCCCGTGTAGCCAACCACCTGCGCAAACAGGCTGCCGAACGGATACGTTCTTACCTCATCCCCGTTTTCATCTGTCGTCGTCTTTGCCAGTTCCTGGCCGTCCGCAGAATAGATTGTTCCGCGGATCACGCGCTCTGCATAGTTATTCTGTCTCGTATTGTAAGAACTATTCAGAAATTCTTCTTTCCGCACGACATTAAAGTAAACGAGATACGCGATCAGCCCAAGAAACATGGCCACGAACAGGAACGAAACGATCAGATACGGCCCTGCGCCGTTGTTTGCCGCCTTACCAGTGGAGGCTGTTCTCGGTCTGCTCTTCGATCCGCCGTTCGAATTCATCCGGCTGCTCGCGGTACTTCTGGCGGGTTCCCTGTCCGTCGTTCCGGCCGCCGCTCTTCTTTCGTCTTTCGGTCTCTTCGTCCGGGCGTCGTTTTTTCTTGGCGCCTGGGTCGTTTTTCTGCTGGTTTCGTTTCTTCTTGTTTCGTCTTTTCTCAAGCTCCTCACCTTCGTCTTCCCTTAAGATGTACAATCCCTGAATGATCGACAGCATCAGCACCGTGGAGAACATGGAGCTTCCTCCATAGCTGACCAGCGGCAGCGTGATACCTGTCATAGGAATAAATTTAATGGTTCCTCCGATGGTGAGGAACACCTGTGTCGCATATTCCGTTCCAAGACCCATGGCAATCAGTTTGTAGAACCGTTTGCTCATCTTCATGGAAATATTGATAATCAGAAGGAATGTGGACATGCACAGCAGAATCAGGCAGATTCCGAAGATAATGCCCATCTCCTCACAGATCGCACAGAAAATAAAGTCTTTCGTTGCAACCGGGATAATGTCAGGCCGTCCCTCGAAAAGGCCGGTTCCGAACCATCCGCCGGAGCACATGCCGAAGAGGCCCTGTGCTAACTGGCTGCTGATATCCCAGTTTCCGATCGGGTCCTGCCAGAGTGCCACACGGTTCCGTACATGGGAAAACAGGAAATACGCCACAACGCAGGCGGCACTCATTCCCGCAAGTCCCAAAAGCGGATATCTGGCTTTTCTCGTTGCCACATAGATTACAACCACGTACGCCATAAAGAAGACGAACGCAGTTCCAAGGTCGGTGGATGCAACAAGGATCAGCACATGAACTGCCGCAATGACCGTTGCTTTCACAACGTTTCCAAAGGAATTATCCTCGCGCAGCATGCCTGCCATAAAGAACACGAGTGTGATCTTGGCAATCTCGGAGAGCTGGAACGTAATGCCGTGGATTTCGATCGACAGCTTCGCACCGCCGGAAGTAAAGCCAAGCACCATAACGACGGAAAGCATGGCAATTCCGAGCACAGCGTAAATCCAGGTCAGATTTTTCAGGAACTTGCCCTTTCGGACAATGACCGGAATGATGAAGCAGAGCAGTGTGGATGCCGCCAGAATTTTGTACTGGGACATCGCCTTTGACACGCTCAGTCTCGTCAGAATAATCATGCTGATCGAGAGCAGCATACACATGTTGTTTACCAGGATCATCGATGCCTTCCGGTAAATCAGGCGGTACAGGATCTGTACGCCCAGGATATACGCCATCGTGAGCAGAAACATCTGAATCGTTGATACTTCGCCCTCCTGGAGGAACATCACGAAGAAACAGATGAAATTCATCAGAATGATCATGATGATCTGCCGCATCAGAATGTAATGGCGCTCATCCTCATCCCGCTCTTTGAGTGCAGCAAACGACTGCACGGTAAAACAGATCATGAGGAAGGTAATCACATATTTTGATAACTGAACAATGGTATTTTCCATAAATTCCCCTTATTTTTTCTCACCGTTTACTCTACTTTCCGGCGGAAATGGCCTTTGGTATATTCCTGTTCGGCCGGAACTGCGATTCCTTTACAATACGTTCCAGCAAACGCAGCGGCGATTTCTTTTGTCTCCTCCAGTGTCTCGATGGTAAAATTCAGCCGCACCGCAGCCGGATGCATGGACCGGATCTCATCGGCTTCTTTTACCAGGCCGAGCGGAAGGCTGTTGTAGATCACACTGTAGCACGAGGTGCAGTAACTCTTCACTGGGAAGTATTTTCCCATCCGGTCTTTTAAGCGTACCAGAGAATAACTGTGATTGCAGCCGTTCAGGTTCTTCTGGACACACTGGGCGGAAACCATCATCGGAAGGTAGCCGTAGACCACCATTTCGCTGTTCGTATTGTCACGTTTTCCGATTTCCCGCTCGTTCAGCTCATACGGAACGGTATCACGCTGCACGCCCTGCTCCTGCCAGAATGCCTGCGCACGGCTATTGTACGTGTAAACGCTGTAATCGAGCCGGATATCCTTTTCCATTCCCATCTCTTTCAAAAACGAAAAGCTTTCGAGATTGCGGATCAGGAAACCGCCAAGACCGATCTCCTTCAGACAGCGGAACGTGTCGCGGTATTCCTTCAGATCGCCTTCACGTACAACGTGCGGCAGCATCAGATAAACCTGTTTTCCCAGTTCTTTCGCCTGCAGGATGCCTTTTTCCGCCTGCTCTTCGAAGATTTCCCGTTTGAAGCATCCCATGCCGGCGTAGATCGTCGTGATCTCCGGAATCTCGAGCAGCGCATTCCACTGGGCTCTCGTCTCGGCAGATGCGGTCAGCTCCATTTTCTTTTCTGCCCTGCTCTCCTGGTCCGGTTTTCCAGACGCTTTTACTTCCTGTTCCGGCTTTTCCGCTGCTTTTCTGCGGTATGGCTCTGTCATCTCTTTCACCAGCTGGTCCGAAACGCCTCTCCGCAGCTCGTTTAACGTCTGCATCGGCACGAAACAGTTGTCATCCATACAGACATCGAGTTCTTTGAAATAGAATGGTGTCTCGCCTGTCTTTTCCAGCTGTGTTTTTACGCGTTCCTCGGTCAGCGGCTGCTTCTTTGCCGGTTCTACCATGCCCGCCTCTGTTGTTACGCTGTATTTTCCGCTTTCTGCACTTAAGAACGCCGGCTGGCCCGGATACAGGGTCAGAAAGCCGGAAATCGGCTCTTTTGCCTCAGTCTCGATATAATCTCTCTGGATCTCATAAAAGAGCTGCTCATTTCTGCGCTGTTTCTTTTTATTTTCCTGCTCTTTTTCGTTCTTCAGCGCCATCATATCGCGTCCGTTTCTTACGGTATAATAGCTTTTGTTGAAACCGTCACGGTTATACAGCTCATACAGCTTTTTCATGTCCTCCGGCAGAACGTGGAAACGGGACGGCTTTTTCTCGTACAGATCGAGGTATTTGCGGTAAATGCTGACAACGCCTGCTGTATACTCCGGCTTTTTCATTCTGCCTTCGATTTTGAGGGACATAATCCCGGATTTTACAATCTCCGGCAGCAGTTCTACCGTACACATATCCTTCGGGCTTAACGGATAGCGGTCGCCCGGCTCCCCCATGCGATGATTGTCTTTATCGTACGCTTCGTACGGCAGACGGCACGGCTGCGCGCATCTTCCGCGGTTTCCGCTTCTTCCGCCGATCAGGCTGGAAAAAAGGCACTGTCCCGAATAGCAGTAGCAGAGCGCCCCGTGGACGAAGCATTCAATTTCAAGGTTGGTCTTCCGGTGGATTTTCTGGATCTCCGCAAACGAAAGCTCACGGGCCGGTACCACACGCGTTGCGCCAAGGCTCTCCAGGAAACGCGCTCCCGCAGATCCTGTCACTGTCATCTGTGTGCTCGCATGAATGTCGAGATCCGGGAACCAGGAGCGGACCGCCTTTAAAACGCCCATATCCTGGACAATCACGGCATCCAGTCCCTGCTCATAGTACGGACGCAGATACGGATACAGTTTCTCTTCCAGTTCCTCCTCTTTTAAGAGGGTGTTGACCGTCAGATACAGTTTCCGGTTCCGCAGATGGACGTAATCGATGGCTGAGAGAATCTCCTGCTCATCCAGATTTTTTGCATACGCTCTTGCGCCGAATGCGGCTCCGCCGAGATAGACGGCATCCGCACCGGCGGAAACCGCTGCTTTTAACGCTTCCATCGAACCGGCTGGTGCTAATAATTCTGTCTTCATCTTTATCTCCTAAAAACGGGCGATTACCTGTTCCGCAATCCCCCGTTTTTCCTTCTTTTACGCTTTTAATAAATCTTCCAGATCCTTATTTGCCTTATCAAGCTGCCGCTGCAGTTCTTCCCTCTCGCCGCGCACATGTTCCAGCTCGATTCGTTTCTCTTCCAGCTCTTTTTTCAAATCGCCGGCCTGGATTTCCGCTGCGATCAGATCGTGCTTCATATCGTAGGTTTCCCGGTCTTTGGCTTCCATATCCTCTTCGAGGGTATCGACCTGGCTTTTTGCTTTGAAATAGTCGTCTGCAATGTTCAGTGCAAGCAGTGTGTGCTTCGTATCCACCGACAGGCGGTTGTATCCGGCTGACTGGGAAAGTTCGCTGATCTTCTGATTCAGATAAGCAGCTACTTTCTGCAGATATTCCGGGCTCTCATAGCCTCCCAGTGTGATAATTTTTCCATCTATTAAAACCTGTGTTGTATTTTTTACAGCCATTCTTTTGCTTTTCCTCCACTGAATTTAACCGGACCAAACTCCCGGCTAATATAACCTATCATATACCGAAAATGGAAGAAAAACAACCTTTTTCTGCAAAAAGCGACAGAAAATGAAAGATTCAGGGCTTTTACTCTTCGATCTTACGCGGTGCCTCCAGCCCCAGATGGTGCCAGGCAAATTCCGTTGCCACTCTTCCGCGCGGAGTGCGGTTGATAAATCCGGATTTGATCAGGAACGGCTCGTAGACATCCTCGATGGTGCCGGCATCTTCTCCAATCGATGCAGCCAAAGTATCGAGTCCCACCGGACCGCCCTGGAACTTTTCCATAATGGTGGTAAGAAGCAGCCGGTCAGTCTGATCCAGTCCGTAACGGTCTACTTCCAGCAGATCGAGAGCAAATGATGCGACCTCTTTTGTGATTCTTCCATCGTATTTCACCTGGGCAAAGTCGCGGACACGCTTTAAAATCCGGTTTGCCAGACGCGGTGTTCCCCTGGAACGGCGCGCCATCTCAAGCGCTCCCTGCGGGTCCACCTCCACATTCAGTACTTTTGAGGAGTGCAGGATAATGTTGGCCAATTCTTCCTCCGTGTAAAATTCCAGATGGTGGATGACACCGAACCGGTCGCGGAGCGGGGCAGTCAAAAGACCTGCACGCGTTGTTGCGCCGACCAGCGTAAACTTCGGCAGATCCAGGCGGATCGAGCGCGCCGAAGAGCCTTTTCCGATCATGATATCAATCGCAAAATCCTCCATCGCTGGATAAAGAACCTCCTCGACCTGGCGGTTCAGGCGGTGGATCTCATCAACAAACAGGACGTCGCCCTCCTGCAGATTGTTGAGGATCGCTGCCATCTCACCCGGTTTTTCGATCGCCGGGCCGCTCGTTACCTTCATATGGGTTCCCATCTCATTTGCAATGATGCCCGCCAGCGTTGTTTTTCCAAGTCCCGGAGGGCCGTAAAACAGCACATGATCGAGAACATCACTTCGCTGTTTTGCTGCTTCAATATATACTTTCAGGTTCTTTTTCGTCTTTTCCTGTCCGATGTAGTCGTCCAGGTGCTGGGGACGGAGCGAACCTTCGATTTTCACGTCCTCCTCGAGAACGTCAGTTGTGATAATTCTTCTTTCCATCGTTATAAGGTTTCCTTCTTCCACAATTTAGGACCATCTGCTAAAACATATGCTTCAATGCCGCTTTCAGCACAGCCTCGCTGTCCATGCCTTCGGTGATTTCGACTTTCTTTACTGCCTGCAGTGCTTCCGTTCCGGAGTAGCCAAGCGCAGTCAGCGCCTGTACCGCATCCTGGAAGGCATCCGGTTCGCCTGCCTGCCGTACCGCCGCAGCCGCCTGATTTCCTGCCAGCTTCTGCTCGAACGCTTCCTGCAGGTCGAATTTGTCTTTTAATTCCAGAATCAGCTTCTGCGCAGTCTTCTTTCCGATGCCCGGTGTTTTGGCAATCGCTTGGACATCTTCCGAGAGGACGGCAAAGCGCAGATTGTCTGCAGTAAGCGTGGACAGCACCGCAAGCGCCGCTTTTGGTCCGATGCCGCTTACGCCGATCAGCATACGGTATATTTCAAGATCTTCGCGGGACAGAAAGCCGAATAGGGAAATTCCGTCTTCCCGCACACTCATATGGGTATATATCTTTAACTCTTCTCCCTCCCGGATACCTGCGTCGAACATACTCGCTGGAATATTCAGCTCATAGCCGATTCCATGGCTTTCGAGAATCATTTTTCCTTCCGAAAGAGAATCTACAGTTCCTTTGATAAATGCAATCATGTTTTTCCTCCAAAGCGCCGTTTTCTTTTTTTGAAAGCGAACGCATATTCTATTATAGCAGAACTTTTCTCATCACGCAACGATTAGTCGCTGTCTTTCTTGCATGTCAGATTTTTTCGTCTTATAATATCTTTAGATTCAAAAAAGTTTTTCAAAGGAGACAAAAAACCTTATGCAGATCATAGATTCTACCCCCGCTGCTCTCTCTGCCGATCTTCAGATGTATCTGAGAAACGGCGATGTCTTTTTCGATATTGAGACGACCGGCCTTTCCTGGCGTACCTCGCATCTCTATCTGATTGGTGCGCTGTTCTTTGACCCGGCCGCGGATACTTTCACACTGCGCCAGTGGTTTCTTGATCGACCGACCGAAGAAAAAGAGATGCTTGTCTCTTTTTTCACGTTTCTTTCCGACGTGAAGCGGCTGGTGCATTTTAATGGAACGACATTTGATCTTCCTTACCTCACACACAAAGCACTGTTTTATCAGATGGAAGATCCGCTTTCGTCAATCGCATCCCTGGATCTTTATCAGGCACTCCGCCCGTTTCAGTCAATCCTGGGACTTTCTTCAATGAAACAGAAGAATGTGGAACAGTATCTCTCATTCCCACGGAAGGATCAGCTTAACGGAAAACAGTTGATTTTGGTTTACCACGACTATCTTCAGACACTGGATGAAAAGAAACTGGAACTGCTTTTCCTTCACAATTATGAGGATGTCCTCGGCATGGGTTCTGTTCTGGAACTGCTCGCGCTTCCTGCCCTGTTTCACGGCGATTTTTCTGTCCAGTCGTGTCGTTTTACCGGACAGGCACTGGAAGTTTCACTACAGCCCGAGCGGGAAGTTCCGGTTTTCCTCTCCCGTGTCTGCGCGGATGGTTCTCTTACAGCCTTTGGTTCACGGGTTTCTCTCTCCCTGCAGACGCATACGGCGGAGCTGAAATATTTCTTCCCGGACTATAAGAATTACTATTATCTTCCGCTGGAGGATCAGGCTGTTCACAAGAGCGTTGGCGCGTTTGTCGATCCGGAACACCGTCAGAAAGCAAAGGCTGCCAACTGCTATCAGCGGCGGACCGGT
>OLOM01002508.1_pt1 | contig 11119 bp, 6 predicted proteins | sample 1672531 | NCBI WGS metagenome assembly OLOM01 (sample SAMEA3136696, study PRJEB25190) | human gut metagenome | reverse complement strand
CCTCGGCTTTCAGGCCGCGGCGCACAGCCTCAAACAGGGCGTCCCCGCCCGGCGCGGCGGCGCTGACTTCGGCCACCGTGGCAGCGGATTTGCTCGTTTGGGTCGTCTGAATCTGCACATCGGCGTAGGCGGCCACATAGTCGGTGCTCTGAGGATCCTGGCAGGTCAGCACGCGGTAGGCGCGCACGGCGGCCATCATTTCCGGCGTATTGGGGTTCATGATCGCCAGATCCAGCCCGGCAGACATCGCCATCGTCAAAAATGTGGTGTTCAAGTAGCCGCGGCACGGCAGGCCAAAGCTGATATTGGATACGCCCAGCACGGTGCGCACGCCCAGCTCTTTTTTGCAGCGGGCCAGCGCTTGCAGCGTTTGGGTTGCGCCTTCCTGCTGAGCGCTGGCGGTCAGGCAGAGACAGTCAATGTAGATATCCTCGTCCGGGATGCCTGCGGCGTGGGCGGCGTCCACAATGCGGCGGGCAATGGCGACGCGGCCCTCCACTGTCGGTGGGATGCCGCCCTTATCCAGCGCCAGGCCGACGACGGCAGCACCGTACTTTTTGCAGAGCGGCAAAATCTTTTCCAGCGTCTCAGTCTCGCCGTTGACCGAGTTGACGATGGGCTTGCCGTTATAAATGCGCAATGCACGGGAAAGAGCCTCGGGGTTCGAGGAATCCAGCTGCAGCGGCAGATCGGTGACGGCCTGCAAATCCTTGACGAGCTGTTCCAGCGTGGCAGCTTCGTCGATGCCGGGCAAACCAGCGTTGACGTCCAGCACCTGGGCACCGGCCTCGGCCTGGGCCACGGCCTGGGTGCAGGGGTAAGCACTGTCGCCGTCACGTAAGGCCTGCTGCAAGCGCTTTTTGCCGGTGGGGTTGATGCGCTCGCCCACGACGGTAATGCCGTTTACTTCCACAAAGCGAACCGGTGTACACAGGCAGCTGCGGCGGATGGAAATTTTATCAGCCGGGGCCAGCGGGCTGAACGTCACGTGCAGTTTGGCGATAAAGGCGGGTGTGGTGCCGCAGCAGCCGCCCACCATCGAAACACCGATGGCGGCGTATTCTTTCATTTCGGCTGCAAAGCCGTCCGGATCCAAGTTGTAGCTGCCGTCCGGGTTGGGCAGACCCGCATTGGGTTTGACAAAGACTGGCACACCGGCGGGCACGCTGCGGCAAAGCCGCTGAGCAAAGGGCAAAATTTCCTTGGGGCCAAGCGAGCAGTTGATGCCCACGGCGTCCGCGCCGAGGCCTGCCGCCGTGACAGCGTAGCTTTCCACTGTGCAGCCGGTGAAGGTACGGCCCCGGCTCTCGAAGCTCATCGAGGTAAAGATCGGCAGGGCGCAGTTTTCTTTGGCAGCCAGGATGGCGGCTTTCAGTTCATACAGGTCGGTCATCGTCTCCAAAAAGACGAGGTCGGCACCGGCTGCCGCGCCCGCACGGATGACCTGGGCGAACTCGGCATAGGCATCCTCAAAGCTCAAGGTGCCTGCGGGAACCAGCAGCTCACCTAGGGGGCCGATGTCCAGCGCCACCAGTGCGCCGGTAGTATCGGCGGCCTTGCGGGCGCAGGCGATGGATGCCGTGACGACATCCTCCACCGTATGGCCGCAGCCTGCCAGTTTTTTTGCATTGGCACCAAAGGTGTTTGCCAGCAGGATATCCGCCCCGGCGTTGGCATAGTCGGTGTGGATGGCCGTCAGTACGTCAGGCATTTCCAGCGCGGCCAGCTCGGGTTTCTGCCCGGGCTGCAGACCGCGTGCCTGCAGCTGGGTACCCATGCCGCCGTCCAGAAAAACAAACCGCTTGCGGTCAAAAACTTCGCGAATCTGCATAAGATTCTCCCCTATCCCTCTTGGTTGAAACAGGTCGTGCCGCGCTTGCGGAACGAGCAGGTCTCTTTTAAATGGCAGGTCGCACAGCCTGCGCGGGTGCCGGTCACAGGATGATCGGCGATGCCTAAAATGGCGGTGGTACTTTTGCGCGGGGTCAAAAGATGCTGCGGCGTCACGGCCAGGCCGCAGCCGCGAACGCTGTCTACTGCCAGGCAAAGCTCATCGTTCAAATCCAGCGGGCAGTCACCGTAGCCCGGTGCATAGCGGCCGGTCAGGTACAGGCCCTTCGCTTCGAACAGCGGGCGCTGCTCAGCCTCCCACTCGTCGCAGACCTGTTCCAGCAGAACCGAAGCCAGTGCATCCGCAGCCGTCGCCGAGGCAATGTCGGTCAGTTCCAAACGGCGCAGAAATTTATCAATCTCCGACCCGAGGGTCGCGGCCATCAGCAGTGCTTTATCACAGCCCTGCAAATGGCGGGCTAGGTCGGTGCCGCAGTGATCAAACGGCAGCACGGCCAGCGGCAGGACGCGCCGCACAACATGGGGCGCGGCGATGGCGAGGATTTGCTTTTCCGCTTTATCCAGCAACGCGGTGGTAGCATCATCGGGCGTCCAGCCGGAGGCCCCCATGTACCGCAGCGCCGTGGCGCGGCGGATGGCGGCAGGCTTGCGGCGTTCCATTACAGCAAGTCCCTGATGCCGTCGTAGACCTTGGCGGCCACGACGGCGTCATTCATGGCGTACAGGTGGATGCCATCCGCGCCGCCTTCGATCAGGTCGCGCAGCTGGTTGACGGCGTAGTCGATGCCGGCATCGTACAGGCTGGCCGGGTCGTCCTGATAGCGGGAAATCATGCGGGTGAAGTCCGACGGCAGGCTGGCCGAGGACAGCGCTACGGTGCGCTCGATCTGGCTGCGCTTGACAATGGGCATGACGCCGGCCGAGACGGGCAGCGTGATACCGGCGCGTCGGGCCAGGTTTAGGAAGCGATAGAAGTGCATATTATCGAAGAACAGCTGGGTCAGCAGATGCTCGGCACCCGCTGCCTGCTTGATGCGCAGATTCTCCACATCGTGCAGCAGGGTGTCGGCCTCGGGGTGGCCCTCCGGGTAGCAGGCACCGTGGACGGAGAAATTCGGCTTCTTCCATTTAATAAAGGAGGTCAGGTCACTGGCGTGCTTGAAGTCGGGGCTTTCGGGGCGGGCCGGGCTGCGGTCACCGCGCAGGGCCAGCACATCGCGAACGCCGACGGCCTCCAGCTGATCAAGGATTTCGGTAGCGCAGGTCTCGTCGTTGCCCATGCAGATGAGGTGTGCCAGTGTGGGAATGTGCAGCTCGTTCTGGATGTAGTCCGCGACCTCGGCGGTGGAAACGCCGCCCGCAGAGCCGCCCGCGCCGAAAGTCACGCTGATGAAGCCAGGAGTCAGCGCCTGCATCTTTTGCAGCGTGTCCTTGAGCTTGTCCATCTGGGTGGTCTGCTTCGGGGGAAAGCATTCAATCGAGAAAACGCAGCGCTTAGTTTTGAACTGTTCGGTGATCGTCATTTGTTTCTCCTTATTGTTACGCCGCAAGTTCGGCGGAGTCCGCGGTGGTTTCCACAGTCAGAGTATCATTTTGCCAGATAAAGGTCAGGCTGCCCTGTAAGTCAGTCCGGTACACCTCTGCGCCGACGGCAGCAAAATTTTGCAGTGCCGCGCGGTGCGGGTGGCCGTAATCATTGTTCAGCCCGCAGCTGACGGCCACGGCCTGCGGGGCCGCAGCCTGCAAAAACGCAAGGCTGTTGGAGGTGTAAGAACCATGGTGACCGGCCTTGAAAAGGGTCGTGTGCAAGGAGGTGCCGTAGGTGTCCAAGAGCTGCTGCTCGGCGGCTTCCTCGGCGTCACCGGTGTCTAAAAAGCGGAAGTCACCTGCTGTGAACAGCGTGCAGAGCGAGGCATTGTTGACGCTGTCGTCCGCAGCCTCAGCACTGCCGCCCTGTAAAATCTGCAGCGTGCCGCCGCCTAAAGAGTAGCTGTCCTCCGCTTCGGTGGTGAGGATTTCCGCCCCGCTGTCGGCGGCCGCTTGCGCTAAATTGCGCGGCCAGTCGGCGGTGTCTTCGGGGCCGGGCTGCCAGTCTGGCAGCAGCAGTGTCTGAACCGGGTAATTTTGCAGCACCGCCCGGGCATTGCCGGTGTGGTCAGCGTGGGGATGGGTCAGCACAAGGTAGTCGAGTGTTTCGACCTCCAGTGCATCCAAATCGTACAGCAGTGCGTCCTCGGCTTCGGCGGGGCCGGTGTCAATCAGGCACCAGCGGCCATCCTGGCAGAGCAGCACGGCGTCGCCCTGCCCTACGTCCAGCACATAGACAACAGTGCTGCCGTCGGCGATTTGCGGGGCGCTTTCCTCGGTTTGCAGCGGCACACCGAAGAAAGCGCGCAGCTGCTGCCAGGTGGGAACAGGGCCTTTGCCGCCCGCAAACTGGATGATGAGCGCGGCGCAGAGCAGCACAAGCAGCAAAGCAGCCACCGCAATGCTGGCAGCCTTTTTGAAGCGGTTACTCGTCATACTGGCCGCCCAGCTTGCGCTCCTCCCACTCGGCCTTGGTCACCAGCACGGCGCGGGGCTTGGCACCCTCATAGGGGCCGATGATCTTTTCCTGCTCCATCTGATCCATGATACGGGCCGCGCGGGCGTAGCCCAGCTTGCAGCGGCGCTGCAACAGGCTGGTGCTGGCCTGCCCGGCATCGATGACGCATTCGACGGCCTGCTCAAACATGGCATCCAGTGCGCCGCCTGCGTCGCCGTCATCGTCGCTGCCCTTCTTGCTGCCCTTCTCGGCAACAGCGCGGCGCTCCATTTCGGCAATCATTTCTTCGTCGTACTGGGCGGAGGAAGTGGACTTGATAAAGCTCAGCACCGCGCCAATCTCTTCATCAGTCACGAAGGTACCCTGCACGCGGACGGGTTTGGAGGCACCGACCGGCAGGAAGAGCATATCGCCGTTGCCCAGCAGCTTTTCGGCACCGCCGCTGTCCAGAATGGTTCGACTGTCGATCTGGCTGGAAACAGCAAAAGCGATACGACTGGGGATATTGGCCTTGATCAGGCCGGTGATGACGTCAACGCTGGGGCGCTGGGTGGCAACGATCAGGTGGATACCGGCGGCACGGGCTTTCTGCGCGATACGGCAGATATAGTCCTCGACCTCTTTGCCGGCAACCATCATCAAATCGGCCAACTCGTCAATGACGATGGCGATATAAGGCAGGTGTTCCATGCCGGTCTGGGCAGCCAGTTTGTTGTAGGCTTTGATCTCGCGGACATTATTTTCGGCAAAGAGCTTGTAGCGGCGCTCCATCTCGGCGACGCTGGCACCCAGCGCACCGGCGGCCTTGCGCGGCTCGGTGACGACAGGCATCAGCAGATGCGGGATGCCGTTATACTCGGCCAATTCAACGACCTTGGGGTCAATGAGGATGAGTTTGACATCCTCCGGCCCGGAACGGAACAGGAAGCTGATGATGATAGAGTTGACGCAGACGGATTTACCGCTGCCGGTGGAACCTGCAATCAGCAGGTGGGGCATCTTGCAAAGGTCGGCGACCTGGGCCGTACCGGCGATATCCTTGCCCAGGGCCATCGTCAGCGGGCTGCGCATATTGACGTAGTTCTGCGACTCAAAGACAGAACGAATATTGACGGTAGAACGAATCTTATTGGGAACTTCAATGCCGACGGCGGGCTTGCCGGGGATGGGAGCCTCGATACGGACACCCGCAGTGGCCAGGTTCAGGGCGATATCATCGGCCAGGCTTGTGATGCGGCTGACCTTGATACCAGCCTGAGGCTGCAGTTCGTACCGGGTGACAGAGGGACCGCGGCAGATATCCAGCATCGTGGTCTTGACGCCGAAGCTGTCCAGCGTGTTGACGAGGATGTCGGCGTTCTTCTTCATTTCGCGGGCGGCACCGGCTTCATCGTCGGGACGTGTGGGGTTAAAGAGGTTGACCGACGGATAGCAGTACGGCTCGGGGGGCTGCTCCTCCGATGTGGGCAGCCGCATGGCGTTGGAGTCTGCCTTAGCGGCGGATGGCGGTGTATGGATGGGCGCACTGGCCGAGTTGCCTACGGCGGTGGAAACCCGCACGCGGGCGGCCTCACCCTGCTGCGGCACGGTGAAGCTGTCCTGCGTCGTCTCGGCAACCGGGCGGGTCATGGTGGGCGCAGGCTGCGCGGCAGGCTCAGCGGCCAGCTCATCCAGCATCTCCGAGACAGAGCGGCCGGACTGCCAGGCGGCACTGACCGCACTGCCGGTATCGGTAAAGCTGCCGCCCAGCGTCGGGATAGCTGCGGGCGCAGGGGCCGGGGCGACAGGTGCAACAGGAACAGATGGAGCAGGCGTACCGCCCAGCGGGGCGGTAGTCTGGGCGGCCAAATCAGCCGGGGAAATGACCATTGTGTCACCCTGCACGCGGCCGGTCATATCCAGCTGCGGCAGCTGCACCGGCTCCGGCTCGGGTTCGTCCTCCACTGGGATCAGCGGCGTGTCGAACTGGGGCACCGGCGTCAGCGGAGTTTCAAACTCGGTGGGCTGTGGCAGGTCCAGCGTTGTCTCGGCGCTGACCTCCTGAGGGGCATAATAAGGCGCGTGGCCGCTCACGGCGCGATTGATCAGCGCATCCAGCTCATCCATCGGCTCCTGCGCGGGTGCCGAGGTGGGCGTGGGCGTGATGGGCGGCGTGTAGATGGGCACAGCGGGTTCCTCGGCAGGCTGTAACTGCAACTCAAAATCCTCCTGCGGCGCGGGTGCCGGGGCGGGCTGTGCCTGCTGGGCGTAATGGAAAGTGGTGCTTGTCTTGTTGGAGAGCGGGTCCATGCCGAAGGTGCCGCCCGGGCCGATGTTGACCGGCTCCAGCGGGTCGTGGGTCTGGGCTTTCAAACGGGCACTGTCGCTGGCAGCGGGGCCAAGATCCACGTCAAAATCCGGGCGCTGCTGGGCGGGCTGAGCCGCAAAGGGAGCCTGCGGCACCACTGGTGTGACCGGGCCTGCCGTGTAGGTCTGCTGGGCAGGCTGCACCGGTGCGGGCTGCTGCTTGGGAAAGCGGCTGGTGTCGGCGATGACGTCGTAGACCGGGTGATGCGGGCGGTTCGCGTCCGGCAGTGCGCCGGTCAGGTTCTCGACGCTCTCCTCCTCCGGCTTCTGGTTGAACAGGCGGGTGTCGTAGGCGGTCTCGGCGGAGGCGCGTTCCTCGCGCTTGGACTGCAAGGCCTGGTACTGATTGTTGACAAACAGCACGACGTCAGCCGGGGTGATGGCAAAGAAGAACATCAGCCCCAGCAGGAACACGAGCAGCATTAAAATATTGGATGCCGGGCGGCCAAACAAGGCCAGCAACGCCGCGCCGATGGGCGCACCGAGGACGCCGCCCTCCCAGAAATAGGTGCCGCCGCGGGTGAACAGCATCTTGATGACTTCCCACGCGCTGAGACCTTCGACGTTCAGTTTGGAGAAAATGACCGGTACGCTGGCGCAGAGCACGCCCATGAGCGACACCTTACCTGCAAACAGCGCCACGCGGTAGCCAGAGGCCAGCAGGTAGGCAAGGTAGAGCAAAAACGGCCCGACCAGGTAGGTCGTGACGCCGAAAATGCCGAAATACCAGCTGCGCAGCGTGCGCCAGACATTTTGTCCGGGTACAAGCACCAGCGCAACGCAGAGCAACCCCAGCCCCACCAACAGCACACTGCGGGCAAGGTTCGGGGTTTCGGCGCGGCGCTGGGCGCGGCTGGATGCCTGACGGCTGCGGGCAGATGATGCGGAACGCGACGACGAAGAACGCCCGGCGCTGCTGCGGGAAGAACCCGAGCGCGACGAGGAACTTGTACGTTTTTTGCTGCCGGAGCCGGAAGCGGATTTTTTACCGGAACGAGATTGTGCCATGTTTCAGTGATTCCCTCTCTTGTTACTCAGTACATATATAATAGGAAGTCTGCGGTCACAGCAGACTGATAAGGACATACGACTTTTATTTTATCACGATTAGAAAATCTTGTAAAGCGAATTGGGGCGACAGACGATTACAAAAAAATAAATCCCCGCCCTGAGGGATGGGCGGGGATTTACAAGAAAGGAGGAGAAGAACACATGAAAAATGTGGTTAAAGCTATTTGACTTGGGGTTCATTTAGCTTGCAACTAAATTGTAACTGTTTTGTCATCGAATGTCAATAGCAAATTGTAAATCTTTTGTCATTTTTCAATTTGTTCACATTTGTATCCGGCTCACTCCCCTGTTAATTCGCTGTACTCCTTGGTGGGTGCGTCGCCCCAGCTGGTTTTGCCGCTGGCGGCGGTGGCACCATCCCAGTAGTGGTAGGCGTAGATGTTCAAAATCTGCGCTTCCTGCCGGGACCAACCGCCGTTTGCGTCCTTGGGGCAGCGCTCATACACATACAGGGCGCAGCTGCCGTTTGCGGAGTCACGGTCGTACTGCAAAAATTCTACGGCGTCGTCGGTATCGTTCAGGATGATGTAGTCCTCCCCTTTTGCGGTCAGCTTGAACTCGTAGGTGGTGGAGGTTTCCTTCAGATAGGTTTCGTAGATTACGTCATAGCCGGTGCTGATAGGGTCTTTAGAGATGGTTTCTTCTGTGTCGGGGGCAGCGGTGGGTGCAGCGGTGGGTGCCGGGGTCGGTTCTTCCTCGACGATGGCCGATTCTGTCGGGAGCGGCGTGGGCGCGGGATCAGTTTCTGCAGAGGTGCTGCAGCGGGCCAGTACGGCCATGCAGGCATAGCCGAGGAACAGGACACAAAGGAGGGCAAACAAAACGGAAAAGAGTATTTCTTTCGCCTTCGGCTTTCGCTTCTCGGCACAGCGCTCACGCAGAAAATCCAGCACGCTTTCGGGACATTCGTTCTCACACAAGGCATAGCCGATACGGTTGGAGACCATCAGGCAGACGGAATGCTTCCGCACAATGACCCGGTAAAGGTCGTCGTACCAAATCGTGCTTTGGGAGTAAGAGCTTTGCACGGTGAAGCAATCCTCGTAAAACGTGTAGTGGACGAGCTTGCCTCGGGCACTTTGGGTGGTTTTATACGCAGAAACCGCCACTGCACGTGCCATGATAAAAACAAAGGGAATCGAAAGAATCCCCAACACAAAGCCCCAAACCGAAAGAAAATTGACATACAAAAGCAGCAAGGCGACGGCTGCGGCAAGCTGCCACAGGCGCAGGCGATTGATGAGAAGCATCCGCTTAACGTGCATGGTTTGGGTGTTGTGCACATCCAACGTATAAAGCGGCGTGCCTTGCGGCTGATCCAGTTGCCAGGATTTTTGAGTATCCATGCCGGGGACATTCCTTTCGCTTGCATACAGATTTTTCCTGATTTTAGCACAAGGCAAAATCGCCGTCAAGCACTATCTGCCAATCGGCAGGCGCAGCTCGGCGCAGGCACCATGCGTGCCGGAAAGGTTAGATAAAACCAGTGTGCCGCCGTGGAACTGTGCGACTTTTTTCGCAAAATACAGTCCCAATCCCTGATGGGAGGCATCGCTGCGGGCGGCGTCGGTGTAGAGCATTTCCCCTGCTTTTGCCAGCGCTTCTGGCGTGAAGCCGGGACCGGTATCGGTCACACGCAAAATAAAGCTGTTGTTTTCCTTTGCAACGGTCAGGGTGACGGTTCCGCCGCGCGGAGTGTGAGCGGCGGCGTTGTCCAAAAGGTTTTCCGCAGCACGCAGCAGGTCGTTTTCTGCAGCACGGATCGTCCCCTGCCATTCCTCCTGTAATATAAAATGGATTCCGGCAGGCGCGCAGAGAGCGCGGGCTGTCTGCGCCAGCCGTTCCGTGAGGGCGTGGCTGGCCAGCGATGTTTGTACGGCAGGTGCTGCGCCGGCTGTGCGCAGAGCGGCCAAATAGTGGCGTGCGCGCTCTGTGCCGCGCAGGATGGCCTGCAGTTGGGCATGCTGTGCATCGCTCAGGGTATCTTCCTCAAGAAGCTCGGCGTTGCCTTGTATGACGGTCAGCGGTGTTTTCAAGTCATGGGCCAATGCGGCGATCTGCTCGGTGCGCTGCTGCTCCATCCGCCACTGGCTTTGCAGGCTGTCCGTCAGTTCGCGGCCCATCGTCTGTAAGGCCTGTAAGGTGGCGTCAAATTCCCGGATGCGCACGCCATCCGTGTCAATTTGCTCCAGCTGCCGGGCGGCAATAGCATCTACGGCCGCGTTCAGCCGGGCAGTCTCTGCGGCAAAAGTGCGCACAGTGCAGTGGGTCTGCCAGCCCAGCCAAGCGAGAATGAGCACCGCCAGCAGCAAAATATAGCAGGTCTGGAAATCCGGCAGCGTGTCCCGCAGGGCCGGGTCGGTGTAGGGCGTAGCATAGTCGTACTGCAAAAGGCAAAAGCTTCCGTCAGCCATTTTGACATCGTACTGGTACCCCAGATTGCCGCTGCCGCCGTGAAAGGCGTTGAGGGCAATTTTCAGATGCCGGTCATCCATATTGGTCTGCAGCACTGCGTCCTTCTGTACCACAGCCCAGCGGCATAAGTCGCTGATCTGCAGGGAATCGAAGGTGTCTGCCGTCATTGAGGCTACAGTTTCCCGGGCATCGGCGCAGGCCTGGGCGGACGCCACGGCAGGCAGCAGAAAACCGATGTTTATCAGCTGCATAAAAATGACCCACCAGAGTACCAGAATCAACGCGCACCCGCCGCCGCACAAAAGGAGATACCGCAGCAGAACACTGCGCAGGGATGTCAGTTTTCGTTTTGCCATTGGTAGCCAACTCCCCATATCGTTTGCAGCACCTCCCCTGCCCCGGCCGCGCGCAGCTTGGCGCGGATGTTCTTGATGTGCTGGGTGATGGCCGTGTCATCGGCGGTACCGTCGTAACCGAACACCGCTTCATAAATTTGTTCTTTGGAAAAGGTCTGCCCTGCATGCAGGGCCAGCAGCTCACAGATGGCATACTCGGATTTTGTCAGGTGCAAAGGCGTGCCGCCAACGCTGGCTTCCTTGGCGGAAAGATCCAGCGCCACCCCGCCGCGGGTGATCTTATGGGACGGTGTGCGGTTCTGCCGCCGCAGGTGTGCTGCGACCCGCGCACGCAGCTCCGCTATGCGGAACGGCTTGGTCAGGTAATCGTCCGCGCCAAGGCCAAGTCCTGTCAGCACCGACGGCTCATCGGTACGCGCGGTCAAAAATAAGATCGGCGCGTCTGTCTCGGCGCGGATGCGCCTGCAGACGGCGAAGCCATCCTCGCCGGGCATCATCACATCCAGCAGGATGCAGTCTGCCCAGCGGCAGAGCG
>OLOM01002505.1_pt1 | contig 11133 bp, 6 predicted proteins | sample 1672531 | NCBI WGS metagenome assembly OLOM01 (sample SAMEA3136696, study PRJEB25190) | human gut metagenome | reverse complement strand
GCTGATATCCCAGAAGAGATCCCCCGCACAGGAAGTACTCAACATTCATTTTTGTGCATACTCGTTCCATTTCTTCCAGTATTTCCAGTTCCACCGGATGCAAGGCTTCACTTTCTTTCCTGTACTGTTCCATGTCAAGGTCTGTCCACGGCGTGACATCAAATGGAATCGGCATAGATTTCTGTCCTAGGAGTGTCTCCTGAAGTGGAAACAGCTGTATCTCATTGATAATCTTGGTTTTCTTTCCCACTACTCGCTGATAAAAAACACTGTCCGAGTGGTTGTACTTCTGCGCCAACTGATTCAAACGCCCATATGTTTTTTCTGAACTCCGAAAGCCGTACAGCAGCTGCTTTAGTACAAATTTAATAAACGACTTTCCATTCACCGCCACATATTCTTTTTGTCCAATAATGCGCCTCAAGCACCGATTTTTTCTTTCTGTTTTTCGATAAAAAGCGATTCTTGTATCTGCCGCCATCGGAACCTTATCAAATGGGCTCACACGAAGTGAAATCCAATTCTCCAGCTCCACATTTTCTGTCTTAATGATGACTTTCTGCTCAATATAGAAATAAGGAGCTCTATATTTTTTTCGCTTATCTCCAACCGGTGTTGTTCGCACTTGAAAATTCAATTCATCCGCATATTTCTCAGCATTTCGAATAAATCTTTCATAATCCTTTCGAAGCATTCCGACCTCATACACATCATCCCAGCAATAATCCGGCAGAGTATGATAGTGAACACCATATACCAGCAAATCACCAAATGCAAAAAAATGCAACCCTTCCCGTCGGCAAATGGTCTCCATCACAGATAGCAGTTCGCCAATACTTTCTGTCATTTGATTTCCTGAAATGGTTATGTTCAGATTATCCGATATATCATTTCTAAATGATTCCATTCTATACCTTTCTTCGTTATACTTCCTTCAATGCTTCGTATATCCGCTCTCGTTGATGATTATCCTTATACATAAAAAAACCTTGCATTTTTTGCAAATAACGAGGACTAATTGGTGCATCCATCATTTCAATCAATTGATCCACCGCATCCTCTTCGTTCTGAACGAATGGGCCGAACCCCTCTTCTAACGGTAAATCCAATCTGCAATAGCCACTCATTCCGGATTTAAAGAAATCATAATCCGGTACGAAATACATGATTTTTCTGCTCAAGTACACAAAGTCAAAAACAAATGATGAGAAATCCGTAATGAATATTTCATAGTCTGTAGCATTTATATCATCCGTAATCAGATTCACTCTCCTCGATTCTGTTCGTATGGTGCTGTTGTATCCTTTAAAAATAGGATGCAGTTGTATGTCTAAAGTATATCCGTGCGCCTCCAGTGCTTTATCCAATCGATCATCATTTATAAAACTCATCACCGATTTATAAAAATGCGAGCTTACAAATCTGTCTTCATCGCAAACCCAATCGTCTTCTTGCCTGTTTATCAAATAGCGTCGCCAGGTTGGGGCGTACAATATTTTCTTCTTGGGCTTTTGGCGTTGATCAATATAGTCATATCTCGGCATACCTGAACAGATCAGATTTTCACAATCAAAGCCATAAGTACCGGTAAGCAGTTTTTCCTCATAATAGGATGATATGACTTCCCTATCAATTTTCAGTCGATCCAGAGAATACTTCCAAGGAAGATGGGCATGCAGCACGCCATGCTGAAGATAAACAATCTTCGGAAAATCCAGTAAGTAACTGTATTTCTTAAATTCCTTCATCTTCATCGGCGAATAATTATATATTTCTGCAAAGGCCGTAACAATTAATTCTGCCATTAGAAATAAATTCACATGTTTTCGGGATTCAAAACGAACAATGCGATTTTGAAGCTCCGCCGGAAACTCTTTTTTTCTCTCTTTAAAATCATCTCCATCCAGAATATAGAAACGTTGCACTCCGTCATTTTTATTCACATCGTGTTCGAATTGATAGAACCCATTATCTTTTCGTACATTTTTACAGTCATAATAGAGCCAGATTCGGGGACTTTTCTTTTTCTTGGCACTTAACCGATACTGCTCTATCGCGGCACCCATATCTTCCCGTGCGATTTTGTGAAACAACCGTATCTTTCTCTTCGCAACATCTACGGTACCGAGATTAAGGTCCCTCACGAAAAATCCATTCGCACGAAAACTGTATCTGAGTTCTTTTTTATCTCTTATCAGAGAATCATTGCGTCTGCGTCTGAAGGGCACTCGATTGCTGAAGTGCATATCTGTCTCGTATTGTTTTCCACCTGCCAAAACAATAAATCTAAATTTGTTCACTGCATTCGCATCTATTTCTACCTCAAAATTGTAGAACTTATTTGTAATTTCATGAGTATGGAATTGACTCATGGAACTTGGCTTTAATGCAACCGGAATCGTACACTCTCCCAAGCCGCATAGAACTTCAAGTGAAACATCTTCCATTATACTGGAGTACAATGGTTTCAAACCCCCGGATAGTTTGATTACGTTTTCTTCAATGCGACATTTTTCAATGGTCAAGTGTATTTTCTTTTCCGAAAGGACTAGCTTTTCATCACAAAAAACATCAATGCTATTCGCGCCAAAATGGACACGATAATTGTCTGATTTCATCTTAAACCAGTATAGACGGTGCGCGCTCTCGACATTGGGATGATGTATAATAATCTCATCATCACATCGGCGCAACAAATTAACAATTCGATTCCAGGCCTCATGGTACCGTGCCTCATCATAGTGATATGGCAACAGCTTATTGGCTCTCAACTTCCAGTTGAGATCATTTATATATAAAGCTTGAATATAGTATGGAACATGTTCTGAAAATTCGGAAAACTCTTGCTCCCAAAATTCCATAGTACTCTCGAAAATATAGTACGCATAGAACTTCGTACTAGTGATGCTATCATTGTTTCTTATGTAATAATATTCCGCATTACTACAATACCCGATTTTTTGTTTTTCCTTCAGCGTGTCAATATTGTAGTTCTGATCTTCGTGCCTAAAGTTTTCTTTTTCAGAAAACAACACATTATGTTCAAATTGGTTTTTTACGCAAGTGTTTATATTTGTATGACATATGAATGAATTTTCCGGTTCTGTCAGGTCATATATGCCTTCTTCTTGCAATATTTCATATCGAAAATGTAGGTCTTGTTTCTCTCCATCCTTGATTGGAATAATCTTATATGTGACAACGTCAATCTCATCATAGTGCTGATCGAAAAAGTTGCAGACGTTTTCAATTGTATATCTGCCGAAATAATCATCCGGGTCCAAATACATTATGTATTTACCCGTTGCGTGCTTAATACCGAAATTTCTTGTCTGTGCCAGTCCTCCGTTTTCCTTCGTATAACACTTAAAATTGCTGTATCTCTCCGAGTACCGCTTCATTATTTCCAAAGAATTATCTTCTGAACCATCGTCAATCATCAGAACTTCCACCATCTGTGGATCAATGCTCTGATTCAAAATGGACTGGAAGCAAGTATCCAGCCATTCTGCCTTATTGTAAATTGGAATGATTAGCGATACTCTATAATCACAGTTATTGGTGTTTCCCATTTTTCTCCGCAGATTTGTCCCGTTCATTGCACTCCATGTTATCCATTTATTATCACGACTCGGTTCTTCATAATTAAGTCCCACAGCCTACAATACATAATTCTCATACATAGTCTATTATACACTATAAGTTTTCTTATCTTGTCTTTTTCACGAACGTATAGTTTTTTCAATAATTCACTAGTACTCAATTCGGAAATAATCGAGGTTCGCCTTATATCGATCCTGCGCTGTCAAGCAGGTATCCGTCAGATAGCCTTGCAGATTATCCCATTCTTTGAGTCCACGGTAATAATACAATTTCAAATCCTCTTCAATGATGAATGGAACTATGTTGTATTTCAGGCATTCCTTGAACATGATTAGACGTCCGACTCGCCCATTTCCATCTTGAAATGGGTGAATCCGTTCGAACCGTACGTGAAAATCCAGAATATCCTCTAAAGACTTCATCCTTTTGCCGTTATACTCGGATATCAATTCCTTCATCCGGTCTGCAACTTCCTCCGGCAGGGCCGTATCCATCCCGCCTACTTCATTCGGCACCTTCTTGTACTCACCCACGTTGAACCACTCCATTCGAGAATCGCTGGTACCATTCTTCAACATCCGATGCAAGTCCTTGATAAACCGTTCCGTCAAAGGTGCTTGTGCATGGTCGATAATCATATCAATGCAGCGAAAATGATTTGCCGTTTCTATTACATCGTCTACGTTCAGTACTTCTTTCTCTACGCCAACTGTATTCGTCTCAAAAATGTATCGGGTCTGATCATGAGTGAGACAACTCCCCTCCATATGATTGGAGTTATATGTCAAGTCAATCTGCGTTTTCTGGTAAATCCCGCCAGAATATTTTCGTGCTTTTTCGTTTCGAAGTATGTCTAACAATTCATACTTCTGTACAATTTTCTTATTGGAACGTTCCGGCTTTTCTGCATTTTCCGGAATACTCCATATCTTTCCGGAGCGAAATGCACCCGGTACACGTCCCTTAGCACAGTAATTTCGTACGCTCCGATCGAACACCTTCCATTTCTCTGCAATTTCCGAAACTGAAAGATACTTCATTCGTTCACCTCCTACCATTTTTCAACTTAAATGGGATGTGGTTTAGTATATCATGCGTTCGGCAAAAAATCCATCCATAGCGGTAACCAAGCAAATGCTTTTTGCCGATTAAATACAACTGCGTCTAAAACAAACGGAGCCCACACCCCCTCGGTGGACTCCGCATACATTTAATTTCTTTTACAATAAGATTCTCAATCGGCTATTTCTCAAGCTTGTAACCCAGCGCTTCGTTCTCGTAATCCCCGCGCTTTTTCTTCAGCTCCGCATAGCCGTCCCAGACACCTTCCTCGTCTTCGATGCCCACGGTCTTCGGATCGAAAATCGGATCCAGCCCCAGATCCTTCTGCTTCTTGAAGTCCTTCACAATCCGCAGCACCATTGGCGTCATGCACAGCACCGCAAAAGTGTTGATCCAAAGCATGCAGCCCACACCGATATCGCCCATCGGCCAGATGATGGTTCCGTCAATCAGCACGCCGGACAGGACGAACAGCAGGTAGAGGATTCGGATGAAGGTAACCACTCTTTTGTCCGCCTTGAACAGGTAGCGGCACACCGACTCCAGCTGCACGCCGTAGGACAGCATGGTGGTGTAGATGAATACCGTAATCATGATGGCCAAGATGATCACGCCAAACTGTCCGGCGATGGTCTTGATGGCCTCCTGCATATAGGACACGCCGTATTCCACGCCCGGGGCGAAAGATACTAAAGTCTTTGCAGTCGCGCCTCCGTCCGCGGAGACGTTGTATGTGCCCGCGCAGAGGATGGACAGACCCGTGCAGGTGCACACCAGAATGGTATCCACGTAAACGGACAGTCCCTGCACCAGACCCTGCTTCACCGGATGAGAGGTGTTGGTGGTGGAGGAAATAATCGGGCTCATGCCGTTGCCCGCATCGTTGGAGAAGAAGCCGCGCTTAATGCCCCAGGATACGCAGGCGCCCATGATTCCGCCGTAGATGGAATGTCTTCCGAATGCTCCGGTAAAAATATCGGCGAACATCCCCGGTATCCGGCCCGCATTCAATGCCATGACGGCGATGGTAATCAATAAGTAGATAGCACACATTGCCGGTGCAATCAGCTCCGCAACCTGACCCACGCGCTTTACGCCGCCCATGATGACGATTCCCACCAGGAGCATCAGTCCCACACCGGTGGCAATGGCAGGAATTCCGAAGGCGTTGCTCATAGCTGTCGCCGCCGTCTGCGTCTGCATGGATGGCAGCAGGAATCCCGGTCCGATAAATACCGCAATACAGAACAGCACCGCGATGATTTTACCCACTTTTTTATTCTTAAAACCCTTTTCCATATAATAGTACGGACCGCCGGTCAGTTCTCCCAGGTTCTTGGTCTTGTAGGCCTGACCCAGAATGCACTCCACCATTCCGGTGGATGCCCCCAGCAGTGCCGCCATCCACATCCAGAAGAGGGCTCCCGGTCCCCCCATGAAAATCGCAGTGGCCGTTCCGGCGATATTTCCAGTTCCCACTCGTCCCCCGACGGTGGTGGCCAGCGCCTGGAATGCACTCAATCCTTTGGCTTCGCCCAGCTCATCCGATTCCTTTTCGAACATATAGTGAAACATGGACGGAAGTCCGGTGAACTGCAATCCCTTCAGGCGAAGGGTAAACCAGATGGCCGCGCCTCCCAGGAAAAACAGACACGCCGGATGCCAGACGATGTCATTCACAACAGTTATAATTTTTGTAAATAATTCCATAATTTCGCATTCTCCTTTGTTACATCTGCACTATTTTAGCATAAGAGAGCTGATAGAGAAAATTAAAAAAGAATATACGCAGTTATAAGGAAAACCTATAACTGCGTATACTCTTTTTACAATCGTATTTGCGTTTCGTGTTCCGCTGATTTCGACCTGCGCTTTATTCGAATGACTTGATAAATTAATATGCCAAAAATAGTCATCAATGATGTCAGTATTCCGGTGCAGAGCCACGGTGTCGAATACTTTAATTGAATATGATGCTTTCCCGGGGTTAGCGGAATCGCCATATACATTCCGTTTGCTTTTACTATTGAAGTTTTCTCTCCGTCCACTTTCGCAGACCACCCCGTTGAATACGGAATCGAAAGGAACAGAACCTCGTTCTCGGAACATTCAACCGATCCGGAAACAGTATCATTTCCGATTGAAATGTTCCTGCATGGTGTGAGTTTTGAAATATCCTCCATGTATTTCGCGGTATCGTTTTCATATACACCGATGCTTTTATACGTATATTCCGCCGGCTTTGCGAATACAATTTTAGCGGAATCGTATCCTTCTTCACTTTTTCCCAAATAAACGGTCACGCCATCCTTCGGTGCATACCAGTAATGATAGGATGACAATGCTGTTGCTGTCTTTTCATAATCCGAAACGCGAAGATCTCCTTTCTTTTGTCCGCGGCACCAAATGTCTGAACTCGTTCCAAAGATAAGCGAACACATGGATTTATCGGCTTCCTTTATCTTCAACCCATTCATCCGCAGATACAATTCCCCTTTCATCGGTTTTTTAAAGTGCAATATCAGTGCACCTTCTTCTTTCTTCACCGATATTCTCTTTTTCGTTAAGTCCACATCCTTCGTTTCCACTTTATACGGAAGGGCGGTCATTCGTTTCTTTGGTTTTATCGTTTTGATGTTATGAATTTTTGCATCCGTCATGACCCCTTGCAGCATCGCTTCTTGGCGATTCAGCGGGTTCATCTTTAGAGCATCTTTCCTCAATATGCTATTCTTATATAAGAAAGCACTGCCTAAATAATGTGTATTCTCATACAATCCCTCTTCGATTTTCTTATATCCGACCGGCACACCTTCGTTATCCGGCGAATTCGTCGTGTAGTATTTCACAGCTGCTAGGTCCAGCAATGCTCGTCGGCCATCCAATCCACGTAATCCACAATTCGCAGCCAGTGTGTTCAATTGCAAATCTGTGCAATAGCGCTGGTAGTTCTTATCCATGATGCTCCACCAAAATGTGGTTCCTCGCACTTGGTTGGCACACTCTACGTTCAGATTCGTTTCCCGTTTCTCCACACGATAGAATTCTTTCCGATTCGCAGTTCCACGGGTCTTTGAAATGGACGGTGCTGTAAAATATGCGTTTAAATCATCTGCACTCACGAATTGCTTAACAAAACGCCCATATGCAGGTGAGAAAACTACACAAATACCAACTATTACGGACAGAATCGTTACTTCTCCGAGAATCAAGTTTCCATGTGCTTTGAAAAGCGGTATTGTATTTACCGCCCACAAAACAAGCATCGTTAGAAGAAGCAGTACGTCATACGAATACCCGTCGGATGAATTTCCACCTATAGAATGAGCGATGCACATATAGATGGCGACCATCATCGTCAAAACAATTAACTGCTTCTTTTCTAACTTGCACAGCTTATCTTCCAGTCCCACATATACCATCGCAACAGCCAGTGCAAATGGATAACTCCACCGATTTGCTGCATACCCAAAGCCGTTTAAAATACGCCCACATAATGGGATGCACATAATGAGCAAGCTGCTCACGGTGGCAATTTTCATAATCTTCCATTGATTTCCCTTCTGCACTAGCAGGAAAAACAAGCATATCAAACCAAGTGGAATCCCGCCTATTACTGTATGATAGGCAAACATTCCATGGAATCTCCCCAAATGAACAAATAGCTGCTTATAAAAATTCATCGGATACAGAAACGGTGATTCGATATATCCGGTGGTCAATCCAATTCTATAATTATTTAAAACCGCATGTACTGTCGGAAATAGGACAACTCCGGATAATAATCCTCCCACCAAATAGGCTGCACATACATTTTTGCAGATTTGAATGTTCTCACGGACCGTACTTTTCTTGCACCGCAACCGAATACACAGGTACACCATGCTTAGAATCACATTGCTGTAAAAGAAATAATAATTGGTTAAGAACGAATAGAATGTAATCGCAGCCAGCGGTGCCTTCCGATTCTCCTTCATCAGTACCTCAATCGACCATAGTATTACCGGAAAAAGGTAACACCCATGAATGAAATTCGGAAAGTAGAAAAAATATTCAATATTAAAAAAGGAGTACAGCAATCCGCCCATGGCCGTTCGCCAACTATCCGTCTTCTTCACATAATTTGAATACAGACAAAAGGCTTCCCCGGAAAGAAAGATTTTTATCCATATCATCAGCTTATAACTTCTTGTCAATCGATTGGGAAACAGAGCGACAGAAATCCAACTGATCGGATCCAGGAAATCATAGGCATTCAATGTTGTCAGCGGGTCTGCCCCTTGCCCCAAGGTATAACAGAAATGAGGTATCTGAAATAGTGTCCCATTTGCAATGCCATTCACAATCTTATGCTGATATTCTCGAATGTACTGCAGTGCTGCATAATGCTGACCCAATCCATCCGGATTCCATGCGTAGCTTATTTTCCCACTGCTAAAGTACGAATCCATCACAAAGATTGGAATGATTAACAGCACTGCATACAGAATGTACGATTTGTATTTCTCCCACCACGATGTTCTTATGTTCAATTTCTCTCATTCCTTTTCGTCAATTCAGTATATCGCTCCTGGCAGCGAATCAAGCCCTTCTCAAAATCCTGGCGGTCTTTCTTCCGCAGTGTGTGTAATATTATTCCGGAAAAAAAAGACTGCAGTCCCGCAATAACCGTAAATCCGCATACGATTAAAGTAGGATAATTCGGCACAAGCCCCGTCTTCCGGTAATTAATGAATATCGGGATAAAAAACACGGCCGCCAACAAAAGCAATACCAGCGCAATCCCGCTAAAAAAGGCGCGCGGCTTATACGTTTCGAATAGGCTCACAATTGTCCGAATCACCTTTGCCCCGTCCGAAAATGTATTCAATTTCGATGAACTTCCATCCGGTCGGTTTCGGTATTCCACGACAACGTTTGCCACGTTCATATTCTTGTCAATCGCGTGAATGCTCATTTCCGTTTCAATCTCGAACCCCTTGGATAAAACCGGAAATGTTTTCACGAACTGATAACTGAACGCACGATATCCGGTCATGATATCTCGGATGTTGCTTTTGAACAGTTTATTGATGCTTTTTCGGACCAATGCATTTCCAAAATTGTGGAAATGCCGTTTGTTTTCATCGAAATATGTAGATGAAAGCCGATCTCCCACCACCATATCGGCCTGATCTTCCAATACCCGCTTCACCATTTCAATGGCAGCCTCCGCCGGATAGGTATCATCTCCATCCGCCATAATATAACACTCTGCATCCACTTCCCGAAACATCCGACGAATCACATTTCCCTTGCCTTGAAGGGTTTCCTTACGCACAATGGCACCGGCATCACGAGCCACTGCTGCCGTCCGATCATTCGAATTGTTGTCGTATACATATACTGCTGCATCCGGCAGCGTTTTCTTGAAATCCGTTACCACCTTTCTGATGGTTCTTTCTTCATTAAAACAGGGTATCAGCACCGCAATTCGATCCATATATTTACTCCTAATTTAGCTTATCCAATTTATTTTACCCCCCCCCTTATTGGAATTTGTCAAGGCACTAATTACATCCCATTAATATAAGTTGAACATTAAGAAATCTTAAGACTTTTTGCAGTAAATCTTTGATATAATTCCGATAGAGCTAAGCATCAGCGTGAAATGAGGTGATACCCGATGCAGAAGTTGGATTCAATTCGTTAAAGCAACATTTTCAAGAAAGGAACAATGAGATGTACACATATCGCAACGGACTTCGAACTCTCACCGGAATACTCTGCATTGCCGTGACTATTTTTATATTCACTTCTTTTGCAAATGCGGACGATGAGGTTCAATACAAATCCTACGATTTAAAGGGCTACAGCGGATCGGTCGAAGTCGATCAATCCGTTCGGGATAAAATCCAAGATAAGGCGATAAAAGAAATTGCCGGGGAGACGAAATCGAAAACGATCCGAATAACGGCGATGGAGAATCTTTCAGAAGAGAATCTGCATGCCTCCGAAGAGGAAGCCCTCTACGTGTATACCGATAAAGGATTAACCCACATCCAAGTGGACAAAGGCTGTGTCGGTAAAATTTCCTTGAAGGAAGTAAAAGAAATGATTCGCGAAAACGAAGGGTCTTTCGTTCGGGTGTACGATGTGGGGACGCAGGAAGAATCGACCTCGTTCCTCTCGGAACATAAGGGAATCCTCGCAACGATTGGAATCGCCGTTTTGCTTATACTACTGTGGCTGCTGTATGAAAGGAAAAAACGGAGAACTGCATGATGAAAAAGCAAATGATGAACATCATTGATATTCTGGAGGGTTGTTACGCCCTTTGCTGCTGCATCGGAGTTTTCTATTTCCGTATGGAACCTTCACCCTCTCTCCGAATCCTGCTCCTCGTGATTTCCACAATCGGGATTTTGGCAACAGATTTAGCTAGAAGAAAAATGTCCATCGGAAGCGGGCTGGCGGCAATTTGGAATG
>OLOM01002504.1_pt1 | contig 11138 bp, 10 predicted proteins | sample 1672531 | NCBI WGS metagenome assembly OLOM01 (sample SAMEA3136696, study PRJEB25190) | human gut metagenome | reverse complement strand
GGGGTCGGCCGGGCAGGTATAGACACAGCGGTACGAATGAAAGCAGAAAACTCTGCATAGCAACACCTATACCTTATCCAGACCGCCATCGAGCAGGGCAAAACAGAGCTGGCAGAGCACCTGTACGCCCTGCTGCAATCAAATCCGCTGCCGCGGGAGGAATGGCGTGAAGACCCCGATGCGTTCAAATCTCTGATGGAGGAACGTGCCGATACGGAGGATAACGCGCCGATGTACCGCTACTGAAGCAGCGAAGAAAAACAGCGTAAACGGCATGGGTAGAAGCGTTCACAAATATCTGCTGTAATTTTTTTGAAGAAATTTTGAAAATCGTGAAACCAAATCCGATTTTTGTCGGGATATATAGTGAAGGAACCTGACAGCAGATGAGAAAGGAGGTTCGCCCATGCAGGATGAAATGATCGTTGACTTATACTGGAAAAGAGATGAGAGTGCCATCAGCGAAACGGAGCGGAAATATGGGCGGTATCTTTCAAAGATCGCCTACAATATCCTCTCCGACTGGGAGGACAGCAAGGAAACCGTCAACGATACCTACTTAAAGGCGTGGAACTCCATGCCAACGCATAAGCCGAGCGTCCTCTCCACCTATTTAGGAAAAATCACACGACAACTATCCATTGATGCGTTCCGCACACGCAACAGGGATAAACGGAAGCACTCGGAATATGCAGTCTCTCTTTCCGAGCTGGAGGATTGTATTTCCGGCAGCGAAACCACGGAGCAGAGCATAGAATTGAAACTGCTTGCGGAAGCGATCAATACCTATCTCTACACACTCCCGGCAGAAGCACGAAACACTTTTGTCGGCAGATACTACTTTGCGGATCCTATCCGAGAAGTCGCAGACTACTACGGCATGAGTGAACCGAAGGTCAAGAGTATGCTCTACCGAACGAGGCAAGGTTTGAAAGAATACTTGGAAAAGGAGGGCTATGAGCTATGAAGAAAGAACACATCAGTGACGCTTTGAATATGCTGAACGATGATATTATCGAGGAAACCAACAATGTCCGCACCAATGCGAAGCCGAAGCGCAAGTGGGTTAAATGGGGAGTTGTTGCAGCCTGCCTGTGTCTGGCGGTGACTATCGCCATTCCTGTGCTTCACCATAAGGGAGGTCCTGACACCCAAGATCCCGTGCAGAACATTGCCGCACTTGAGTACAACGGCAAATTTTACGAGGCTGTCAAACTTCCGGAGGTGCTTGAGAAGTATGGTCTGCCGCCTGAAATCACCGCCGATATGGCTGGCGAACACATTTCCTACCTGAAATCTGACGGAGGCATTGGCTATAAAAGCACTGTCAGCCAGACTGACATCGAGCTATACCGGTATGCACCTGCTGTTTGTGATGGCGTATATGTTCTGCGAGACGGTGACACATGGTATGCCGCGCTGTTCTGCAACTTCTATCAGTTTGACAGCAACACAAACTGTTCGTTCACCGAGCTTTATCGCGTGTATGGCATTGAGAGCGCAGACGATATTGCATCCATTACAGAAATGAAGTGGAACAACGAACAAGAAGTTGACTCACCGGTAACAAATCGGCAGGAAATCACCGAGTTCTATCACATGACGATTACACTTGTGAGTTATGGAAACGATGACTTCCAGACGGAAGTATTTGATGGTATCCCCGAAGAAAATCAACAGGAAGCGCACACTGCTTTTGCCGATGATCGAAGAAATCTCCGAATCGAAACCGCCTCTGGCTTGCGCTTCTTTATCTCCTTCTATCCGAACTATGACTGGATTGAGGGCGGAGGCACAATGTCCTACTTCAAAATTGACAGCCAAATGCGCGGATGGATTGAGAGAAATTTGAACAGATAACAGTTGAAGTATATAAATATTAGAAAAGAGCAGCTATTTTCGCATAGAAAACAGCTGCTCTTTTCGTTTGCCCCAAAAATCAAGAAAGGAGTGACTGTTAATGTGGACTTTTTGACCTTTGGCCACAGGGATACGGACGCGCTTCGCTTGAGAATATGGACATTGCCGAGGAGTTGCTGTCTCTGACAGATGGATCAGCGTGCGAACAGATGCGGCTTTCAGGTCGAAGATCAATGGGGGCACTGTTTAGGTGCCCCCATGTCGTGCTTATGTAGTGGAAACTGTTTCCGCCGGGAATTGCCGGCCGGTGTGGTCGATGGTGTAGGGCGGATCGAGGATCAGCTGACTGATGGGCACAACGGTATACCCGTCGTTGATCAGGCAGTCGAGGATGGCAGGCAGGGCCTCCGGCGTGTGCAGCGCAGCGTTGTGGAACAGCACGATGCTGCCCGGCTGCACCTTGGATGTTACGCGCCTGCATATCGTATCCGCGTCGTAGTCCTTCCAGTCCAGGGAGTCCACATCCCACTGGATAGGTTCCATACCCATGGAGCGTATGGCGGCGATGACGTGGTCGTCATACTCCCCGTAGGGACAACGGATCAGCGTGGGGGTCACGCCGGTAACAGCACTGATCCGCTCGTTGCTGGCGGTGACATCGTCAATGATCTGCTGAGTGGACAGACTGTTGTAATGGTCGTGGTGATTGGAGTGGCTCATCACCTCGTGGCCCGCGTCGTGCAGGGCTTTGACGGACTCCGGGTACTTCTCCGCCCAATCTCCCACAACAAAGAAGGTGGTCTTGACACCATACCGCGCCAGAATGTCGATAAGCGTCTGGGTGTCCTCGTTGCCCCACGGTGATGCAAAAGTGCGGCAGTTCACGGAGAACTGCTGCTCACCACGTTTCGGCCAGCAGGAAATCCTGAAGATGCACGATTCTAATGCCGTTTTCAATCCCTACATCCATGTCATTTAGGGTGACAACATATTTGGGGTAATGGTCTTTGATCTCCATGAGGTTGCCCACCTCACGGTCAGAGCCCTCCGGCAGCTGGACGCAAACCTGCACATAGATCCGCTCGTCGCGGCGGGTGGCCACGAAGTCGATCTCCTTGGTATCATTCTTGCCGATATACACATCGTACCCCCGCCGCTTTAGCTCCAGAAACACAATGTTCTCCATGGCCCCATCCAGCATCTTGCGGTTATAGCCCAGAAGGGCGTATTTCAGCGACACATCCGCAAGATAATACTTCTCCTGCGTTTTCAGGATGCTCTTGCCCTGCAGGTCGTAGCGCTCACAGGGATAGATGATGAACGCCTGCTCCAGCCAGCGCAGATAGTTGTAGATGCTCTCTACCGAGACCTTGCGGTGCTCGCTTTTCAGAAATGTAGAAATCGAATTGGCGGAAAAGGTCTTGCCCACATTTTCGATAATGAATTTCACCACACGATCAAAAATATCCTGCTTGTTGATACGGTGGCGCTTCAATATGTGATATTCGCTTTTTTGCTTTGCTCTACACGGAGAACCATACGCTCACCCCTCCAGCAGAGCGCGGCAGCCATTCCTCTGCAGCCGTCAGCGGACGAAGCGCAAGCGGGGTAAGTGGTTACATAAAAGAAGGCGAGGCGCGGCGAAAAATGTATAAACAGGCGTATTTCTGGTTTACATAATTTATGGCGTGAGAGAGTCTGTAACCTGCTCCGCCGGAAACTGTCGGCCGGCGTGGTCGATGGTGCAGGGCGGGGGGAGGATGAGCTGGGAGATGGGGAGGACGGTGTAGCCGTCGTTGATGAGGCAGGTGAGGATAGCGGGCAGCGCCTCCGGTGTGTGGAGGGCGGCGTTGTGGAACAGCACGATGCTGCCGGCTGTACCTTGGAGGTCACCCGCCGGCAGATGGTGTCCGCGTCATAATCCTTCCAGTCGAGGGAACCCTATCGGCAAGGACTTGAAGCCGTTGCGGCGTAAGGGGTTTCACAACATGACCTCCTCCATAAAGATAACGAGGAGAATGCAGGGACTGAACCGCCAAGCAATTAAGAAATCTGGTGCCGGAACTGACGGAATAGTCTTTCAGAAATTGCCGCGAAAGCTCCCACACCGTACGCATAACGAAAGCTCTGAATCGACCTGCGGCGCAGCTCCAAAACGAAAACCATCTTGTCGGGGGGGGCAAACCGCTGATCGCAGTGAGCGGCACTTTATGACAGCAGAAGCTCGATCAGTTCCTCATTCTTCAGCCCGCTGAAATAACGGCCCGCATCCTCCTGCGCCAGCGCATCGCGGAGGCTCTGCTCCTCCAGCCGCACGCCCACCAGCTTTTCTGCCAGCACCTCCGGCTCCACCACGCTGAAAAAGTCGCCGGTGAACGCGATATGCCGGATGACGCCGCGGTCGGTGGACAGATGCGCCTCCACACCGCCGCAGGCGGGGAAGCGCTTCTGTCTGATCATCTCGCATTCCCGGGACTGGCCATAGTTCCATTCCCATGTGGCGTACCGCTGCTCCCGCAGCCGAGCGATCTGCGATTTGTCCTCCTCAGTAAAGACATACTCCTCGCCGGGCTGCTGCGCCAGAATGCTGTCCAGCAGCACGCGGCGGAATTCCTCCAGCTCCACGGGATGGGGCATATGCTGCCGCACGGTGGTGACGCGGCTTCGGACGGAGACCACGCCCTTGGCGGAGATCTTTTCCTGGTCCACATGAAGGGCCTGCGCCACCCGGTCCAGATCGGAGTCGAACATGATGGTACCGTGGTGCATGACCCGTCCCTCCTTCAGATACTGGGAGTTGCCGGAGAATTTCTGCCCGTTGATGGTCATGTCGTTCCGCCCGTTGACCTCAGCCTGAACACCCAGAGCCGCCAGCGCAGCCACCACCGGCTGACAGAACAGCTTGAAGTTGATGGACTCCATACTGCCGGCATCGGCGATAAACGTGAAGTTCAGGTTTCCCATGTCGTGGTACACCGCACCGCCGCCGGACAGCCGTCGTACCACTCGCACACCGTTTTCGCGGACGAATTGCTGGTCGATCTCGGCGGCGGCGTTTTGGTGCTTGCCGATAATGATGGCGTTGTCATTTTGCCACAGCATGAAATAGGTGCGGTCCCGAGGGAGCGCGTCAAACACATACTGCTCCGCCGCCAGATTCCACGCAGGATCGGTGGTGTAGAGGTTCAGATAAGAGAGTCTCGGCTGTGTCATGGCAATAGGCTCCTTTGTTCTATGATGTGTGTTTCAGGATCGATGTATCGCTCAGCTGTTTTTCGGCAGCGTCGATCGGTATTCGCTGGGGGTCACGCCGGTTTTGGCCTTAAATACCCGCATGAAGTTCTGGATGGTCAGGAAACCGACATCCTGACCGATGTCGCGTACCAGCCTGCTGTCATCCGCCAGCAGCAGCTTTGCTTTTTCGATGCGAAGGTCGCTGAGATACTGCGTGAATCTCTTTCCATCGATCTCACTGAAAATACGGCTGAGATACGACGGACTGATGCCCAACTGGGCGGCAACGCCGTCAAGGGACAGGCTGCTGTCCATGTAGTGCTCCCCCACGTATTTCTTGGCGGCCAACAGGTATCTGCGCTGACGATTGTCCAGATTGGTAAAGATCTCCTGTACCGCCGCGCGCAGATAGGCACATAGCTGCTCGTAGTACGCATCTGTGAGCGGATCGCCCTCCGGCGCAAAGGCGCCCAGCTTTCCGCGATAGGTGCGATTCAGCTCCTGCAGCTCGCTGGCCAGCATCTGACAGCAGTCCAGCGTGTCCTGATCGGGCAGCTCCGCCTGCCGGATGGTAGACATCAGGTGACGCAGCGTGGTGGACGCCGCCTCCTCCGAGTGCTCCGTTATGGCGCCAACCGTACTGCGGATGCGCTTTTCAATATCCGCGCGGGAGACCTGCCGGGCAGCGCTGGTCTGTGAATCGGACAGGAGCGCCTGGTACACGCTGTGGATCTGCAGCAGATCGGAGAACCGCGGGCTGCAGACGACCACGCTGTTGGGGAGACTGCGCGTAAAAATATGGATGGCGCGCGTCAAATCCTCTGCCTCACCGTCAGCAATCGCCTGTTTGTCCTGTAAACAGGCAATGGTCAGGATGCTGTATCGATAGGAAAAGGAATACAGCCTCCAGCGGGGAAAGTGAATATTTTGCAGGTTTTTGATGGTATGCTCAATGGCTGCCGGATTCAGCACGCCTGTGACGCGGTTGGACGTGACGAACAGCAGAAATGTCCCTTCGCACGGCAGCGTATCGGGAAGGCTTGCGAGTGTCTGGCGGACAGAATCTGCGTCCAGCTCCGCACCGTCCACCAGCTCGCACAGCAGCTGACGCAGCACATACGGGGAAATGATCTGTATGATCTTGCGGAACTGCACCGTGTCGCGGCTAAGGGCGAGAACACTGCGGTTGAGCAGGTCCCAGTCGCTGACAGACTCGTTTTTCGGCAGGGCTTCATCGCTGCTGCGCAGTGTTTGCAGCGTTTTCCGCAGAGGACGGTAGAACAGCCATGCCACCAGCAGGGCCGCCAGCACCAGCACAGCCAACAGGATCACCATCACGAGCAGCAGATGATTCGATGCCAGATATTCGCCAAGATGGAGCGTCACCGTGGTATAGCTGTGGCAGAAGGTAAGTCCTGTGGCGGCAGACATCCCCACCAGCGTGTTGCGGCTGCCGGCCTTCAGCGGTGTATCCAGATTGCTGTACAACAGGGAACCGTCCGGCGCATAGACAGCCAGCGGCTCCACTCTGCTGCACAACGAGGAAAAAAGCGCTTCGGCATCCAGATAAAGCAGCAGCTCACCCAGATATCCATAGGAGCAGGGAATAAACGGATACCGCAGGCACAGTGTGCCGGATGCCGTGCGGACCAGCGTGGCGCTGGAGGCGCCGGCAGGCCCCAGGGCCTGCGCGGAAAAGTCTTCTGCCGTGGGAAGCTCTGCCAGCAGGCCTACGTCACCGCCGGAGGAATAGGCGGAGCCATCACGGTTGCACAGCAGAATAACGTCGGTGACGTAGCGTGTGTCAGCTGCGAAAGACTTCAGCTCGGTGACGATCCGGAAGTTCCGGGGCCGATCCTGCGTGTCTGGAAACAGTGCTGCGTACAGAACCTCATCATTCCACGTCAGCTGTTTCGCCGCATCGCAGAGCCTGCCGAAATTTTCATCGGACAGCTTTGCCGCCAAGGTGAGAAATGCCTCGCCGCTCTCGCGTGCACTGCCAAGCAGCCTCTGGTAGGCATTATGGTAAAGCCAGATCTGAAAGAGCAGCATAACGTCCAGCAGCAGGGACAGTATGGTAAAGAAGGTGCTGCGCAGAACGCTTCCCGACCGGAAGAATTCATGCCTCAGCGCATCGCTCAGTTCTTTCCGCGCCACTTAAGATCACCTCCGCCACTTGCAGCAGACGCCTTGACAAAGAACGTAATATGGTAATCGATGGTAAATGAATCATATCAAAAAATGTGCATTTCCGCAAGGAGCAAACCGCACCTGCTTTCGCAAAATAGGATGTCCTATCTAAAGTGCACATTTTCCCTGCATGCCCCGTCTTTTTGCACTTTTTAAGCAGTTTACAAAAAAAAGACCGGCTTTGCTCCTGCGTTGGATCGGCGAATTGCACAGTTTTTTGCACGGATGTTCGGCGATTCGGCACTAAACGATTTTTTCAGCATGAACAAAACTTGCGAAGCCGTTAAAACTTTGACAAGACGCGGCGGTATCACGATCTGGGAAAGAATTGTTTATTGAAAACGATCAGCGTATGAGATACATATGCAAAGTACAGAGGGTCGGGCATGCCGGACGCAGGTCCATCCCTCTGCGCAGACGATACGTCAAAGAGAAATTGAGAAATGACTATGAGAGAGGTGGTCCATGGAATGAAGAAGAATCCCTACAAACGGGCGGCGAGAGGTCTGGCCGTGGCGGAGAAGTGGATCATCGTTGTTGCGCTTGCCGTCGGCGTGGCGCTAACAGCGGTGAACGTTGTCTGCCGCTATATCTTTAAGGCGGATGTGAACTTCTCGTGGTCCGAGGAAATCGTGGTAGCGCTGCTGGTGCTGGCCTACATGGTCGGTGCCGCACTGTGCGCCGGTGAAGAGGGCGGCCTCATCAATATGACGATCTTCACCGGCAAGATGAGCCGCCGTGCACAGCTGATCATTGAGATCATCACCAACATCTGCCTGATCGTCTTCGGTGTGATCATTTTCATCAGCGGTTGGGATCGCTGCGCGGTAAAGATCGCCAGCGGACAGGTCACCACGGCGCTGGCTGTGCCTGACTGGATCTACAACGCATTTATCCCGCTGGGCGCGTTCCTGATGGTGATCCACACGGTGGAACGCATCCTGGACGGGATCGCTGAGCTGAAAGAGTTGAAGAGCGCAGACATGACGAAGGGAGGCGATGCTGCATGACGTATGCCATTATGCTGGGTGTTTTTGTGATCCTGCTGTTTCTGGGCGCACCGATCGCGCTGTCTCTGGGTATGTCCTCGCTGTTGGCCATCCTGTATAATGGGACGGGCATCAATGTTATCGCCGGCCAGATCTATGGCGGCATCGGCAAGTATCTTCTGCTGGCCGTTCCCTTCTTCGTCCTGTCCGGCAACATCATGGCGAAGGCCGGGATCTCCGACAGACTGATCGCCTTCATTGACGCGCTGCTGGGGCACCTGCGCGGCGGCATCGCAATGGTCTGCGTTGTGGTGGCCTGCTTCTTCGGCGCCATCTCCGGCTCCGGCGCGGCCACCGTGGCAGCTCTGGGCGTTATCCTGATCCCCGCCATGATCGAGCGTGAGAAATTCTCCGACCCCTTCGCACATGGCGTGGTGGCTGCCGCTTCCTCTATTGCGGTCATTATCCCGCCCAGTATTTCGTTTGTGATCTATGCGTCCCTCACCGGCGTTTCTGTGGGCGACATCTTTGTGGCCGGTATTCTCCCCGGCGTCATTATGGGCGTTGCCATGATTATCGTGGTGCAGATCTATGCCCACAAGCACCACCTGAAGCCCGCCCACCCCTGGAAGGGCTGGCGCGAGGTGTGGCGCACCTTCAAGAGCGCCTTCTGGGGGCTGCTGATGCCCGTCATCATTCTGGGCGGCATCTATGGCGGCGTTTTCTCCGCTACGGAGGCGGCGGCCGTGGCTGCGGTGTACGGCCTGTTCGTCGGTACCGTCATCTATAAGAAGCTGAAGTGGAAGGATATCGTGGAGCTTCTTTATGATACGGCCAAGAGCACCGGCGGATTGATGCTCATCATCGGCGGCGCAACGATCTTCTCCTACGCCTGCACGCGCTATGGCATTTCCACCAGCGTCCAGGCTCTGCTGGAGAACTGCGGCAAGGGCGGCTTCCTGGTCATCATCAACATCGTGCTGCTGATCGCCGGCTGCTTTATGGATGCGAACTCCAATATGTACATTTTCGTTCCCATCATGTATCCTGTCGCGCGGGAGTTCGGCATTGACCCCATTCAATTCGGCATGATCTGCACGGTCAACCTGGCCATCGGCCAGTTCACGCCGCCGGTCGGCACGAACCTGTTTGTCGCCTCCAGTCTGCGTATCCCCGGTCACCGTGTCGGTGTGGAGGGCGTGGCCAAGGCGTGCCTGCCCATGATCGCGGCGGCTGTGCTGGTGTTGCTGCTGGTCACCTATGTCCCGCAAGTTACCACGTGCCTGATCGGCGCTTGACTTTCTCTCCCCCCCCTTGCCGCCTGCCTGTACGCAGGCAGGCGGCCCCCGCCCAAGCATGCACCATATCAAAATGATTTATTTTAGGAGGAACTACTTATGAAAGCAAAAAGATTTCTGGCCCTCATTTTGGCGCTTGTCATGGCGCTGAGCCTCGTTGCCTGCGGTGATAGCGGCAAAACCCCTGCTGCGGACGGCGACAGCAACGGCGGCGGCGATTCCAGCTTCCCCAAGATGACATGGACCGCCGCTACCTCCGGCGCCGAGGGCTCCAACTTTGACGTCGGTCTGGAGAAGTTCAGCGAGCTGCTGCAGGAGAAGACCAACGGCGCTGTGAAGCTGGACATCTACTGCTCCGACCAGCTGACCAACGGCAGTACGGCGGACTCTGTGCAGGCCTGTATGGACGGCACCATCGATGTGACGTTCCAGGCCGATGGCATTTGGGGCAACTTTGACACCGTGTTCAACATCCCCAACCTGCCCTTCCTCTTTGACAGCTATGACGATGTGGACAGCAAGCTCATCAATGGCGAGGGCGGCAAGTACCTGATGAAGGCTATGGAGGATAAGTACAACGTCAAGTGCCTGGGCATTGGCGAAAACGGCTTCCGCTACCTCACCAACCGCAAGCACCCTGTCAAGACTCCTGACGATCTGCACGATCTGAAGCTGCGTATCGGCGGCGCGCCCATCCTGATCGCCACCTATGAGAGCTGGGGCGTGGACTACACCACTGCCGGCTGGGCTGAGGTCTACACCGGCCTGCAGACCAAGCTGTATGACGGGCAGGAGAACCCCATCGCCGTTGCCGACGCCAGCTCCATTCAGGAGGTGCAGAACTATGTGACCGCGTGGACGGCCAACTACGGCATCATGTTCATGGTCATCAACGGCGACCTGTACAACAGCCTTTCCGATGAGCTGAAGGCCATTGTGGACGAGTGTGCCAAGGAGGCCTGCGCCTATCAGGTGCAGTATACCCGCGACGAGTGCGAGGCGGCGCTGCAGAGATGGGTCGATGACTACGGCATCGAGGTCTACGAGATGACGCCGGAGAACGCGGAGCTATTCCGCAGCAAGGCTCTCAAGGTGTATGACAAGTACACGGATTACCAGCAGCTCATTGATATGCTGAAGTAAGCAAGGTGCGGTTTGCCTGTGTGGAAAAGGAACCTGCATTTGTGGGAGGAATGATCATGAACATTGGATTTATCGGCCTTGGAAACATGGGACTTCCCATGGCGCGGCGGCTGCTGGAGAAAAGCGGCTGCCCCGTGTACGGCTTTGACATTGTGCCTGCCGCACTGGAAAAGCTGGCGGCGGAACGCCTGAGCCGGACAGCGCAGCGCTGCTGGAAAAAAGCGATGTGATTTTTCTCAGCCTGCCCAGCAATGAGCTGGTACAGGCAAATCTGGAGGCAGCCGTTCAGCATTGCCGGAGCGGCGCCGTGGTCGTGGACACCAGCTCCTCAGTGCCCGCGGTCATACAACGCTGCGCTGCGCCGGCCGCTGCGCGGGGCGTCGAGCTGATCGACTGCCCCGTCAGCGGCGGCGTAGACGGCGCC
>OLOM01002500.1_pt1 | contig 11144 bp, 8 predicted proteins | sample 1672531 | NCBI WGS metagenome assembly OLOM01 (sample SAMEA3136696, study PRJEB25190) | human gut metagenome | reverse complement strand
AGCAGGCTGCCAGTACAAAGTCACGAAAGCTGGGGCAGAAGTAAGCCTTATCAAGACAAACAAAAAAGCGAAGCGTATGACGATACCAGCGGTCATCAAGGTGAATGGAGTTACCTATAAAGTAACATCGATTGGAACAAAGGCTTTCAACGGCAACAAGAAGCTTACGAAGGTAACCATCGGCACCAACATAAAGAAGATCAGCAACAATGCGTTCTTTAAATGCAAAAGCTTAAAGACAGTAACCATTAAGTCGGTGCTGTTGACGAAAAAGGCAGCAAATAAGAAAGCGTTTAAGGGCGTAAACAAGAAGATGGTGATCAAGGTACCGAAGAAAGTGAAGAAGGCTTATGTGAAGATATTTAAGGGATTCAAGGTTAAATAGTAGATAGAATCGGATTCGGAAAAGGCTCATATCTAAGAGGGTATGAGCCTTTTTGTAAATTTGGCTGTGCTGAAAAATTGGTTGAAACGGAATCGGATTCCATGCTATAATATTTAAAAATCAGTATTCTTCCATATTGAAGATGTAGCAAATTTTTCAAACAAAGGAGGAATTTTATGAGAGATGAAACAGAACAGTTACTTGCTGCGGTATCAACCGAAGAAGCAGAAAAAATGTATGATCATCTTGTAAAGAAGATATTTCGAAACAAAGAAATCATGGCACCAATCCTGAAAATGGTGGTATCTGAGTACAAAAATTGCAGCTTGGAAGAAATCATTGCATGTATGGATGATATCGCTTTTGAGGATATTCCGGTATCCGATATTAAGAGTATGCAGATCAAGGGAGATGATACGGAATTAAGCTCGATTGAAGAGAAAGTCATACGATATGACCTACATTTTAAAGCTAGAAATCCGAAGCTGTCATCTAATAGTATCAGTGTGTACCTGCATTTTGATGTAGAAATGCAGAATGATTACCGACCGGGGTATCCGATTGCTAAACGAAGCATATACTATGCTGCAAGGGAAATCAGTGAACAGCTTGGTATCTTAACGGAAACAACAGATTATTCCAGTGTCGGGAAAGTATACTGCATTTGGATATGTAACAATAAGAAGATACCGAAGAAACTACAAAATACCGTATCCGAGTATTATATCGCTAAGAAAGATCTAATCGGACATACGCAAGAACCAAAAGAAGATTATGATCTGATCGATATCATCATGATACGAAGGGGCAATGATCCATCAGATGAGCAGATTCTGGATTACCTGAATAACTTGATGAAAGCAGATTTGGCAGGAATCCGTACTTACTCAAATGTTGAGTGGCCAGAAAATCTAAAAGAGGAGGAGAGCTATATGTCAGGATTTGCAGACAGCTTACTCAGAAAGACAAGAACAGAAAGTGAAGCTCGAGGTGAAGCTCGTGGCAAGGCAGAAGGTAAAACTGAAGAAATGCAGGCAAATATCCGCAGTATGCAAAAAAACGGTTTGTCTGCTGAGACGATTGCGCAGTATCTGAACAAATCTATTGATGTTGTAAGATCATTTATGCTTTAGGATGCCAAAGCGGAAATCCTCGCTCATTCAATGACCGAGTAGTTTACTTTTATCTTTACCCAAAAGAACTCATACCAAAAGGTATGGGTTCTTTTTTTTAGTGTGCCCGGCGACGCACGTTTCTAAAGGGTTAAAGTCCCGAATCCACCCGGTAGTGGGAAGGATATAGCCGAAGGCAAGGGTGTCCATCGTGAGGTGGAATCTGAAGGAAGCCGGATGTGGGAACAGACTAACCACGGGCAAATCTCTGGTCTGACGAACAGAAATCTCATATAAGGTCATGCATGAGGGTAAGGCTGCTAGACAAGTCGAAGCCCAATAACTACACGGAATCATGCGTGATAAATGAGGCAGATGAACGGAGAGGAAGAAACGTGTGGTACCCGGGGAGGTCTGTGCGGTATGCTCCGAAAGGAGTAACCACTGTACAAAGCAGTGCTGAACGCACAGAAGTCAGCAGAGGTCATAGTAGCCGAAAGGTGAAGGACCGAATCAGTAGGAGTCTTGAGTATGACAGGGAAAGGAGGAATGACTGATTATGACAGAAAACACAAACAGTGGCTGTTCGCAAAGAGATAGTGCGGAACATGAAGGGTATGCGAAAGCGTCAAGGTCATTCAATCGGATATGGAAAGAAAGAGACAGTGCACAGCCGAAACTATTGGAAGCGATACTGTACAAAGATAATCTAAACAGAGCGTATAAAAGAGTGAAGGCGAATAAAGGAGCGGCAGGTATTGATGGAATGAGTATCGAAGAAACCCTGCCATATCTAAAGGAACATCAACAGGAACTGAAAAACCGGATACTCAGAGGAAAATATACTCCATCTCCGGTAAGGCGGGTTGAAATTCCAAAACCAGACGGTGGTGTGCGAAAGCTTGGCATACCAACGGTGATAGACCGTACCATCCAACAGGCAATAACGCAACAGTTAGTGCCAATCTATGAACCGCTGTTTGCAGATGGTAGCTTTGGCTATCGTCCGGGCAGAAGTGCCAAAGACGCAATACTTAAAGTGAAGGAGTATGCAGAAGAAGGATACACTTATGCAGTATCCTTAGATTTATCGAAATACTTTGATACACTTAACCATGAAATCCTTATTAACTTACTACGCAAGACTGTAAAGGACGAACGGGTAGTACAGTTGATTAAGCGTTATCTGAAAAGCGGGGTAATGGAGAATGGGGTGGTGATGGAAACAGAAGAAGGTTCGCCACAAGGAGGAAACCTATCCCCATTACTGGCAAATATCTACCTCAATGAGTTTGACCAGGAGTTTGTGAAGAGAGGAGTCCCATGTATCCGATATGCAGATGACATTGTGCTCCTTGCGAAGAGCAAACGGGCATCGGAGAGACTTCTGGAAAGCAGTACGAAATATCTTGAAAAGAAGCTGAAACTCACAGTCAACAGAGAGAAAAGCCGTACTGTCAGCGTGTTTGCAATCCGAAATTTTAAGTATCTTGGCTTTGCATTGGGAAGGAACGGAAACGGTATCTACGTTCGCGTTCATCCAAAGTCATGGAAGAAGTTTAAGTCGAGACTGAAAGAGTTATCTTCCCGTAAGTCAGTACAGTCAATCAAACCAAGCCTTGAGAAAATTAAGGTATATGCAAGAGGATGGCTGAACTATTACGGAATAGCAAGCATGAAGAACAACATGGAAGACATCAACGGATGGCTCTATCACAGAATACGCATGTGTATATGGAAACAGTGGAAACTTCCAAGAACAAAGAAAAGAAATCTGATAAAGATGGGAGTACACGAATACTATGCGAACATGGCAGCAAACTGCCGAAGAGGACACTGGTATTGTGCGAATCTGACAACGGTTAAGAAAGCCATGACAAAAGAAAGACTGATAAACGGTGGCTTTTATGATTTAGCCACAGCCTATCAGTCTGTGCACATCAACTATTGAAACCGCCGTGTACCGAACGGTACGCACGGTGGTGTGAGAGGACGGGAGTTAATCACTCCCTCCTACTCGATTAAAACCATAAAATTCTCTGAAAAAAGGTACTACACTTTTTCGAAATTTTAATTGCTGGATTTTTCGGAGAAGTGTAGCACCTTTTAAATATAAGCATTTCTGAAAATCGTTGTGCTACACCAGACTGAAATTTGTTTTAATTCTCAATCTAGTGTGTTTTTTCTGTAATAATATAATGCAAGTTGTATGAGTTAAAATATACACATTAATATTAGAAAAAATATGTAGAAGGGAGATATAAAAATTATGAAATCATATCTAATTGTTGAGGAACATAATACGAAAACCTTAAAAATCATTCCATATTCAGAATATTTATTGAATGCAGACAATGTGTTTTTATATGAAGTCATCAGTGATGCTAACACAGAGGATGAAGCAGCCTTGATACTACATCATATTAATGAGGTTGGCGGCATACAGGAATATTTTAATGAGGTAGCAAGAGAAGCAAAAAAAGAGGTAGAAAAAAATAAAGAGGATATTCAGGAAAAAGAATTAGAGCAGCTTTGTTCATGTGAAACGTCATCCATTTCTCCTGTTGCAATTCCTGAAAATTATTTAGATAGGGCGATTTTGAAAAAATTTCGATATGAACTAGATATATTTGAAGATTACTTAGGCATGATTCGTTATTTTATGACGGAAAATGACCCTTTAAGCTACATAAGATTGAATGATGATTCGAGAGAAGAAAAATATGTGTATTTCAAAGATGTTGAACGGCAGCTAAAAGCTCTAAAGATAGGTATTATTAAACTCTACTACTATTCTTTTCATAAAGAACTTTTCGATGATTTTTCACAGAGAATGGATGAAATGTATGAAACAGAACAATTAATACTTAGTTATCCGCTATATAAATTAAAACAGGCATTATACAAAGAGGAAGAAGCAAAGGATATTTTTGCACAGTATAGTGACAGGCAGATTAGAAATGCTATTAAAAATTATGATAATCCAAAATATCAGAGAGAAAGAGAAGAATGTGCCCAAAAGGATAATAACAAAGTGGTACATAGCGTTTCCTTTGATATAGATGTCCATGATGATCGGATTAGTGAGCAGGAAATAAAGGAATACATAATGCGTGGACTCAGATACTGGGGGATTGATACATTGGGAAAAATAAAAATCGAAGAAAACTAACGTTTTCCTCGATTGATAAAATTTTGTATATAAAGAGTAAATGAGATATAATTTGCTTATATAAAGTTATACATTTTGAGGTGGTTAAAAAATGAGAACAATAAAAACGAATAGAAAATATAAACATTTTAAGGGGAAATATTACCAGGTATTATACATTGCAAAACATTCAGAGACAGGAGAAAAATATGTAGTTTATCAGGCATTATATGATGATTACAGTATTTACATTAGACCGTATGATATGTTTGTATCCGAAGTGAATCATGAGAAATATCCTGAAGTAAAACAAAAATATCGTTTTGAATTAGTTGAAGAATAATTATTGAACTACCATGCCTTAACTATCTGCGATAGTTACGACATGGATTCAATCTGAAAAAAAATTGCAGGGCAATCTTTTCCCAGAGAGAACCCCCCGGCTTTACAATCTACGGGGTTTACAGGATTTAGCTCGTGTCTATGGGTCCAGCTTTCCGGCTCTGCAGCATCTGCTTCCTCCTGTTGGGAGCCTGCTGCGTCCATCCGTTTCCCGCCAGTCCCCTAACCTTGGGGAAAAACGAGAGAGCGGTACAGCAGGCTCCATATTTTCAGTGACATATATATAAGTGAACAGTTATAAAGTTTTATTGCATGGAATAGGATTCTTTCCACAAAGCATAGGTTTCGTTATAGTTATGTACATTGGCGTCAAATTGTTTCCATTTATCCCATACAGGCAGAGTAAGACTTAAAGAATACGATTCCTTTTGTCTTATAATATCTATTGGTTGGTTGGAAAAAGAATTTTCATCTCCGTAATTTGTTTATATTATACAATAGAGCGGTCGCTAAAGCGAACCGCTCATTGTCTGTTATTATAATATTAAATTATTATAATTATTAGATGATGGCAGAATACCCTCAGAACCTTTAAATATAAGCTTTTCTGAAAATCGTTGTGCTACACCAGACCGAAATTTGTGCTACAGCAAACCGAAATTTATGCTACACTAAACCGAAATTTGTGCTACAGTAAACTGAAATTTAAATAAAGGTGTTTTATAGTTGTGCCATATTAAAACAAGCCAAGCATAATAGGCAAGACTTAAAGAATACGATTCCTTCTGTCTTATAGTTTCTACCGGTTAGATGAAAGTTCTTTGTTCTTCCATCTCTGTAATTTATTTGTTGTATATTAGTTATTATAAAAAACGGGCATTGCCAACGCAAATGCCCGCTTTTCCGGTACTAAAATACTAAGGTATTAAAGTATTAGGAGGAGTGATAGTGCAAGAAAATGAGGATTTATAAGGGAGTTGAGATTTGGATGCCCCCACTTCTCCGAAAAATCACCCCCATTTCTCCGAAAAATCACCCCCACCTCTCCGAAATTTTGTCCCCATTTCTCCGAAATTTTGATTGATAAATTTTTCGGAAAAGTGGGGATAATTTTTAACTGTGTGGAAATTCAAATACTAATTTGTCGATGTTAGATGTTGTCGGTATATTTTGGAGATTATTGGGGTCTGGTAATATAATGTCTGGATATTTTTTTCGTAAATTAGTTTGAGTTTCTAAAAGTTCCCATGCTTTTTTAAAAGCTCGTGCTAGGACACGGTTTTTATGTTTTACAGGGGTGTCATCATAGGTTTTTTTTAGTTGTGGAATACGATTTATTATTGTATTGGCTTTTAAATGTGGTGTATTTTTTCCAGATTGTTCAATCGTGGTTACTACGACCATTACGATTTCTACAGCTCGTTTGTTGCGTTCTTTTACGATGCTTGATTTAATGAGGTAAGAATGTGATACTTCCAATAAGGGTGTACCATCTTTTTTTAAATGTGGGCTACCTTTTCTGTCTTTTCTGATGCTGACATTATAAATTCTTTTTATCAATCTTGTCATATAAGGACTGGCAAATCGAATTGTGTTGGATTCGGCATCATAACCCATCCAGACTAGCAACGGCACAGCAGTACCTATTCCGTTTGGTCTGTCCGGATCTTTAATAACTCCGTATATTGTTTGAAAAGAAGATGTTTTTTCAATAATCGAAGTAATGTCATTTTTGCTTAGATTTCTCTTTTTACCTAGTATAGCCGCCAGATCAGGAACATAGACAGTTACGATTTCGTTTACTACGCCTAATTTTTTTGTATTTTGTTCAAAATCCGAAAGGATTATTGAATAAAACATTCGAAGTAAAGGTAAATCGATTGCTTCGATTGGTACGTCTTTGTCTTTGTTGATTTCTCGCAAGGTTGCTTCAGATGCTGGGAAACCCTGAAAAAATAGATTTTCGCCATCATATTGTAATCCTTCAGTTGTTGCCAGAGGTTGAAGATATGCTCCACCATTTTGTTGTAGGGTTAAACTGTTTTTGTATTTGTCGTTTGTAATAATAGCAAGATTAGATGGTAAATTGTCTGTTGTATTATCTGCTTTTGATTTAGTTCGATAACTTTTTTCTTTTTTGCATCATCTGGTTCTAACATTGTAATTTTCCCTAATATATAGTCCGGATATGTATCAGTTGCCTGCTGTGCCCCCATATGTGGGGTTGAGTTTAATAAAGCGGCATATGCCTCTAAGTTCTTAATCTCTTCGCAGGTGAGTTTCTCATCGTTATTTTTTCGTGTCATAAGGCTTACAAATTCCTTTCTTACGTCCTCTGCGATAAGCACATGGATCGTATTGTTTTGTGCTTGGTAATACCACCAGTGACCCTCTCCGGTATCTTTATCACTATGAAGCCAGTAGGGAGGATTAAAATCTGTAAAATCAAGTATCACATCTACATAGTTGGCAACAGTAGAAGCCGTCCGCGGGTCTTTGACAGGTATTTTTATCACATCAGATTGCCCTGTTTTCCCATTAAAATTTTTTTCCATTGTTCTCATTCCTTTTGTTTGTTTGTGTTATGGATTACGTAATCAGTATGACAGATTTGCTGTAAAAAACTTTTTTATAACCGGTTTAACAACTAAATTTTTCTTATAAAAATGCTCCTCTTCTAAAAAATGATATATGTTAAATATCTGTTTTAGGAAGGAGGGTAGTTTTATAAGAAAAACAAGGATTCTCCTAAACTCTAAATGTAAATGTAGGTAGTGAGATGAATTGTAGAGTTAACATAACGGCAGTAGCGAGCGGAGATATCGGTATCTTCTACTGCTAAGAGGTAAGTACCACGCCGGGAGAAATATCGGCAGTCAGCCTTCGCATAAAAGATACCGGCTGGGGATTAAAATACACTAATTTTATTAATTTCTTTTTTCACTAAAAGAAATGAAATGTAGGGTGTGAGTTTTTTGATTTTCTTATTTTTATAAATCTCTAAAAATATTGATTTATTTTTATACATTTGTTATTCTAAATTCAGAAATAAAAGGTTATTTTACAATGTAAAGGGGGAATTATGTATGGGCGACACTAAAAACACCGTTAAAGAACAGGATTTTCAAGTGATTGATGGAGGAAAAGGAACAGATAATAAAGATGCTATTAAAATAAATAAATTGAAAGTTTTTAAATCTGAACTTGTAAATGTTGAATATCTAAATGCAGATGATTTGTTTAGTGAATTCGATTCCATTAAAGTTATTACATTTTCTTATGATATTAACTTTATGGATCATTTAATGCAATTTTTCAAATATGGTGAGATTATACTCGGAGCAGATTACATGGCACAAAAAGATGGTAAATTGAATGATTTGCTAGAAGTAGCAGCCAATAATTATGAAGCGATACAAGCTGTAAAATCAAAAAAGCATTTAGTCGAAATGATTGCAAAGGGGGATTTGAATCTGAGAACATCCAATTATATCCTTGATCATCGAAAAATTTATCTCTTGAAATCGGATGATGGGCGGACAAGGGTTATTAAAGCTTCTGCGAATATGTCAGGAAGAGCCTGGAATGGAGAACATATAGAACATTATGAGTATGATGATACTCCATTTTGCTATGAGGAGTACGAAAAAGATTTTGAAACTGCCTGGCTAATGGCAAGTGATGTCCCATATACAATGATATCTGGGAAGAAAAGCGAAGATTATATAGAGGGAAACCCCATGATTAAGAGAGCGAAGGAAACAGATAAGGTAACCGTTGTGCAAACGTCTTCTGAACCTGTGAATCTTGAGATTGTAAAATATATGATTGATCATACTCGTATTAAAGAAGATTATAAAGAAATTTTTAATGGGTGTGGGGCACAAAATAAAGGCGGAGTAATCGAATTAAAACCTAAAGTCATTAAAAAAGTCGAGATGGGATTGATGAAGCTTAATAATAAACGAAGGATAAGCGTTTCGGTACAGGAACGGTTTTATCCAGAGCTAACTTTCGATTGGAATGAGCAAAAGGCTTTTATGGATGGGACAGAACTGGATTTACATCCGTCTGTAGAAGATGTACGCAAAGATATTGATGAGTTGATGCAAGTATTTCAAAATTTTGAGATGTTTGTCGATGAAACAGGCGATTTGCAGGCAACGCATTTCAAATTTATGAACTTCATCTTCGAATCTCCATTTCATGCAAAATTGCGTTTCGATATGTTTATACGTGGTATTGGTACAATGAGTTTACCAATGTTTGCGTTAGAGACATCTGAAACCGCTAATTCAGGAAAGACTTTTATGACTAATTTTATTTTGAAGATGATGACAGGAAAGACACATCTTGCCGGGAACAATGAAAGTACAAGGCTGGACAATTTAAGGGATATTCTTAAATACTGCAAGGGTTTTCCTCATTTTGTGGATGAGATCAACGCTGCTTCTTTTACACGAATCACAAGCTTAATCAAAGACGAGTCAGCTTGTGAAAAAGTAAATCCAGAGTCAATGCCTGTTATTGTCATGGCAGGGAATGATTTGAAAGAGCCGGATGAAAAGGTCAGAAAACGTATGGTATTTTTCAGAGTTAACGCTTCTTTACCAAGTACTGTTGATCAAAATGGACTTCGTACTGCAAGCAATACAATCCTCAGTCGAATAGGAACGGCATTGTACCGGGAATATCTTGGACGGATGATGACTGCTGTAACAAATTTGATAGAATTTATTGATGAAAAAAAGCCGCAGGAAACAAATGATATGTGGTATCCAGACCTTGTAAATATTTCATCTAAGATTTTAATTGAGATATTTAAAGAGAATGGATATAATATCCCTAGTTATATGAGAGAACTGGAATGGAACAAGGACTACTATGGGGCAAATTATATCGCAGAAAACACAATCCGGTCAATTCGAAAAGAATATGAAGAGAACCCAGAAACCTTTGTAATCGGACGGGATACCGTAAAGATTGAAGCTGGTGGTGCAGATGCTATAAAGAAGTTTAAATCATGGGAAAACACACTGCCGGCAGAAATGAGAGCAAAATCAAGTCAGATGCGAGATGGTTCTTGTTTTATCTCGATGAATCGTAAAGAGTTGGAAGATAGACTTGGTTTTAAGTTAAAAAAGAATCATATTCTTTCTTTTTTCAAGAACAAATGAGGGATTTAAATGAAATTATCTATATATCATAAAACAATAGAGGATATTTCCGTATTTGATGAAATAATGAGCCTGTATGCGCAGGAAGCAGATGATGTCCAGATCCTTTCTGAAAATAGAAGGTCCTATCGAGGATTAGAACAATTACTCTTAGAAATTGATGCAGCTACAACGGTAGTGGTCGTATCGGACTTGTCTTCGCTGGGTCTTACAACAGAAGATATCTTGAATAGATTGGACTGGTTCATTTCTCACAATGTATGTTTATTCATTTGCAAGTACTCTACGACTTATGAGTATGGTATGATGCAACTTATGAATAAAGCCGTATTGACGACTCTGTTGCAGTCTATGTTAAATACACATAAGAATATTGTAGAGATTCCACGTAATAAACGAAATAATTCTGGTAGAAATAAAATAGCTTTTCCGGATGGATGGGATGAATTATATGAAGAATGGAAAAATAAGAAGATTACTTCGAAAGAGTTTATAAAGCAGAGTGGATTAAAAAAGGCGACATTTTATAACATGCTTACAGAGTACAAAGCAATGCTTAAAGAGCAAAGTGATTATTTAAAGAAATATAGGTGTGGAAAAAGGAGTGGATGAAACAACAGATTTACAATCTGCAGCATCCACAACAATCATGGAATGAGCCGGAACAATGAGAAATGAGACTCACATCTTCGGATGTGGGTCTTTTTTACATGGAAAAGAAAGCATATTAATAAGAAAATATTACAGAAAGGATGGATATGTAATGGAAAAAATAGCAGTACCCACGGGAGATGTGGTTAAAGATATGGATGTTGACAGAGAGGAGTATCTTTTCTTCCTATTGAAAAACGAAACGAATGAATTTACAATAGGGTTAGGGGATATTTTAGAATGCCTCAAATTTGCAGAAGAACAGGGGGAGGTACCGGAACTGCCACAGGAATGGTGGTGGAAAATGAGTGAAGTTTATCCAAGAC
>OLOM01002496.1_pt1 | contig 11151 bp, 14 predicted proteins | sample 1672531 | NCBI WGS metagenome assembly OLOM01 (sample SAMEA3136696, study PRJEB25190) | human gut metagenome | reverse complement strand
GGGCCGCTTGAGAACTTTATTTGACCGTCCAACTTTTGGGGTCTAGTTCATTGCGGCCCCTTTCTTTGTTTTTGAGTGTGATGCGAATGGTTCGCACCTCGTTGTGTTTTTCGCGGGATTAGCGCGGATCGACGATGTCGGTCTCCCACAGGCCATGCTTGTTGCAGTAAGCGAAAGCCTTCAAAGGAGCAGCTTCGCTGATGCCGAAGAACACCTCGGGCTCGTCGGTAGGAACCTTGAAGGCGCAGATGCCCGGTGCGGTGACTGCGATCCAGCGAATGGAATGCTCGGCGGTCATGGGGTGGTCTGCCTCGCCGCAGCGAACAGTAAGGGTGTCGCCCTCGATGGTGGTAACGGGCTTGTGCTTTTCAGCGGAGAACTCAGCAGGGTTGGGGACAAGTTCGGTCATCGGCTTGCCGCAGCAAACCATCGTGCCGCCGCCTTCGCATGCCTGGTAAACGACATTGCCGCAAACTTCGCACTGATAAAACTTAGGATCTGCCATTGCAACCATCCTCTCTTATGGTTTCGGTATGCGTCCATCTTAACAGGAAACGCTACTAATAAGCAAGAGCAAACTTTTGTAGGTGATCCATATGGACATGATTCGGCATTATTCGTGCTGCCGAAAAACCAACACTACGATCATACCAATGCAGATCGCTTGGGTGTTCGGGGTTTTCTTGTTTGTCCTGTTTGTTACCGTGTTGGTAACATGACTGCTGCTTTGCGCGGTCGCCGCAGCGCGTGTCTTCGCGATTTGGGATTGTTGCTGGGGGAGTATGTTCGTTTGGATCTTGCTCAGAGGATTTATCCGTGCGGCGGTTCCTAAGAGTGCTTTTGAATCGATGATGTGTGGAAAACTTCATCAACTGAAAAAATGTCTTGAATTGTTTCGGACTTACAAGTAAGATAACTAACCGTTGCAGCGCGAAAGCGCGAAAACATCAATCGGGTTGTGGCGCAGTTTGGTAGCGCACTTGACTGGGGGTCAAGGGGTCGCAGGTTCAAATCCTGTCAACCCGACCAGCGAAATCGCAGGTCAGAGGCTTAAGCTTCTGACCTGTTTTCTTTTTGGCACTCCTGACCACGCCTCGTGCACGGCGCTGCTTATTATTTTCGGATCCGATTGTAGAAGAACTCGTTTCTTGAGTTCATTGGCTCTGCGTCTAGTTTCTGCGTTACAAAGACTTCAAATGAAACGGACACACTTTTCTGCCTATAACCCCAAAGGCCCCAAGAGAAACGGAATCATGTGCGTATATGGACGTGAGTAGAAGTTCCAATGCGTTTCGCATGCAACTCATTAGCGCAAAAAGAAAACGTGGGATCAACGGCAAAGAAAACGGGCAACGAAGATTATTTCGAAGGAATCCCAGGGAAAGCACGACCCGACCATCGAGGAGCGCATCGCCGCGCTTGAGATGAAGAACGGCAACCGCTTTCATGCCCTTCATGCTCATAATTGCAAGCTCAACTCAGCAGACCATGTGGCGGCAAACCATCCCAAAGTCGCCGATGTGCTGGTGACCTGCTATAAGATCGGCATTGGAAACGGCAGCGCCGCATGCATGAACGATCTTGGCGCCTTGTACTACATGGGCGACATCGTCGAGCAGCCCGCCATTCGCATTGCGAACATCATCATGGAGGACGATTGCGAATCGTACGGCGTCGAGCGCGATTCACCCCGCCATTGCTAATCGAGCTAAGCCAGGGCTCCGGAAAGCAAGACGATCGCGGTCGCCACCACGATTCCCTCTATGATCGTCAGGCCGTTCGAGAGTCCTGCAAGCTTTTGATCGCCGCCGCACCAAAGGGTGAACGTCGGGCCCATTGCACTGGCAGGTGCCCAAAGAAGAATGCAGATGACGATTTTCATGGTGACATCGAATGGTAAAAACGCAAAAGCCAGAAGGCTGAATGCGGCCGAGAAAAGCGCGCGTGACACCAGAATCACCCCGATCTTTCGGATGTTGGGACCGATCGTGTCGAAGCCGATCATCAGGCCAAGCATCAACATCGCACAGAAGGCGTTCGCGTTCGCCATGGGCTCGGTGAAGGCGACGGCTTGCGTCGGGATTTGGATATCCAAAATCGCCAGTACGATCAACAGCAGATATGCGTCGAAGGGGAGTGAGCTGAAAAGCCGCTTCGCGACGAACTTTCCCGGGTTCGGGACAGGGTCTTTCCCTGCAAAGATTCCGGTGAGCGCGTATGCGCCGCCTGTCATCATCAGGGCGTTTCCCGCGTCGAACATGCAGACGGCAACAGCCATTTCTGGTGAAAACAGCGATTGAACGTAGGGTAGTGCGAAGCAACCGATGTTGAAACCGCAGATGTTCAGCAAATAAAACACGCGGTCGTGGCGGTTCGAGTTCCGCGTTGCAAGGAACGCGACCGCGTAGGGTATGACAGCGCAAGCAAGGCCCACGGGAACTAAAAGAAGAAGCGAGGGCGTGAATTCAGCGGATCCGAACGCGTGGACGACAGAGCAGGGAAGCGTGAACGTGAAGACGATTTTCGAGACAACCTGCTCGGGTCGTTGGCCAAGAATCCCGCTTCTTCCCGCGAAGTATCCAACGATGATGATGGTGATGAATGCCGCTACCTTTATAAGGACCGTTTCCATTTCAATGCGCTTTCCAAAAGACGCGCCGCGCACGGCGGCGTTAGATGTTACGCTTTGGTTCTAGCACATTGCGCGTTGGCGGTTGCCAAAAGAGGGCTTCGGGCATTATCCCTTCATTTGATCCTCGTTTGCGCTAGAGTGCTGATTTGTTCCGCTGCGATATGCGGCGGCCGACAGTTTGTTCGATTGCTAAGTCGATGCGGTTGCATCGCAACGCTGCATGTTAGAGGGGGATTCTGATGTCCGAAACAATCGAGTCGATTTCGAAAGCGATTGACGAGAACAACCAGTTCAACGGCTACTGGATTGGCTATCTGTATTGCAAGAAGGATTCGCTCACCTTCAGCATTGACAATCACTATGGCATTCCCGGAACCGACATCACCAAGCCGGTAGGCGAGATGTCGTTCGAGGAAATCGTCGATTTCAACATCGAGATTGACGACATGACCGACACCATGATCGATCATGTTGTTGAATCGCGTCCCGGTCTTGTCGAGTTCTTCTTCGAATCGGGTTCCGCCCGCATCGACGCTAAGAAAGTTCACTGGCTGTCGTACGAAGGCTACTAACCGCCGCTGCGCTTTCAGTGGGTTAAGCTGGTCACTGAGACTTCCTGTACGGTGCGTGGCCGATGAATCTGCTAAACGAAAACAATGGCTCGGATGGAATCATCCGAGCCATTTCGGTTACCGGTGCTTACGGTTCTGTGTCTTGCTAAACGCTCTCGTTACTTATCGTCGCGGTTGTAGATGCCGGTGAAACCCTCAAGCCTGACCATCTTGCCGTTGTCGTCGTAGAAGCAATCGTAAGCGAAACCAGACTCACCATCTTCGAACAGCAGGGTGACGCGGTCGATGGCTGTGACGTCCCATGTCTTCAGAGTGGACTCTTCCTTGTTGTCCCAAACGATGGTGCCATTGGCCTTAAGGGTGAAGGAGTCTTTGGGGTTATCTTCATTGGTCCAGTGGGTGTCGACGATCTTAGCGAGTTCCTTGTTGTAGTCGCCTCGGATGTACCACGTGCCGCTAACAAGGTCGTAGCACGTCATGGGATCGTTGAAGATCAGGTCGAAGTTGCGTTCGCCTTTCTCGGCGGGGATCAGATGGTTGTCTTCGACGGTGCTGGTGTATCCGTATTCGTTAAGTTGCTTTCCGTCGGCATCTACGAACACCGGGGCCAAGGGAAGGAGGTTCTCGAAATACAATCCGCCCTTTGACCTGTCGCCGTCAACGTACCACATGTCGGACTCTCCGCTTGGCTTGCCGTGATCAGTGCTCGATCCAGCTTCCAGATAGATTGGATTGGTGTTGGCTGCAGGCTCGAGTTTCTTCGTTGGTGCGCTTGCCGAGCTAGTGGATGCATTCGACCCTGCGGATGCACCGCCGGATTTGCCTCCGCCGCAAGCGGTAAGACCAAATGCGAGTACCGCCGTCAAAGCAGTGATGGCCAAAAACATGAGAGGTTTTTGCGCCGTGCGTTCGCGCGATTTCAATGCAGTTGATTGTTTCATGGCTGCTCCTATCATTCTCGTCCGTCTTTTGATTGTAAGAATGCGGGCATCCAGCCGCGAGGTCTTCACGTCCATGTGAAGTGGGACGAATGCGCCTTCTGTCCTATTCTTCGTTCATCGTGAATGCTCGGCTTTGGTTTGCTCGCGCGCGTTCCATAAGGTAATGTTTGTTCCCGTTGTTCGTCACGAAAGAGAGCTGGTTTCATGTTCAAGATCAATCATGCCATCCTCCACGTATTCGATTTCATTTCGTGTGTGAACGTGTACTCCCAGGAGGAGCTTGACCTTTCGGATAAGAATGTGAAGTCGTATGTGCAGCGTGTTGCCAAGCACGCGCTGGGCAACATCGACAACAAAAGGGGCGAGTTCGAGCCCGAGAGCGGTTTTAAAAACGAACTCTCCGATTACCTGAACGGGCATAACGACTTCATCGACTTGTCGCTGATGATTGCTGAATTCATCGGAAGCGAGCTCGGCCGCATGGAGCATCCGATTTCTAGCGACTTGCTTGTTGTCGATTTCGAGGACACGCCAAAGGCCCCTAAGGTTTCCGCCGAGGATTTGGAGGAAATGTCTGAGGAAGAGGCTGCGGCAGCTCAGGCCGAGCTTGATGCCGCGTATGCGGGACGTAGCGCCCGTTACTTCGGATTGCTGTTGCTTGAGAGCAAGCCGGCTTTCATGCATGAAGTGGGTAGGGGCGACGACGGCTCTTCGGTGAATCGCATCGAGCGTCATCATGCCATCTTGCCGAGCCCTTCCCAGAAGATTTCTTCGTTCGCGCTGGTGGATATTCGCAATATGTCGGTTCAGTTCGTTGACAAAGCCCGCGAAATCGCAGGTGAAGAGCGCTGGCTTATCCCTCAAGGCCTGCTTCAGTGCACGATGGAGGCCTCCAGTAAGGAACTCATCGACACCACGATGCGCTTGGTTGAGGAAGTTGCCACCGAATACGGCGCCAATGCGGCAATCGCCACGGCGAAAGCGAAGGCGTATGTCGCTGAGAATGCGGACGACTCCGATGAGGTTCCGTTTGATGAGTTCGTTGAAGAGGTTTTCGAAGACGAGGGTCCGCGCCGGAGTTTCGTCGAGGCTGCTCAGAGGGAGAATCTCCCTGATCATGCGCCTGTTGAGCGCGCGGTTGCCAAGCGCGTGACGCGCAACCATAAGATTCGCACTGACACGGGAATCGAGATCACGTTCCCGGCCGAATATGCGCAGAATCCCGAGTTCATTGAGTTCACGAGCGCGGCCAACGGTCTTATCCGCATCGAGCTTAAGAACATCGGAAGCATCGAGAACAAGTAGTCAAATGAAAGGGGCGGTCGCATATGCGACTGCCCCTTGGTTTGCTGCAGCCGAGCGCGCTTCCTTGGAAGCGCATCGACGGCTGCCTGAAGTTTTGAGCGGCTGCCTAGATCTTTCGGCAACGCCGCCGATCGCGTATGCGGCTTCGCCTGTACGCGCCGCGGCTGCCTACGCCCTTTCGGCAACGCCGCTGATCGCGTACGCGGCTTCGCCTGTACGCGCCGCGGCTGCCTAGACCAACTTACCCTTGCAGTGGTCGATCATGTGCTGGATGATCTGGGCGTCCCAGTCGCTCATTTCCTTCTTGCGGTGCACCAGCTTGCCATCCTTGATTTCGTCGAACTCGATGGTGCAGCGAGCGAAGCGGGTGACCTTCGAGGGCTCGTCGCGGGTGATACAGCCTTCCTCAACCTTGAAGGCGCCCAGTGCGCGCTTCATCATGGGATTGAACATGACGTGCGGGTTCTCGTTTGCGTCAAGGTAGGCGCATGCGCACTTCGTCACGCCGATCTGGTTTGCGGCCAGGCATGCGGCATCTTCGTGTGCGGCAAGCGTGTCAAGCAGATCCTGCGCAAGCTCGGCGTCTTCGGCGGTGGCGGGGGTGCAAGGAGTGCTCAAGATCTCCTCGTCGCGTACAAGCTCTTTGATCATGATGTCCCTCTCTAATAGGCGCTTTGTGCGCCGTGGATTTCTTTCAGTGACGGGCGAGATTGTACCACGCCAATCGCGTGTCGCGCTTCGTTATGGTATCCTGTGGGCGTGCTGTGACTGACGGAATAACGTGGCAACCACGGGGGAGCAGCGCAACACACAAGCCGACCGTCTGGGCAAGTCACTGCATAAGCAGGGGGCTTGCCTTTTTTTCGCTGGGGCGAATAGTTAGACAGAAAGGAAGCGCATGCAGAATCTGGTCGATATCCTTAAGGGCAATCCTTATCCCGGCCGAGGCATTGTGGTGGGTAAGGACCGCGTGTACTATTTCATCATGGGGCGCAGCGAGAACAGCCGCAACCGCGTGTTCGTGAAAACCGAGGACGGCATCCGCACCGAGGCTCACGATCCTGCGAAGCTGGTTGACCCTAGCTTGATCATCTACCATCCTGTGCGCACGATGGGCGAGAAGCTGGTGGTCACCAACGGTGATCAGACCGACACCATCGTCGACGCAGGCGATTTCCGCGCGGGCTGCATGAAGCGCGAGTTCGAACCCGATGCCCCGAATTTCACTCCGCGTATCTCCGCCGTCATCAACGAGGACGGCTCGTTCGAGATCTCCATCCTGAAGCATCAGCAGAACGGTCGCTGCTTGCGTGAGTTCTTTGCTTATGAGGGTGTTGACGAAGGCTGTGGCTACTTCATTTCCACCTATCAGGGCGACGGCAACCCGTTGCCTACCTTCGCCGGCGAGCCCATTGAGGTCGCCCTGGGCACCCCCGAAGAGATTTGGGCGGCTCTGAATCCCGACAACAAGGTCTCGCTTTACGCGAACGTCGCTGGCGACATCACCATCTTCAACAAGAATCTGGGGGACTAAACGATGAACGAGCTCGAGCTTAAGTACGGCTGCAACCCTAATCAGAAGCCTGCACGTATCTTCATGAAGGACGGATCCGACCTGCCCGTCACGGTGCTGAACGGCCGTCCCGGCTACATCAACTTCCTGGATGCCTTCAATTCTTGGCAGCTGGTCCGCGAGCTGAAGGCCGCAACCGGCCTCCCTTCGGCTGCCTCTTTCAAGCATGTTTCTCCGGCTGGTGCCGCCGTTGCTCATCCTCTGACCGACATCGACAGGCAGATGTATTTCGTCGACAACGTTCCTGCCGACTACGAGCTTTCTCCCATTGCCACGGCTTACATTCGCGCGCGCGGCGCCGACAGGCTTTGCAGCTACGGCGACTGGGCTGCTCTTTCCGATGTGTGCGACGCTGACGTTGCCAACTACCTGAAGTGGGAAGTCTCCGACGGTATCATCGCCCCGGGCTTCACCGACGAGGCGCTTGAGATCTTGAAAACCAAGAAGGGCGGCAAGTACAACGTCATTCAGATCGACCCGGACTACGCGTGCGCTCCCATCGAGTGCAAGGACGTGTTCGGCGTGACGTTCGAGCAGGGTCATAACGACTTCACCATCACCCCCGACCAACTTGACAACGTCGTCACTCAGAACAAAGAACTCACTGATCAGGCGAAGATCGACATGGTGGTGGCTCAGATCACGCTGAAGTACACTCAGTCGAACTCCGTGTGCTACGTGAAGGACGGCTTGGCAATCGGCGTCGGCGCCGGCCAACAAAGCCGCGTCCATTGCACGCGTCTTGCCGGCAACAAAGCTGACAACTGGTATCTACGCCAGCACCCGAAGGTTTTGGGCCTGAAGTTCGTTGAAGACATTCGCCGTCCGAACCGCGACAACGCCATCGATGTTTACACGTCTGACGAGTACGAGGACGTTTTGGCCGATGGCGAGTGGCAGAAGTGGTTCACCGAGCGTCCCGAGCCTTTGACCTTGGCCGAGAAGAAAGAGTGGATCGCGCAGCAGTCCGATGTCACCCTTGGTTCCGACGCCTTCTTCCCATTTGGCGACAACGTCGAGCGCGCTCATAAGTCCGGTGTCAAGTACATTGTCGAGCCTGGTGGCTCCATGCGCGACGACGATGTCATTGAGACAGCCGATAAGTACGGTATCGCCATCGCATTCACGGGCATGCGCTTGTTCCATCACTAGGATCGGCTCGCGTGGCCAACCGCGAAACCTGCCATCTATACGAAGCGCCGTTGATCAAGCTGATCAGCGGCGCTTTTTCATTACGTTGAACGAGAGGATGCCTATTGTCGCGGCAACGGTGTCAACCAGCCAGTCGGCGGGATCACAGCTGCGTCCGGGCACGAAGAGCTGGTGAAATTCATCGGTTGCGCCATATGCGCTAGCGAGAACAATGGCCAGGACGATGATGGCGATAGCCGGAGCCTTGCGTTTGCCAAATGTTTTCGTAAGCGCGTTTTGCAGCGCAAGGCCGAAGACGAAGAATTCGCAGAAGTGACCGACGGGGCTTACGTCGATGTCGTGTCCCGCGATGGCGAGCGCAGCTTGGCTTAGCGCGTTCTTGATAACGGTGAAGACGCCGGTGTTATTGTCAATCTCAAAGCCGCTACGAGCGCTCATCACGAAGATGAACATGGCCATGAAGGCTACGGCGAGCCAAGAGAACAACAGGGCATTGCTTTCGATTTTTGATTTCAGTCGATTCGTGTTTTCGAGTCTAGTAGGAAAAGGGGTTGCGTGTCTGCGCCGTCACGATAACGTCATAGCGCACGGCTTTCCCTGAAACGGAATAACTTGGTTTGACTCCTGCAAGATAAGGGCCTTTCGCGGGGCGCTTGATCACGATCTTGCTGGGATTGGCGGAAAATGCGGCTTTCAGCAGAGGCTCTTCTTCCGAGCAGGGCAACTCCAGCTCATGCAGAAGCTGGAACTTCTTCTTCACCGATGCGCTTTTCGTTCGTTTGGGAAACATGGGATCAAGTAGGATCACGTCGGGCTTTTGATTGGGGCGGGCGTTCGCCCATTCGCCAAGCGCCGCGATGCTGTCTTCGGTCGCAAGTGACATGCGAGAGATGATTTTGGCGATTGCCGGGTCGTTTTGCGCACGGGCTAGCGCGTCGGCAAGAAGGGCGGCAATCGTTTCGTCGCGCTCGAGCATGATAACATCGAATCCTGCGGCGGCAAGAAGGAACGAGTCTTCGCCAAGTCCCGCGGTGGCGTCGATTGCAAGAGGGCGGCGGACGTTTTCGCCAGCGGAATCATCGGTCGAGCGCTTGATCTTCGCTGCCTTGATCAGGAGCTCCGTCTGAAGTTTTCCGGGCTTCACGCGCTTAAGCATTTTCGAGAAATCGCCCCGAAGCTCCATGCCATCGCCTACAAGGGTAAGTCCATTTGGGGTTTGCTCCAAAGACACCGCAGACTGCGATTCGGGTTGCGCGTGTTTGATTGATGCAAGCTCATTTACCATTTGCCCAGAACCCACTTGTTACCTAGCTTTTTTCTGCTAGCTCGTTATTCTAGGTGACGTGAATGATTAGATATCGGTAAGAAAGCGAACGACAGTTGAATAACGAAAAAAAGAAGTCGAGGTTTCATTACGCATACCTCGTTCTACTAGCGTGCGTTATCGTGACCGGTCTGCCTGGTGCCATGATCATGAATTGCCCTGGAGTGTTCTTCACACCCGTGTCGAGTTACTTCGGTGTGCCCAAAGCCGAGTTCACGCTTTATTTCAGCATCATCAATATCACGGCGATGGTGTATCTTCCGCTGTGCGGCGTCTGCGGTGCGATTTTCAACATCGTTGGCGCGTCGTTGTGCTCTCTTTCGGTTGAAAGTTGGCGCACGGGTTACTTCGTTTTCGGCTGCCTGATTCTTGTTGTTGCTCTTCCTTTTGCGTTCTTTTTCATGCGCAGCCGACCTTCTGATCTGGGTATGCTGCCTTTTGGCGCCGAGGAGCAGCCTGAAAAGCAGGCGTCCGGGGAAGTTGTCGCAGCACCTGTGCTTGGTGTTTCCGTCAACGCTGCAACCAAGACGATCGCGTTTTTGGCTATTGCGATGTTCTCGTTCGTGCTGTCGATTTGCCAGACGGTGTACCAATATTTCGCGTCTTACTGCCAGGCGTCGGCTATCCCCGAGGTCGTTGCGTCGGCGGGAGCGGTTGCCGCTGCGTGCATGATCGGTCAGGCGTTGGGAAAGGTGTTTTTGGGGTCGTTGTCCGACCGTCATCCCAAGCTTGGCATTGGCGTTGGCGTCGCTTGCGGAATCGCCGGCCTTTTGATCATATGGCTTGCTCCATTCGGTTTGGTTGCGGTGGTCATTGGGTCGTTCCTGTTCGGTGGCTTGTATTCTTGCAATGCCGTTCATGCTCCGCTCCTGCTTCGCTCGGTGTTCGGATCGCGTTGTTTTGGCGAGCTCAATTCGCGTCGAATCGTGTTCGTGACGTTGTCCTTTGCGTTCGCGACCGAGTTTTGGGGTGTCATCGTCGATATGCCCAATGGCTATGACCTTATGTTCGTCGCGGCGATTGCCTTCTCGCTACTTTGCGGCGCGCTCGGACTGTTCGCGTGCTCGCAGATTGGAGTGGGTATGATGAATTGGACACCAGATAAAGGGCGAAAGGTGTTCAAGATGACCCAAAGAGGAAGCGTTACGACAGGCAGTTCGAGATAGCGGCGGCGAGATGAGGGCCGTCGACTTTGCGAGGGAGCTCGGAATCAAGGACTCGACGCTGAGAAGATGGGCGCAGGAATACGAGGAGATGGGAGACGACGCGTTCCACGGAAACGGCTCCCCGAAGATCGACGAGGACCACGAGACCGCGAAGCTCAAGAAGAAGGTCGAGGAGCTCGAGCGCGAGAACGAGACACTGAAAAATTTCCGGGCCTTCTCGAGTCAAGACCATGCGTGAGGTTCGGGTCCCTCAAAGAGCATAGGGGCGAGATCGGCCCCGTCAAGAAGGCATGCGGGCCGATGAAAGCCTCGAAATCCGGTTTCTACGAGTATCTCGGCCGGAAGGAATCAAACGCCCAGATAGAGCGCGCTTTCACCGTGGGCGAGCGCAACGGGCTTCGGGCGGGCGGCATCAAGGCCGCGGCCTAGATTGAACTAGACCCCAAAAGTTGGACGGTCAAATAAAGTTCTCAAGCGGCCCTCATG
>OLOM01002493.1_pt1 | contig 11160 bp, 7 predicted proteins | sample 1672531 | NCBI WGS metagenome assembly OLOM01 (sample SAMEA3136696, study PRJEB25190) | human gut metagenome | reverse complement strand
TGTCCATGTCGTAGTACATGATGCTGCATCCGCAGTGGGGGCAGTTGGGCTTTAAGTCGAATATTCCGAGCTTACCGCCGCATTTCGGGCATTTGCGTTCCATTTATATCTCTCCTTCCGACTTGGATATCGTCTTCGAGTTAAGCTCGCGGCGGGCAATCATCTCTTCCTGAATGTCCTTGAGCTTCTTGCCCTCGAGGTCATAGAATCTGTAGGGTATGAGCGAGATGAGCGACGCCACGGGCGGGAGTATGGTGACCAGAGCCCAGAGCCAGAAACGGGTGTTTATCTGCGGGTTTTCAACAAGCTGAAGCGAGTTGTCCGCGAGCTGAACGGTGACAAGGCCGATGACCGGGATTATGGCCGTTGCGATAGCCGTGCAGAGCGAGCCCGTGAGCTTGCTGATGAAGGTCAGCAGCGAGAACGCCATGCCCTCGTTTCTTTCGCCCGTCTTCCACTCCATGTAGTCGACAGTGTCGCCTATCATCTTTGTGGGGACGACCATGTTTATGCTCGTCAGCGAGCTGAAGATGAAGCCCTGAATCATAAGCAGCGGGACAATGACCGCCGGGTTGCGATAGAATTTCATGCCGATTAGGAAGGTGGTCGTACCGACGAGTGCCTTGAGAATAGTTGTGCGAACGACTATCTGCTTCGACGTCCATCTTCTCTCGAGAGCGGGCAGGAGGAGATAAGTCAAAAATCCGGAAATAACGCCGGGAATGCCGATTATCGTGCCCCAGCTCGCCGCGCCGAGGGAGAATATGTAGAAATACTGCGCGAATGTGTCCGTGACTCCGCCGACCGTCGCGAGAATGTTGGAGCAGACTATGAGAAGCAGGGGCTTGTTCTTGAAAAGGAATCTGAAGCAGTCGAGAACCTTCGGCTCGTCGGAATTCTGAACCACGCGCTCGCGGCAGAAGATGCCGGAGAGCGAGAAGAGTCCCATGCCGACAGTTCCCGCGACAATGCCCATCACGAGGAAGAGCTGGCGCATATTGATTCCGATAACGCCCTTGTTGCTCAGGTCGATGAGCAGGGATATAACGGGCGTCGAAAGTCCGCCGATTATGCCGGAGAGGAAGCGCGCCGAGGTTATTGCGTTCGATCTGTCAACGGGATTCGGGGATATCGCGGCGGACAGACCCCAGAACGGGATGTCGCCTATTGTGTAGAAGAACTCCCAGATGAAATATGTGACGCACATGTAGATTATCTTGAGCGTCGTCGACTGAACTCCCGCGAGGAATTCCGCGCCGCCGAAGAATACGATATTTTCATGCGTATCAATCAATCTCTGCAGTTCTTCGATTTTTCTTTCCTCTTCCATCTGTCATTCCTCCTTCTGACCAATTATTACCGGTTCCGCCGCACGCCCAGAACGACGAACCGTCCAGTCGTATCGCTCGCCGCACAGGTGGACAGCACAATAATATGGCTGTGTTCATCCATCTCCGGCTGCTCTACCGGGATCTCTGACCGCGCCGCCATGGTATTCAGATACTGTACAAACGCTTCACCCCCGCCGGAATACAGCGTGTAGACATCACTGTCTGCCTCCGTATAAAAGGCAGAAAAAATCTGGTACACATCGTTTGATTCCGGCGTCAGCATCCAGAAATAGACGCTGTCCCTATATTTTTCCTGCTCCTTCATCTGTTTCAATTTTCCGAACATGGAGAGATTCTTCATATTATGACCGTAAACGATTGTGTTTCCATCACTGAAATCACCCTGATTCTGGTAATCGAGGAAAATGGAACCCGCAAAGTTGCTCGTTCCCTCGTACGTCGTATGAAGATACGCATCGTTGTCCGGCCCCTGTACGACCGGGTAACTGATGTCGAGAGCTTCGATATAAAGCCATCCCTTCACATCCGGGTTAATCGCTTTTAAGGATTCAAAATCGACGGCAAGCGGCGGTTCTGTCGGATACGACAGTGGTTCCGGCTCCGGTTCGGAAGGCTCCGCCGGTTCGGATTCCGCCTGCGGCTCCTCTGTTTTCGTCGGTGCCGGTGTCTCCGGTGTTTTTGTAATTTCCGTCGTATACTGCTGCAGATCCCGGTATTCATCCGTGCCGGTCTTGTAATCCAGGTAAATGCCGATCAGCTTGTACCCGGAAAAGCAGAAAACAGCAAGTGCCGCTAAAAATACCAGAGTCCAAAGCGGATTGCCGCGTTTTTTCTGTTTCTTTTTCTGTTTTCCCATGCGTCTCCTTTATCACTTTTTTACTGTCTGCGCTGTTTTCTGGAAGCGCTCTGAATTTGTCTCAATTATAAGCGTGCCCCTTTCTTTTGTCAACTTATGCCCCCGGAAAAGGATTGCACCCGCCCCCATCTTATGATAGACTAAAAGTCGACTGACAAGTCACTTGTGAATACAGTAACACACCACATACATGAGGAGGAATTCCATATGCGAACAATCAAAAAAGTCGCCTCGCACATCTTCATTGATGGCTTCGGCGGCATGACGCAGGGTCTTTTTGCAACCCTGATTATCGGTACGATGATTCAGCAGATCGGTCTTCTGATCGGCGGTTCGACCGGAAATGTGATCTATCTGCTTGGAAAAGCTGCCGCAGCCCTGACAAGTGCCGGTATCGGTGTCGGCGTGGCAGTGAAATATGGGGAAAGCCCGCTTGTCACGGTTTCTGCAGCCGTCGCCGCCATGGTCGGCGGTTATGCCGGCAAGATCACCGGCGGCACATTCTTTGTGGACGGAAATGCCGTTCTGGCAGGACCTGGCGAACCGCTCGGCGCTTTCATCGCAGCTTTCGCAGGCATCACCTGCGGCCATCTGGTTTCCGGCAAGACCAAGGTTGATATCATCGTGACACCGGTCATCACCATCGGAGCCGGTTCCGTTGTCGGACTGCTCGTCGGACCGCCGATCTCCCAGATGATGACAGGCCTTGGAAGCATCATCAACTGGGCAACGGAACAGCGGCCGTTCATCATGGGCATCGTTGTTTCGGTCGTCATGGGTATGGTTCTGACACTGCCGATCAGCTCCGCTGCACTCGGCATCATTCTGAATCTTTCCGGTCTTGCCGCCGGTGCCGCAACGATCGGCTGCTGCTGCAACATGGTCGGATTCGCGGTTGCAAGTTATCGGGAAAACAAATTCGGCGGCCTTGTCGCACAGGGTCTTGGAACCTCGATGCTTCAGGTGCCGAACATCATGCGTCATCCGCTGATCTGGCTGCCCGTCATCTTCTCGAGTGCGATTTTAGGACCGGTTTCCACCATAATTGCCAATATGCAGAATAATGCAACGGGAAGCGGCATGGGCTCTGCAGGTCTTGTCGGACAGATCACAACCTACCAGACCATGATCGCTTATGATGATCCGAAGCTCGTCATCATCAAAATCATTCTGCTCCACTTCGTGCTTCCGGCTGTGATCACCTTGTTCTTCTCAGAGGTATTCCGCAAGGCAAACCTGATCAAATCCGGCGATATGGCTTTGAATCTGTAATCTGTATTTTTAAAAGGGAATGGAACTGCGCATCCGGCAGCTCCATTCCCTTTTTTATCCACATTTCTCTTCTGATTTTTTCTGTTTTTACACCGTTTCTTCTGCGTTTTCCGCATTTTCCACTGCCGCGGCCAATTCAGCTTCCGCTGCCGCTTCTTCTGTCTCCGTTTCTTTCCCCGGCCGCACGCGGTGTGCCTCTACCATTGGCTCAATGGTCTGTGCCATCAGCAGATGGATCATGTCAAGGCTCCGCTCGCGGAACCGCGACGGCAGAAGCGGCGCGATCGCCACATCCGTCACGAGGGATTCAAGGCCCTCGATAATCAGATCCTTGCCCGGCGTCTCATTCCACTCCAGTCTGATCCGCTCGAAATCACGCTGGAAAATGATTTTGACCTTCCGTCTTGCGGCCTCTTCCAGAAATGCAAACTCAAGCTTCAGCACCAGTTCGCCGTCTTCATTCTCCGCAAACTGTCCCGTCGTTCCGAGCAGATACGATTCCTCGTTTTCCACCCATTCTACAACTTTGGACCCCGTAAGACCGATCGCAATGCGCTGTGTTTTTTCTCCCTCGGTCAGCTCGACAAAGAAACGGCCTTTTTCATAGAAGAAACCGATGCGGCGGATGCCGTCGGAAAAGTTGTTGTGGAAGACCTGCAGCGTCAGCGGAAACATGCCGACATGCGTGTCCTCCATTTTATATTCTTTTCCGTGCAGAAGCTGCGCCATGTCGATCTGACGCGGTGTTCCGCTGTTCCGCGGCCCAGGTGTTCTCCGCTTCCAGCCGCCGCGCAGGATTCTTCCCGGTGTCTCTTTCGCGCCCTCCAGATCACGGCAGGTCTGCACCAGCTTCTGATATGCCATCGGGCTTTCCGCCTCGCCGGATTGCAGCTCTGCACCAAATTCCGCGCCGAAATACTTCCGCACAATGTCGAGCATCTCACACGTCTGGAACAGCTCGTTGCTGCCCGCATTCGTCACAATCACCACGCCGGTATCCGGGTAACCGAGTACGTTCTGCCCCAGCATGCCATTGAACGCAAAGCTGCCCGGCCGCTCCTCCATCCAGACCTGGTAACCATAGCCATATTTTCCCATCTTTTCCGGCGGTGTCGCATGAACGGAGGTGGACGCTGCGACCCATTCCGCCGGGACGATCTGTTTTCCTTCGAATTTTCCGCCGTTCACGTACATCACCCCGAGCTTGGCCGCGTCCTCCGGGCACAGGAAGAGGCCCCAGCCGCCTTTCGTAATCCCTGCCGGGCAGCTCTCCCAGAAGACTTTCCGGATGCCAAGAGGCTCAAACAGACGCGGCCGCAGGTAATCTACCATTTTCATGCCGGTGCGCTCCTGTATGATTGCAGACAGCAGATACGTGTTCATACTGTTGTACTCAAACGCTTCGCCCGGCGTTCCCTTGACCGGCGCATTTAAGAAGCTGTCCACCCAGTCGTTGCCGGAAACAACGCCCATCTCATTGAACTGTACGCCGCTCTTCATCGTCAGAAGATGCTCCACGGTCAGATTCGGGCGCAGGATCTTCTGCAGCAGACCATTTCGTTTTTCAAAAATATCATAGACGTTCTCGTCCAGGGAAAGTTTTCCTTCACTGATCAGAAAACCGACCGCCATGCCGGTGATGCTCTTGCACATCGAATACGTCGCGTGCCAGATGCCGCTGCGGTATGGGGCGAAATTGCATTCGCAGATGACCTGTCCGTTCCGCAGGACCAGCAGGTGATGCATGTCCGTATGGCGGGCGGCGGCGAGCTCACGAAGCATCTGCGTCAGCTTTTCCGAGGAGATTCCCTCACTCTCCGGCGTCACACGCGGAAAATATGTCTCCGGAGATGCAAAATCCCCGAACGCTTCCTTCTGCGGCGCAAAGTCCGTCTTTCCCATATGTCCTGTCGTCCCACTCATAAATCCCCAGATCATTTCCATTGCGGTTAACTGTTCTTTCGCTGCCATGTACGATGCCTCCTGTCTCATGCGGTTGGATTTCCCTGTTTTTCCAGTTTTCCTCATTATATCCAGATTCCTTGAAAATCGCAATGCTTCTTCTGATAAAAAAGAACCGACATAGAAATCTGTATTTCGATTTCTGCCGGTTCTTTTCCGTGTGTGATTTTTTTATTTTACTTTAGCTTACTCATTCCAGAGTTTCATACGCTCCTGATAATTCTGTGTGATAACTTTTTCTACATCTTCCAGTCCTGCGTCATTCATTTCGGAAATCATCTTGTCGTACTCTTCCATTGCCGCATCGTGGCTGTCTGCATTCACAATCTTCGGATATTCCTGATCGTAGATATCCTGGATTTTCTGCCATTTCAAGCCATCCGGAGTGCTTCCTGCCGGGGTAAGGCCTGCAAACTCTGCGGTATCCCATCTGTCGTTCTCACCAAAGTGATTCATAGCCACCTGCCGGGTCTCTTTTACTTTATACTGTGTTACATCGTATGGAGTTCCGTCTGTACCATTTCCGTTCTTTACAAACCAGGTCCATTTGCGGACGCCGGTATCCAGTTTTGTTTTGTCAAAATCCGTCTGGAATCCTTCAATCAGATCATCGTTCGGAACGTGTTTTCCATCTTCCATATTCCAGTTGGTTCCCTCAATACCCCACATCAGAAGATACTGTCCTTCTTCGCTTGCAAGGTAGTTGATCATCTTCATGGCTGCTTCCGGATTTTTACAATTCTTGGTGATCGCGATTGCATCCCAGCCAAGTGTACTTCTTCCGGAGTAAGTAGTTTCATCTGCACTGATTCCGTTTCCAAGGATTTTATAGGAATAGAATTTTGCATCTCCTCCTGCAGAAGAAGCAAGTGCTGTATTTGCTGCATCGGTATCCCAGTAGGAAGCAAAGGTACTGAATACGTTGCCTGCAGACAGTTTCTGCGTCCACTGATTTTTCTTGTTGACAACCCACTCTTTGTCCAGAAGGCCTTCGGTATACAGTTCATTGGCAAAGGACATCATCTCTTTGAAGTTTGGTGCTTTGGCAACATGTTCCAGATTGTCCCCATCCTGATAATACGTTTTCAGACCATACATTCCTTTTAATGTTCCATCGTAGTTTTTGGATTCTGCATCAAAGGTAATGGCAATACTCTCTTTTCCGTCAATGGTCGGATGAAGTTCTTTGAATTTCTTACAAATGTCAATATACTCTTCCTGTGTAAATGGCTCATCGCTGTCTGCGCGGTCTTTTCCAACGATTTCGCACAGATAATCATAGCGCATCAGAACACCGGCTACCGGATCCGGATCTTCTCCGTACCAGTTATTCAGATAGTAATTCTTTCCATCGGTATAACGACTCTTGTTTAAGGTTTCCCCGTACATCTCTTTTACATCCGGGCCGTACTCATCGATCAGATCATTCAACGGAAGCAGTGCGCCTGCCTCAATGTAACGGTTTACAATATCATTTCCACGATCCATCAGGACGATATCCGGGTAATTCTGACCGGTCAGCATCAGGTTCAATTTTTCCAGCGGATCTCCGGTTGGATTTTCTACCTGAATTTTGACACCTGTTTTTTCCTCAATTGCTTTTGCAACTGGATCATCAAAGGTATTGCTTCCGGAGTTTTTGTCAAAGATAGAAATCGTAACTCCGTCTGTTGATACCTCGCCCGATGCAGATGATGCACTGCCGGATGCAGTACTTGATGATGTACTGCCATTTGATCCGCATCCTGCAAGCATTCCCGCTGCCATCAGGACACTCATCGCCATTGCGATACTTTTTTTGAACTTCATTTTCTTTTCCTCCTTCTATCATCAGCTCTTTACAGATCCGAGCATGATTCCTTTAACAAAATATTTCTGAATAAACGGATAAACCATGATAATCGGAATGGTCGCAATCATCGTAGCAGCCATTCGAATGCTGTCCGGCGTAATGGTCTGTGACGCCTGATTTGCCGCCTGGTTTGCTGATGAAGTCTGATACTGATTCAGAATTTCAACCAAAATGGACTGCATTGTTTTTAAAGACTGTGCATTCGTAAACAAATATGCATCGAACCAAGAATTCCAATGTGTAATTGCAACAAACAGTGCAATGGTCATAATAATCGGCTTGGACAATGGAATTACCATTTTAAAGAAAACTGTCAGATCGTTTGCTCCGTCAATTTTCGCCGATTCAAAAATCTCTGCCGGCATTCCCTCTATATAATTCTTTACCAGAATCATATTATAAACACTTACCAGGTTCGGGAAAATAAATACAATGAAATTATTCAGCATTCCAAGGCTCTTTAATACCATATAATACGGAACCATTCCGCCGCCAAAATACATGGTGAAGATAAAGAACAGGTTCAGCTGTTTCCGGAACAGCAGCTCTTTTCTGGAAAGCACATAGGCAAGTGCTGTCGTGACAAGGACCGCCAGCGGTGTACCAATTGCAGTACGAAGTACAGTGATCAGAATGCCATGCAAAAATGTGGCACGTCCCAGAATATCTTTATAACTTGCCAGACTCAGTTTTCTCGGCAGAAAGTAGAGCCCGCCGCGCAGTGCATCGGTTGCATCGTTAATGGATACCACAAAAATGTTCCAGAACGGATACACACAGATCACAGTAACTAACACCAGAAAAACCACTTTGAAAATATCAAGAAACCAGTCACTGGCACAACGTTTTCTTTTGATTTTAATTGCTTTTTCTCTCATTTTCCTTCCTCCTAAAACAGTGCCGTATTATCATCACTGAATTTCTTCGAAAGTGCATTTGCACTGATGACCAGAATGAAGGAGACTGCGGATTTAAAGAATCCTACTGCAGTACCGTAAGAATACATTCCGTTTTTCAGACCATAGCGGTATGCATACGTATCAAGTACATCAGAATAATTTAAAATAGCATCATTAGACATCAACAGCTGCTGCTCATATCCTGTATTCAGAACACCTCCGATTGCCAGAATCAGAAGAATCATAATGGTCGGCTTTAATGCCGGAAGTGTGATATGCAGAATCTTCTGCATTCTCGTCGCACCATCCACATCCGCTGCTTCATACATATCCTGGCTGATGCCGGAGATTGCCGCCATATAGATAATCGCATTGTATCCAAGTACCTTCCACGCATTTGCGATCGCGATGATCCACCAGAAATATGGTCCTTTCTGGAAAAACAGAATCGACTCATCGGTTAATCCGAGGAATTTTAACAGATTGTTGATGACGCCGTCTGAAGAAAGGAATGTAAGGAAAATGTTTGCCGCAATAACCCAGGAAATAAAATAGGGAATATAAGATGCGGTCTGTACAAATTTCTTTGCCTTCTGGTTTCGAACTTCATTCAGGCAAAGCGCCAGAATGATTGGCAGCGGGAATGAGAATAACAGTGTCAGTAAGCTGGTTGCCAGTGTGTTTCTCATGATTTTTGTGAAATCTGTGGAAAAGAAATACTTGAACCAGTCAAGACCGACAAACTGCGAATTCACCATATCCGCAAAATAGCCGCTACCCTGCGGCGTGTAGTTGATGAAGGACATATACAGTCCTGTCATTGGTGCATAGCAGATCAGAATGACCCATACCAACGATGGAAGCAGCAGTAAAAACAGATATTTCTGTTTCCAGAACCGTTCCGCGAGGCTTTTTTTGTGCTTTGCATGCACGTTTTCTTTTTTCATGCCTTCTCCTTCTTTCTTCTTTTTGTTCATCTTGTACACTCTTGCTGTCTATGTTTCCATTCTAATGGATAGTCTGTCCTGCAACAATCTCACTTTTTTATGATTTCTATCTCGATTTAACGGAGTTTTATAATTCTCTTTTTTATTCTGTTGTTTTCTTACGATTTCTGTCAATATCTAACGAAACAGAAACCGGCTGACGGGCAAAATCACCTTTATCAGCCGGTTTCTGTTTCCTCTTCTATGCAAACAATACGAAGTTATTTCTGCTTTGTTTGATTTTTTATTCGTTTACTGGAATTCTGACAGAAACTGTCGTTCCATATCCTTCCTGGCTTTCTATTCGGACACCATAATCCTCTCCATAAGCCAGACGAACCCTGTTTGCAACATTTCTCAGTCCATATCCTTCCTCTGAGCGCCGCAGAGAACTTCGCAGTTTAATCAGTTTTTCCGCCTCGATTCCACATCCATCATCTGTCACCTGGAATACCACATCCCTTTCTTCTTTTTGAATTCTGACCGCAATGTGGAGAACTTCTTCCTCTTTTCTCGCATGGTGAATGGCATTTTCAACCAGCGGCTGCAGAAGAAGTTTAATGGTTCGATATGTCAGTACTTCTCTTGCAATCTCATACTCCACCTGTACGCTGTCCCGAAAACGCATCTGCTGGATTTTCAGATAGCTCTGCAGCAGTTCCACTTCTTCCTGGATGGAAAGCACCTGTTTTCCCTTATTCAGGGAAATCCGGTAGAAGCTGGACAAATTTTTGACCGCCTGCATCGTCTGTTTTCCACCTTCCCGCATCGCCAGTGCTGAAATAACCGCAAGTGCATTGTAAAGAAAGTGCGGATTGATCTGTTCCTGCAGCAGATTCAGTTCGATCGTCTGAATCCGGATTTTCTTTTCGTAATTTTCCCGAATTAGCTCCTGAATCTGATCACTGAGCTGATTAAACGCCAGCCCGATCTGTCCGATCTCGTCTTCTCCCATATTTTCCAGACGGTAATCAAATTCTCCCTGTCCCATCCGTTTTGCTGCATACACCACTTTCTGCACCCGCGCGGAAATCCATCTTGTGTAACAGATAATGCAGAGAAATACCATAGCCGCGCTGCAGAGGATCAGGAACATCATCCTTCTTGAAACAGCTTTTGCGTCTTTTAAAACCGTCTCTTTATCCGAAATCACAAGAATTTTTGTTCCGAAAACTCCGCTCTGGATATTTCCGATTTTTGAAATGCCGTCACGCTCAAACTCAATCTGCGCTTTCTGCTCCAGATCCTCTTCCGGCATTCTGGTCCGGATCGGAAGGCCTGCCATTTCCGGTTCGGAAGCAGCCAGAATATATCCTTTTTGATCCACCAGATAAATTTCATCGGTGGAATTTATTGTTTCGAGGAGGGGCTGTATCTGCTGATTTTCAATCTGTAACGACAGTACGCCCTTCATCCCGCCCTGTGGATAAAAATTCATCAGACGATTCATATGAAATGCTTTTCCGTCTCCAGATGTCCCACAGAATACCGTTTCCCCTATCGCATCAAATGTCAGCACACATTCCCTCCGATCTAGATCCTGCATGGAATAAAAATAATAATTATCCTGCGGAAGCGTTTCATTGTTGCTGTAAAAACAGATTTTGTAAATTCCTGCATTCATCAGACAGATTTCGCTGAGCTTCTTATCAATATAGTAAAACATATCTTCATAAGAATCGTTGCTGTAATCCTGAAACAAATATCCGCTCAGCATCTGATCCACATACAGCACATCCAAAATTGTTTCGTAAGGCTCGACCATCGTAGAAAAATTTTTTTCAATTCGTTCTGCTTCCTGTTCTGCACTCTGATATGCTTCAGTAAGAAGCACATTCCTTGTTTTTCCATAACTGTACCAGGTAACACACAGCATTGGAATCAGTGCCAGTACCAGATAGCCGATCACCAGTTTAAACTGAAAACTCCGATTGAACAAAATCGCTGCGCGATGGCCTGCCAAGGCTGTGGCGCAGTTTTA
>OLOM01002489.1_pt1 | contig 11166 bp, 9 predicted proteins | sample 1672531 | NCBI WGS metagenome assembly OLOM01 (sample SAMEA3136696, study PRJEB25190) | human gut metagenome | reverse complement strand
CCGTAAATCGTAGCGGCAAAGAATTTACTGTAGGAAATCCTTTCTACAAATTTGTTTCTTCCCTGTGGCTTTTTATGCTGCCCGTTCGCCCATTCTGTTTTAAACTGTCAGCATTTCTCAGAAAGCTTCACCACTCATGATCCATCCTTCATAGGAGAATTCCCTTTTTCTGCAAAGTCAGGACTACATTCCTTACATCTTCAAGGACCTCAGCAGGTTCTATCTCATACTCTTCTGCTACCAGTTGTGCCAGCCCATCGACATTTTCTGCACATTCCGCGTGCATATAAATAAAGCCTGCCGTTTCGCTCAATGAGATTACCTCATTGACTTCTTCTGTTCTTCTTCCTGACGGAAGTACGAGATATTCATCCTCCAGTCTCCTGACTACATAACCTTCTGTTTTTTTCATTTTCTCTTTTCCCCTTCCTTTTCCTTTATTTCCATGCAATAACATGATATACTTATTATTATTTATTACTGCCATTCAATCTCTGAACGGTACCCATTTTACGCACTTTCAGGAGACTCCTATGGAACGAATATACAATACTTATCTGAAAATAATAAAAAATATCTGCACCGGTTCTGATCATTCTGTTTCCGTACATCCGGAAGACCTTCCTGCTCTGGCAAAGCTGGCACAGGAACATTGTACTGTCCCATTTGTACTGCCATATCTCCGGTCTGCTTCTGTCTATCCTGCCATGAAGCAGCAGGTAAAAGGCATGATGCTGAATTATTATCAGATTGAGCATTTCACCCGGCTTACCGTCTCTCTTTTAAGAAAGAACAATATTGACTGTTATCTTCTGAAGGGTCTGAGTCTGGCTGACTGCTATCCGGTTCCTGAATATCGTAAGCTTGGAGATCTTGACCTGTATCTGGCTGATCCTTCTGACCTCACCAGAGCACAGGTAATTCTTGAAAATAACGGATATATCTCTGAGGATGAACTCAGTGACCACCATGTAACCTACCGTTATATATTTCCCAAAACCGGGCGCCGTTTTCTCCTGGAGCTTCACTATCGTGTAGTTGGCCAGTACCAGTACAGCCCCGCCAACAAACTAGTGGATTCTGTCTTTTCACCGGAATGTCTGAAGGCATCCACCCAGACAATCCACGGATATACTTACACAGTCCTGCCGCCTACAGAATATACTTTCTATATGATTCATCATATGCTGAAGCATTATCTGTACAGTGGATTCGGTATCCGGCTTCTCTGTGATTTCACCTTTTATCTGAAGCGTCATGAAAAAGAAATCAATTTCCGGCAGATTCATGAATGGTGCAGAGAATCCCGCATCAGCCATCTGTACGAAATCATTCTGGAATGCTGCAGGAAATATCTGGGTCTTCCGAATTCTATAGACGCCCGGACACAGTACAATCCACACGACTGCCATGATTTCATAATACAGATCCTTAAAGACGGCGATATGGGAACCGACATTTCCCAGTCACTGGTTGGAAGCAGTTCATATCAGAAGGTTAACTTCCTTACTTACTTCAAAGAAGGACACATCCAGATGAAGGTCCGCTTTCCAAAAGCCAGCCATTATCCAGTCCTCTGGCCTGCACTCTGGTGTATCACATTTATCTGTTTTATCCGCAACACCTACACAGTACGAAATACGACATTCCGGCAGACTCTTCATGACTTTAAGAAAAGTAATCAGAAGACTAAACTGATCCGGATTTTTGAAAACAGCGACTCCTGACCAGAAGCCGCTGTTTTTTATCCTCTCATCCCGGTATCAGAAAGCCGTTCATCAACCCGATGAGAAATCAGCATCCTGATGCCCACTGCCATTAATATATACCACTGTTTCTTCATTCCTGTTGAAAATGTCCTGATCATAATTTTCCATAAATTCTGTTTAAGCTGCAGGTTTCTTGTTCTGTCTGACAGTTCTGTAAAAACTTTCTTTCCCATGGGATTGCTTCCATATTTCCGCAGAACTTTCCTGACTGCCCACAAAGATTTTCTGTGTTGCATATACTCCATTTTTCCATCAAAAAATGCAGCAAAAAGGATTAAATATCTGATCAGCGATGCATATTCTTCCGTATTTTTATTCTTCTGCTCAAGCCATCCCTTCAGTTCATATGCCATCCTGAACCAATTCTCCGCAGAATCTGAACGATACTGCCAGGAAACTGACTGATCATTCTTTCTGTAAATATATCCTATATCTTCCAGAAATACATATTTTGCATCACAAATATAGCACTGCATATTAAACAATTTATCTTCTGCATAGGAAAGATCTGTAAAAGTAACCTGATATTTTCTCAGAAACTCTCTTCTATACAACTTTCCCCATACATAAGAAAGTGTGCCAACTGAGAAAAATCCCTGAAATCTGAATTCCTCAGATGAAGGACTACATAACGCGAAGGATTCATGTTTCGCTGCAGGCAATATTTTCTCTTCCCACAGCCTTGCATAATTGCTGACAATAATATCTGCATTTGTCTGTTCTCCAAGGCTTACATATTTACGAAAAATTTCTGCATCCGGAAAATAGTCATCTGCATCCGCAAATATAATATAATCACCTTTTGCAAGTCTCATTCCTCTGTTCCTTGCAGCCCCCGGTCCTTTCCCCGAACCCTTGATAATATGGATTTCCGGATATTTGGCAGCATATTCCTGTATAATATGAGGTCCTCTGTCCTTTGATCCATTTTCTATCAATATAATCTCCCGATTTTTATAGCTCTGTTTTATAATACTGTCCAGAGTTTCTCTAATATATTTTTCTGCATTATACACAGGTATGATCACGGAAATCTTTTTTTGCTGTTTTTCCAAAGCTGTCACCTTTTACCTCCTGCAAAGACTCTTCCTGAAATTCTTTTCAGCAAATTCCATAATTCCTTCCATTCTACAGTTCTCCTGTAGATAAGCCACAATAAAATATTCGGCACAATCAGGCAGATTCCCAGCCTGCATATCAGAACCAGGAAAACCTGACCCGAAATAAATCTGCAGCAATATTCTGTTATACCCCATACTACAGCCATCACTCCCAGATATCCTGCATATTTTGTAAAAAATTCAGTAACAGGTTTCTCAAGTCTGTATTTATAGATTACATAAGGCTCTACCCACACGGAAGTAAGAACTGTACTGCAAAATGTACCCGCAAATATACCTGCCACCCCAAACTTTGTGACCAGTAAAACCGAAATCACCAGATTCAATACAGCCTCTGCCACTGCTTTATACCTGTCATACCAGAATAATCCCATAGATTCCTTGAAAATCAGTACCGCACGTCTCATTCCATTGATACAGAAATTAATGCAGAGAATCAGAACAATCTCTTTCCGAAATAAATATCTTTCACCAAATGCCAGTTCCACAAAAGGATTCAGAAGTTCTAACAGACAAATGCCGGCAAATCCAAATAACCAGTATCCTATGAAAAATAATCTGTCAAAAATCTGCCTGACCTTTTCTTTCTCTTCTGTAACTCCAAGGTTTCCCACACTTGCAGCAACACCCAGCATTGCCTGATCCAGCACCTGGCGTACTGACCCTATGATCAGATAATAATTCGAATAGATTCCCGCAGTAACAACCCCAACGAAACTGGAAATCAGCAGATTATCTGTATTATTTACCACTACATTTCCAATTTTGTGCATCAGCATTGCTTTTACATTTTTGAAAATATCACGGCGTTCTTCCTGCAAAAGCCGCTCTTTACATGGTTCTTTCAGATAAGGAAACAGCCTGTCTGCTTTTCTGGACATACAGATATTTCCACTCATTGTACATACAACTGCAACAATAAGAAACAGAATAAAATTTCGTGTCAGAAGCAGTACAATAATCTGACAGATATCCTGCAGCACAAGAAAACCATTGTGATACATCACCGTAATATAATTCATCTGGTGAGCATCTACCAATATCTTCTTATAGATCAGCAAATAAGAAACAAAAGAATTCAGCAGATACAACAGATAAATTATAATCAGATGATCTACGTCCGGTCGGTCTTTCATCAGAATATCCAAAAATGGGATCAGGCATAAACCCGCAATAAGAACAACCCCTGCGGTTATCCTGTAAAAAGTCCGGAACATTCTCATCAGGATCTGTTGTTTTTTTATATCATTTCTGGCTATAGGACCATAAAGAGCATAGGTAATTGCTGTTCCGACACCCAGCTCTGATAAAGATAATATATTCAAAATATCTGTAAACAGACCATTAATTCCTACATAGCCTTCACTGAGCATCCTTGTGAAAACAACCCTTGTAAAAAAACCCATGAGGATTGCAGTCGCCTGTGCTGCAAAAGCTACTGTCGTATTCATAACAGAGTATTCTGTCCTGGATTTCTGTTTCAAGCTTCACTTATCCTTTCTTTTTGGTTATAATACATTATAGTCAATTCATAATTGTATGTATAGATACAGGAACCCTTTTAAGGAGCAAAAATTTATGAAAAAAAAATTATCAATTACCATACACAGCCTTTTCTTTGTTATCTGTGCTGCACTGGCTGTATCAGTTCTTTACCATATGGTCTTCACCCGGCGGCTGAACCTGAAATACACTCCGGCAGTATTGGAAGAATCAGCCCGGGAGCTGGACAATCCATACCGTGGTTTCTACCGGATGATCGGATATATTCTGTCAGATGATCGAAAACCTGCAGAAGCTGCTGCCTGGTGCAGCGAGAACTGTGACTCCAATCCTTATCCTCTGATGCTTCTGGAAATCAATCTGAAAAATTATTCCAATTCCAATATAAGCACAAAAGCCAGAAATCAGCTGGATAAAATACTGGAGCAATGTCTTCTGGCAAAAAAACAGGTCATTCTCCGTTTTCTGTATGACTGGGATGGTCAGGCTATGTCCACAGAGCCTTCTGATCTTTCCTGGATAAAAAAGCATATTTCTCAGCTTTCTTCTACTGTTAACAAATACTCTGACTGTATTTATATCCTGCAGGGTACTCTGACAGGAAACAACGGAGAAATGAACAATTCAAATTACGGAGAGATTAATCAGATCAGGCAGATCATGGAGGAACTTGACCAGCATATCTCCTCTGATATTTATCTGGCAGTCCGCACTCCCGGCCAGCTTCGCGGCATACTTCGCAACAGAAATCCTCTGTCCAGTACCGAGGCCGGCAATGGCACCCTGCAGTCCAGACTCAGTCTCTTTAATGATGGTATGCTTGGTTCCGTTTATGATCTGGGAACCTACGATGATACTCCTTTACAGTCAGACAGCAGACTTGAAGAAGAAGGCACACGAAGCGAAGAACTTCTTTTTCAGTATAAACTCTGCCAGTATGTTCCAAACGGAGGTGAGGTTACCGTTGATAATGAATACAATGATCTGGACAACGCGATTACTGATCTTTCACAGATGCATGTATCCTACCTGAATTCCGAGCACGATGCCGCAGTTCTCAATAAATGGAAAACTTCCACTTATACCGGACCAGAAACAGATATTTTTTCCGGATGTACAGGATACGATTATATCAGTACTCACCTTGGTTATCGTTATGTTATGAAAGAGTCCTCTGTTAATTTCCACTCTGTTCTGGACGATACTGCTACCCTTTATATCACAATTGCCAATACCGGATTTTCATCTGCATATACCAGATTTGATACAGTTGTGATCCTTACAAATGAAAGCACAAAAGAATCAGAGAAACTGGAAACAACAATTGATAACCGCACCCTGTCCGGCAATGACTTCTCAAAATTTAAAATAAATCTGGATATCCGTTCTCTGAAAAAAGGAACTTATTCTGTTTCGCTGCGTATGAAAGATCCTTATACAAAGAATTCTATCCACTTTGCCAACAAAGGCTATGAAGACAGCAAAACCATTCCTGTAGGTACCCTTACTCTTCAGTAAGATGAACAGTTCCCCGGTGCAGACTTCCCAGATAAAGGTTGTCTGCACTGTATTTATTTGCAAAATGAATGATTCGTCCGTCTTTTTTTCTCTGAAGCTTCAGAAATATTCTGCCTTCCATCAGATCAATCACTGCTTTTCCACACTTTCTGCTTCCTGCCTGAATTTCTCTCAGATTTATGGATACTGAAACTACTCTTATCTCATTTTCATTCTCTACTGTCAGAAACAGCTCTGTTTCCTGAAACATCTTTCCAAATCCGGTATTTTCAATTTCAATCACAAATTCTGCCTTTCCTCTTCGAAGAAGTCTCATTTCTGCATTTGTAACTGTCAGCCGGTATCCCAGATGCCCCCCTATATATTCATAAAGGCTGCAGTTCTGCCATATTTCAGAATCATCAGGACAGTTCCACGATATTGTTTTCCACAAATCCAGTACTTTCCTGTCATAGGTACTGTCCAGATAAGTAAGATGCATACTTCTCAGTTCATTGATTATAAATTCTACTTCATACATCCTGCTGTCTTCTTCAATGCAGGATGTTACTTCCCCGCCACACGGCACTTCTGCCGTGAGACAGGAAATAAACTCTATTTCCTCCTTTCTCATCCATGCCTGAGCCCAGCCTGCCGCCTCCCTGGTCATAGTTCCAAAGGTTCCCAGATGAGTCATAGACCCCAGAATCCCATCATCAAACAATGTCAGACCCGCATATTCCTTTTGGCCAAACTCCTTCTCATTTCTCAGAGTTCTCCACTGTGCCGGTGTACGTACAGCCAGATACATGTCATTTCCACAACATTGCTGCATACATTTCCAGATCTGTTTCATATACTCTGGCAACAAATATCTGGAATCATGCATTTCTCCCCAGCTTCCCACCAGCATTCCCTGAAAAATGAATACGGAATGTTTCATATCACTGAGTATTTTCCCAATCTGCTTTATATGCTCCAACACCAGTTCAAAGGTATCCGGTTCACATTCACGTCCATTTCCTTCACGGTCATAAATCGGCCGCAGGATCACATCTTTTTTATAATGCACAAAAAAACTGAGAATGTCTCTGATACTATTCAGGGCAGTCTCATCCAGCGGCATACTGTGATACTTATAAATATCAAGCAGCACCAGTGCCAGAGACTCACCTTCTCTCAGACTCCATCTCAGTTCTTCTGGATTTATAGTTTCCTGAACAGGAAATGTATAAATTCCATACCATCCTCTGGCCGGATTTTCCAGACAGGATCTGCTCTCTGCCAGTTCCCCCTGCCGAAAAATCCAGCGTTTTTTATTCATCATATTTTTCCAGTTCATGTATTTTATCCTCATCCATCTTAAGGATCTTTTCCCTGATCCATACAGCCAGGATTGAAAACGTCATTCTGAACATATAGAGTACTGGTTTCAGTCCGGAATGCATACTGACTCCCGTCTGCCTGTTGTGCATGACTGCCGGTATTTCTCTGACCCTGAACCCCAGAAGCAACATCTGCATAAGCATATTTGCATCTGGATATTTATCATCAAAATTATTATATTTCGAATAAAAAAGGAAGGTTCTCCAATTTAATCCCTGAAGACCGGTAGTCGGATCTGTAATTCTTCTTCCTGTTCCTGTTTTCAATATTATACGGAACCATACAAATGCAATCTTTTTGGCAAATGAAACCGGGAATTCAGAACTTCCTTCCATGAATCTTGATCCAAGGACAATATCCGGCAATGCTCCATTTTCATCTTCCGTCTGCAATTCTTTATAGATTCTCGGAATGTTGCACACATCATGTTGACCATCTGCATCCATCTGTATTACGTATCTGTAGCCTTTACGTACCGCATATTTATAACCAAGCTGCAGTCCACTTCCATATCCCAGATTAAACACATGGGTAACTACATCATGCTTTCTTTTCTTAGTCACATGATTCGTTGCATCCTGAGATGCATCATTCATAACCAATACATCTGCAACCTGCGCTATTTCCGGCTGTTCCAGTTTTTCCAGAAGTGAAACGATTGTTTTTTCCTCATTGTATGCCGGAATAATGATCAGGACTTCTTTTTTTGATTCTTTTCCAACGTTTTCTCTGTTCTCCATAGATACCATTCTCTCTCTTCTTATGCTATCTCAAACAGTTTCAGGATATCCCCCTGTTCAGAGGATATCCGGGCTACTGCCCTCTTTCCATATTGCCTGCATTTCTCCTCATCCCTCAGAAGTTCAGCTATATTTCTGCTTATTTCCTCCGATGACAACTGACACAATACACCATCTGTTCCGTTCTCCACCTGCTCCCGATTTCCGCTGCAGTCAGATACCAGAATCGTACAACCCAGAACCTGAGCTTCCTGTATTGCAATACTTTTTCCCTCAAACCAGGTTGCGTGCACATACAGATCACATTGTTTATAATATGGATACGGATTCTCCACAGCACCAAGCAGAAGAAAGTCTTCTTTCAGTCCGAGACTGTCTATCTTCTGCTGAAGTTTATTCCGCAGTTCTCCCTCGCCCAATACATACCACCGTGCTTTTACACCCTGATCTTTCAGAAGCTTCATTGCATCAATTGCCAATTCATATGCTTTCTGTGCAGTCAGCCGTCCTACTGTCAATATCCTCTTTCCACTGTATGCATCACTAAATCCGCCTGGAAGCTCTGCCTTTCTGCAGATTTCCTCCCTGTCGATCAGATTGTGAAATACCAGAGTTTTATTTCTGCATTCTGGATACACATCATTAAACACCATCTTTACTTCTCCGGATACCGTAAAAATCCTGTCAAAATCCAGATAACAATCTCTGTCCAGTTCTCTGGTGTAACCGGCGTATTTATAATCTACATGTAAAAATGTGAACTTCTTCTCTGCCGTAACATGATCATGGACAAAATATGTAGAACCGCCTTCCAGGTAAGCAACTGCCATATCATAACTTTTGTTCAGCTTCATACCACTGTCCGACATGACACGCCATAAAAGCTTATCTGCATATATCTTTTTTCTGCCCAGCATAGCAACTGCATTCTTTATCAGATATGGTATATTTTTAAACAACGCCCCATGCGCAAACAGGCGCATAAAGACTTTTTTGTTCAATTTCTTTTTTCCCTCGGCAGAAAGAACTGACTCTGCTGTATAGTTTCTGTTCAAAATATTTACATATTCCGGTACCTGACTGATCAGCTCTCCCTGCTCCAGAAGTATATACAGATCAACCTCATACTGATTCGGTGTAAACCTCTTAAGCAGTTCCAGCAGTGCTCTTTCTGCGCCTGCACCTCCGAGAGTATTGATCACAAACAATACTTTTTTCATATTTTTATTTTTCTCTCTTTAGTTTCTCCAGCTCTCTGAGTATCTTTTCACAATCATTGTTTAATAACGAAATCTGCATGGCAAGCTCCTGATTTCTTCTTTTCAGGATAGATACCTGTGTGCTGATAAACCACAATCCCCACAGAATCCCTGACACAATTATTATGATCAGGATCAATCCCCGTGTGCTGATATAACCATCCAGTTGGGACGGATTTAAAAGGATACCTGAAAGAATCATCAATGCAGACAAAACCGCCCATGCAAGACAAAAGGGTTCTGTCATCTTTCTCTTCGCAAGTGACAGAATTGCTTTCAGGAACATATATACTCCTGCTACGATCACAAATAATCTCAGTACATCTCCCACAGCCATTCTCTTGTTCCTTTCTTACTGCTCATATCTGTCAAACACTTTTGGTGACGGACAATCGCCTTTTTTCTTCTTCAGCAAATGTCCATTACAGAATATATGGATATCCAGATGCTTCTCCATCCACTGAAGCCTTCGATAAGCTACTGTCCATCCAGCAAAACTTCCCGCAACAAGACCTGCCCCATACCATATCTCTGTAAAATGAGAAGATATCATGCTTCCAGTCATGGTAATAAGGCAAAACGCCAGTCCCGTCAGCACACATCCCTTCATGTCATTAAAATAATACAGAAAAATAATCTCCGCATACATAAGAAACAGAATAAAATATCCTGCTGCCAGACAGGGATATATTCTCAGTGTCATCCCCCCGAAACCAAACTGCGGAAGAAAGATCATGCAGAGAAGAAAAATTACCAGTGTAATGATAAACTGTATTCTCGCAAGACTCATAAGTTCTTCAGAAAGAGTGCGAAACATTCTCTTTTTCGTAATATCAATGTCTGCCCCTCTCCCTCCGATAACAGCCTCTGAATACGCCTTATATCTGTCATGAAAATACATCTCAACTCTACTGATAAAGATAACACTTGCAGAGATATTTGTAAACATCGCAAGACAGGTTGCCATATCATACGTTGTTACACATACAAAGGATTTTACCACAATCATATGAAGATCTGTTGTCCAGAAAACAAAATTGTGTACATAAAGTCCTAAAGTGTAAAGAAAATTTGTAACCACCAATGGCCAATATTCCTTAAAATAGCCCAGAACCTGTCTGTATTTTCCACTGTTTTCCTTAAAATAACTCCGGACTACCGACATTTCCAGACAGGCGATCAGCCAGAATCCAATTGTCAGCGAAAACAGCATTCCATAAGTAATGCTCCAGTAAAATACTTTTACAAGCAAAAAAGACAAAAGCACTGTAACTGTCATCCCCATAGCAAAAAAGAACGATATCTTCTTATAATCTTTACAGATAGACAGATACAGCATCGAATAAAACACAAGAACTAAAGCAATGTATCCACAGTAACCGGTAAAAACATAAATAATATCCACTTTTCCCACCAGATACTCCCGGATACAGAATGGAATTCCCACAAGAGCACTCAGTGAAATATTCAAAACCATGCCCACATAATAGCATGGCAAAATATCTTCATATGTCTCTTCATAGATAACATCTGACATATATTTGGATAATACAGAGTTAAACGGAGACGCCGTAAGCAGGGAAAAAATAAATATATACAGAACCGTACAGGAAAATAATTCTCTGGTAACATAACCTACTGAAGAGAAGTCCAGAAAATACTCCATGATCATAAGCGCACCGATCACCAGCAGCATGGGAGCAATCGTAACGACCATACTGTATCCCGCTCCTATGATATCTGTGGTCAGTGTATTCTTTTTATAGATATTTGTGAGTTTTACACCTATTCCAGCCATATACTCTCTCCATCCTGTCATTATTTATCTTATGTTATCCTGCAGATATCTTCCTTGTCTTTCGCACTCTGCTGAACTGTCTTAAATGCATTA
>OLOM01002485.1_pt1 | contig 11188 bp, 9 predicted proteins | sample 1672531 | NCBI WGS metagenome assembly OLOM01 (sample SAMEA3136696, study PRJEB25190) | human gut metagenome | reverse complement strand
CTCAATATCCTACATGGGGGCTTTTTGTGCTGTCCGCATAATCTGGTGCGGTTCAATTCCCTGTGCGGGGGATTTTTGTAGGAAAACACAAGTTTGTGCGATGAAATATGGGATTCCGCCGATTGACAATGCGGTACGGTTTTGATACTATTACAGTAGATAAATATTTAACAATACCGAGGCGGGTACGATTTCGGTACGTTCAAAAAAGCCTTGGTACGGCGGCTTTTTAAGCCGGAAAAAGGAAAGGTGATCGTATGAAAAAGTATGTAAGCTTGGTGTTGTGTCTGCTGCTTACAGCGCTGCTTTTTACGGGCTGTGCGGGCGGAAACGGCGGGTCTTCCGGCGGAGGAAAGACATCGGACGCGGCGGTGAATGAAGCGCTGCTCGGATGCTTCGGAAAGTCTGCGGATGAAGCCGTGAAGGCGCTGGGACTGAAGGACGACCAAAAGGCCGGCGACTACGGCTACACGCTGGACTACGCGTGGGGCGGGCAAACGATGGAAACGAATCTTGCTACAAACTACGGCGGTGCGGGTGTGTTCGGCTATGCGGAAGCGCAGAAGATGTTTGAAAACAACGATGCGGGCACGGCAGAAATTAAAGCGTTTGTGGAGAAATTCACGGCGCAGTTTAACGACCCGTATGCTGTGACGCGCTACACGCAGGCGGAAAAGACGAAAGAAACGTATGACGCGGCGCAGCTTGAAACGTATTTGAAAGACGTGGCGGGCGGCGAAAGCGGCAGCGGTGTGCAGCTCCGGTTCAGCCTTGCGGGTGAAAACGACCGCATGAGCGACGACGGCGATTATATTGAAGTTTCCGTACAGAACACAGGCGACGGGCTGCGCGTGAAGCTCAGCATGGAGCATGTGAATCGATAAGGATATTGAAGCCGCGCTCGGCAGAATCGGGCGCGGTATTTTATAATCTGTGTAAAATATTTTTCCGGGGAAGAAAACCTCTTGCATATTTTATGAAAATCCGATATGATGAGGATAGGGAGCGCGGGCGCCTGAACGGATCGGGCGCGTGTATGCGGCTTCCGCTTTGAGAAAGGGGGAATGATTTTGGAAACCATGATCTGGGTGGCGGTCATTGTGATTGCTGCAATACTGGAGGGCATGAGCGCGCAGCTTATTTCCATCTGGTTTGTGGGCGGCGGCATCGCCGGCATGATCGCGCAGTTGTGCGGCGCGCCGGTTTGGCTGCAAGTGCTGATTGCCGCTGTGGTGACGCTCGTTCTGCTTTTGGCAACGCGTCCGCTCGTAAAAAAGTTCCTGCAAAACAAGGAAACGCACACGAACGCCGACCGCGTGGTGGGGCAGACCGCCGTTGTGACGGAGGATATCGATAACCTTGCGGCGCATGGACGCGTGGAAGTGCTCGGCAACGACTGGGCAGCACGCAGCACAGAAAATGTCCGTATTCAAAAAGGCACAAAGGTGCAGGTGGTGCGCATTGAGGGCGTAAAGCTTATCGTGACACCGGTTGTATCTTAAATTCGGCACTGTAAAGTAAAAATGAAAAGATAGCTCACGAAATCAAAGAAAAGCTTCACGCAACGAGCAAAAACTCCCGTTTTCTTTGTTTTGATAAATTCAAACCGGCGACCTGAGCCGGGGTAAGACCGTTTAGAGCAGAATAACGCATATGCTTAAAATCGTGTTTTCCGAAAAGATTTGACATAGACGGAGCTGTAACGGCAGCGGATTTCCATACAAAAAAGGAATGGTTGCACTTTTTGTCAGCGCAGCGGTAGTTGGAGTAATGCTCATAATCGTGATGCAGAAAGGAAGCCTTTCCGCCGACAATTTGCCCCCTCCGACCTCGGTCGATCGGGTGCAAATTGATGATGGCAATTACGGCAGAGATACTTTTGGCAACCATCTGAATCTTTGCCGTAACGATAAAATGAATGATTGTTGTTGCATTTCGGGCACCTAATGTGATATGATTTCATCAGAGAACCTTTCCTTTCTTTTGGGAGTAAATGCGTTTTACGGTGAAACTATTATACCAAAAGGGACGAGAGGTTCTCAACTTTCATTTAAGTTTACAATACGGACGAAAAAAACAGGAGGAAAAATTCATGACAAAGTTATACTATCAGTTTCCAAACACCTGGTTCGGCGACTGCATGCCTTTTGGAAAAGGAGATCAGTTTTATCTGTTTCACCAAAGAGATACCAGAAAACCCTGCCCGTTTGGCGAACCCTTTGGCTGGGATCTGGCGGTGACTTCTGATTTTGTGCACTATGAGGATAAAGGGACAGCGCTCCCGCGGGGAACCGACGAGGAGCAGGATCAGTTTATTTTTGCAGGAAGCGTTTTTGAAGCAGAGGGAAAGTATCACATTTTTTATACCGGATTCAACCGGGACTATCCAAAGCTTGGCAAGGCATCCCAGGTGCTGATGCATGCGGAGAGCGATGATCTGCTGAACTGGACCAAGACCCAGGACAAGCTGACTTTTACACCGCAGGAGGGTTATGACCCGGATGACTGGCGGGATCCCTTCGTGATCTGGAATGAGGAAAAACAGGAATACCTGCTGGTTTTGGGAACCAGAAAGGCCGGACCCAAGGAACAGCAGACCGGACGTACCGTAAAGTTTACCTCCAAAGACCTGAAAAATTGGAAATTTGAGGGAGATTTCTGGGCACCGGGCCTGTTTACCATGCATGAAATGCCGGATCTGTTCCAGATCGGTGACTGGTGGTATCACATTATTTCCGAATACAGCGACGGAAATAAGATGGTGTACCGGATGAGCAAAAGTCTGGATGGTCCATGGATCGCTCCTGCGGACGATGCTTTTGATGGACGTGCTTACTATGCGGGCAGAACCTTCTGCCTGAACGGGCAGCGCATTCTGTTTGGCTGGGTTCCCACGAAAGAGGACTGCGATGACCGTGGAAACTTCGAGTGGGCAGGCACATTTGTGGCACATGAGGTGTATCAGAGAGAGGACGGAACCCTGGGCGTCAGGATCCCCGACACTGTATGGAACGCCTTTGAGGAGGGAGAGAAAGCTGAAGATATAGTGATCGATACCCCTTATGCCAGACAGGAACAGATACTTTTCAATGATACTACAGACCTATTCCGCTTTGAAGCGGATGTGGAATTTTCCGAAGGCACCCGCTCTTTTGGACTTCGCTTTTATGAAAACGAAGAGACCGGTCAGAGCTATCAGTATTTATTTAATACAGAAGAAAACCGTTACCGCTTTGAAACGAGTCCCAACATGCCCTGGCCTGCAAACCAGAACATCGGACTGGAACGGCCCATCAGACTGGAAGCTGGAAAGAAGTACCATATCCAAATGATCCTGGATGACACCATCGCAACGATCTATGTGGACGGAGTGGCTCTGAATACACGGTTTTATCAGAAATTTGGCCAGTCCCTCAGTCTGTTTGTGACAGACGGAACGCTGACAGTAACAAATGCAGGCCTGTCAAAAACCATAAAATGAATAGTAATTGACATTCCCTTAAATTGAAACTGGAGGTAAAAACATGGATTTTGAACTGTACATCAACTGGGGCGTTGTGGGCATTATCGTTCTCATCGCTCTTGTCATCGCACTGCTTGCGGCGAACATTAAGGTAGTGCCGCAGGCGCACGCATTCGTCATTGAAAGACTCGGCGCGTACCACGCCACGTGGAGCACGGGCCTGCATTTGAAAATTCCGTTTATCGACCGCATTGCGAAGAAGGTCTCGCTGAAAGAGCAGGTCATCGATTTCCCGCCGCAGCCCGTTATCACGAAGGATAACGTCACGATGCAGATCGACACGGTGGTGTATTTCCAGATCACGGACTCGAAGCTGTATGCTTACGGCGTGGAGCGCCCGATCTCCGCGATTGAGAACCTTTCCGCAACGACGCTGAGAAACATCATCGGTGAGATGGAGCTTGACCACACGCTGACCTCGCGCGATGTTATCAACTCGAAAATTCGCGTCATTCTGGATGAAGCGACCGATGCGTGGGGCATTAAGGTCAACCGCGTGGAGCTGAAAAACATCATTCCGCCGAAGGAAATTCAGGATTCGATGGAGAAGCAGATGAAGGCGGAGCGCGAGCGCCGTGCGAAGATTTTGGACGCAGAGGGCGAAAAACGCAGCGCCATCCTCATTGCGGAAGGCCAGAAGGAATCTGCCGTCCTGCGTGCGGAGGCTGTGCGTGAGACGAAAATCAGAGAAGCACAGGGTGAAGCGGAGGCAATCCTCTCCGTGCAACGTGCGTTGGCGGATTCCATTAAGCTTCTCAACGAAGCCGATCCGAATAAAGCTGTGCTGACCTTGAAGAGCTTTGAAGCGCTTGAGAAAGTAGCGGACGGCAAGGCGACGAAGATTATCATTCCGTCTGAGATTCAGGGTATGGCAGGTTTAGCCGCAAGCGCGAAGGAGATTTTTGCGACGGAAACGCCGAAGGAGTAAAGTAGAGTTTACGGCGAGCAATAGGTTAAACTGTCCAGTGAACAGTTTAGCCGCAAGGGCTCCAATTAGGAGCCTTTTGAAGGGCGGCTTTTCAGCCGTCCTTTTTTGTCGGACATGAGGAAAATAAAGTGCGGAGGCGAGCAGAAAACGCCTTTTGCATTTCAAGGTGTGTTGTTATGTATTTGATATATGGTGAGACGGAAGCGGAGAAAGGGGACATATCGAGGTATACAACGCATGTCCACGAGCAGGGGAGAATTTTGGATTTTCTTCTAAAAACGGCAAAAACTATTGAAAAAACGCGTTAAATCCCGTAAAATGATAAAGGCAACAACGTATAAAGTACGCCTACGGCTTGGCACGCAATTTGCTTGCATTTTTCCGCCATGCCGACCGTAACCCCCCTTGCCGGGCGTCAGCCTGCCTGCGGGTGTTCCGTGCAGCCTGACGAAAAATCTGACGGCGCAGCTTGTGCACCAACGTTATACATTGCTGCCTTAAAGGTCTGCTTAATGGATTGATTTATCAGTCGCTTGAGACCAGACTAAGGACAGAAAATTCAAGGCTGCAAGTGCCGGAGGTGCGATATGGCTGAACTGATGTGCATTTTTACTGTATCTGCATGGGCGTTTTGCGGTCAATTTTAGAAGCATAGGTTGTGTTTTTTGAGCACAGCCTATTTTCTTTTTTTCGCGGTGCTTTCTTTTACGCCGCAAATCTTGAAAGGATCGGTGATTTTCAATGAGCAAAAAAGTTGCAGTGATCATGGGTAGTGACAGTGATTTTCCGGTGGTTTCCCCGGCGATTCGCAGATTGAAGCAGTTCGGCATCCCGGTGGAGGCGCGCGTGATGAGCGCACACCGCACGCCGGAGGCCGCGGCGGAATTCTCTAAGAACGCGGAAAAGGACGGCTTTGGCGTTATCATTGCGGCGGCGGGCAAGGCTGCGCATCTTGCGGGCGTGCTGGCTGCGCACACGACGCTGCCGGTCATCGGCATTCCGGTGAAGTCTTCCACGCTCGACGGCCTTGACGCACTGCTTGCAACCGTGCAGATGCCCTCCGGCATTCCGGTGGCGACGGTGGCGATTGACGGCGCGGACAATGCTGCGATTTTGGCGGCGCAGATGCTGGCGCTTTCCGACGAGAGCATCGCAAAGCAGCTGCACCAGATGAAGGTGGACATGGAGCAGGGTGTTGCGAAAAAGAACGAAGCCTTGCAGCAGAAAGTTGCCGAGCTATAATTCGGGAGGGATAAACGATGACAAAATCGATTTTGAGAAAGTACGCAAAGCTCATCGTTCAGATGGGCGTGAACATCAAAAAGGGTCAGGGCGCTGTAATCTTGGCGGATACGGCGCAGTCTGAGATCGCACTGATGGTGGCGGAGGAAGCCTACCGCGCCGGTGCGAAGTGGGTGGACATCCGCTGGACGAACCAGGATCTTGACAAGATGCGCTATAAGAAAGAAAGCGTAAAGGTGCTTTCCGCTACGCAGGAGTGGGAAAAGGCGCGTATGCAGTATGAGCTTGACGAGCTGCCGGTGCGCATTTGGATCGACTCTGACGACCCGGACGGCCTGAAGGGCGTGAACGTTGAGAAAATGCAGAAGGCGAACCTTACCCGTATGAAGGTGAGAAAGCCGTACCGCGACGCGATGGAAAACAAGTACCAGTGGACGATTGTCGCCGTGCCGAGTGCAAAGTGGGCGAAGAAGGTGTTCCCGAACGACCGCACGAGCGTGGCGGTGAAGAAGCTGTGGGACGCAATCCTTCAGACGGTGCGTGTTTCTAAGGATAACGACCCGGTTGAAGCGTGGAAAGCACACAACGCTTCCCTCAAAGCACGCTATGAGAAGCTGAACGCATGTCACTTTGAGAGCCTGCACTATTTTAGCGAGAACGGCACCGATTTCACCTGCGGCCTGATCCCGGACGCACAGTGGATGGGCGGCGGCGAAACGCTGCTGGACGGTACATTCTTCAACCCGAATATGCCGACCGAAGAGATTTTCACCTCCCCGATGAAGGGCAAGGCAGAGGGCACGGTCGTTTCTACGATGCCGCTGTCTTACCAAGGCAATTTGATTGAAAACTTCTCCATTACGTTTAAGGGCGGCCGCGCGGTCTCCTGCAAGGCGAAAAAGAACCAGGAGCTTTTGGAGCACATGATTGCGATGGACGAGGGCGCGGCGCAGATCGGCGAGCTGGCGCTTATCCCGAACGACTCTCCCATCTCGAACCTCGGCATTCTGTTCTACAACACGCTGTTTGACGAGAACGCTTCTTGCCACATTGCGCTTGGCTTGGGCTTCCCGAATGTCATCAAGGATTACGACAAGTATACGCTTGATGAGATTCACGACAAGGGCGTGAACGATTCCGTCATCCACGTGGACTTCATGGTGGGCGACGCGACGATGAACATTGACGGCATCACGCCGGACGGCGAGGTTATCCCGGTGTTCAGAAACGGCAGCTGGACAGAGAAATTCATGTAATTCATTTTATAGATAATTTAAAGAAAGAGAGAAGTTAAAGAATGAAAAGTTACAGCGATAGCTACAAGGCAGCGGGCGTTGACGTTACCGCAGGCTACAAGTCCGTAGAGCTGATGAAAGAGCACGTAAAGCGTACAAGCATTCCGGGCGTGGTTTCCGGCATCGGCGGTTTCGGCGGTCTTTTCCAGCCGGACATGACCGGTATGAAAGAACCTGTGCTCGTTTCCGGCACAGACGGCGTGGGCACGAAGCTCGTGGCGGCCATGCTGCTCGATAAGCATGACACCATCGGCATTGACTGCGTTGCCATGTGCGTGAACGACGTCGTATGCTGCGGCGCAAAACCGCTCTTTTTCCTCGATTACATCGCCTGCGGCAAGAACGTGCCGGAGAAGATTGCAGAGATCGTAAAGGGTGTTGCGGAGGGCTGCGTGCAGTCCGGCTGTGCGCTCATCGGCGGCGAGACCGCAGAGCACCCGGGCGTGATGCCGGAGGACGACTATGACCTCGCGGGCTTTACGGTGGGCATTGTAGATAAGGATAAGATCATTGACGGCTCCAAGATGCAGGCGGGCGACGTGCTTGTTGGCGTGGCATCCTCCGGCGTACATTCGAACGGCTTCTCTCTGGTGAGAAAGGTGTTCGGTCTGAATAAAGAAAAGCTTGAAACGTATTACGAAGAACTCGGCTGCACGTTGGGCGAGGCACTTCTGACCCCGACGCGCCTGTATGTAAAGCCTGCGCTGGCGGCCATTGAAGCGGCAGACGTGAAGGCAATCTCCCACATTACGGGAGGCGGCTTCTACGAGAACATTCCGCGTATGATGAAGAAGGGCCTCACCGCTAAGGTGGACCGTTCCGCAGTGCCGGTGCTGCCGATCTTCGACCTCATCGCGAAGACGGGCAACATTCCGGAGCGCGACATGTTCAACACGTTCAACATGGGTGTCGGCATGTGCATGGCGGTCTCCAAGGAGACGGCGGACGCGGCCATTAAGGCGCTGAATGATGCGGGCGAAAAGGCGTTTGTCATCGGTGAAGTGGTTGAGGGCGACGAGGGGGTCATCCTGTGCTGAACATCGCAGTCCTCGTTTCCGGCGGCGGAACGAATTTGCAGGCGCTGATCGACGCGGAGAAAGCCGGTAAAATCGAAAACGGCAAAATTTCTGTGGTTGTGGCGAGTAAGCCGGGCGTTTATGCCTTGGAGCGTGCGAAAAACGCGGGCATTGAGGGCATTGTGCTGGCGCGCAGCGACTATGAAAACGTGGACGCGTACAGCGAAGCGCTCGAAAACTTGCTGAAAGAAAAGCACACGGACTTAATTGTTCTGGCGGGCTTTATGACCATTACGAACGAGAAGTTCACGAAGGCGTTTGAAAATAAGATCATCAACGTGCACCCGGCGCTCATTCCGTCGTTCTGCGGCAAGGGCTATTACGGTCTGCACGTGCACGAGGCGGCTTTGGCACGCGGCGTGAAGGTCTCCGGCGCGACAGTACACTTTGTAAACGAGGTGTGCGACGGCGGCCCGATCATCTTACAGAAAGCGGTGCCGGTGGAGCAGGGCGACACACCCGAGACGCTGCAGCGCCGCATTATGGAGCAGGCGGAGTGGAAGATTCTGCCGCAGGCAGTGTCTTTGTTCTGCGCGGGTAAGCTTTCCGTGAATGGCTCTATCGTTACGATTAAAGAATAATTTATCCCTTTACATAGAAAGGAAACGGATACATGGAAATTCTGGATATTAAAAAGGAACTTGCAGGCAACGCATACCCGGGCCGCGGCATCGTCATCGGCAAAAGCGCGGACGGCGTGCATGCGGTCATCGCGTATTTCATTATGGGCCGCAGCGTAAACTCCCGCAACCGCGTGTTTGTGGAGCAGGGCGATGGCATCCGCACGGAAGCGTTTGACCCCGCAAAGCTTTCTGACCCGTCCCTTGTCATTTATGCGCCGGTGCGCGTTTTGGCAAACAAGACCATTGTGACAAACGGAGACCAGACGGATACCGTGTTTACATACCTCAAGGCGGGCAAGAGCTTCAAAAAAGCGTTGAAGACCCGCAAGTTTGAGCCGGACGCCCCGAACTTTACGCCGAGAATTTCCGGCCTTGTTAAGCTGAAGGACGGCGACTTCACCTATAAGCTTTCCATTTTGAAGAGCTGCGAGGGCAACCCGGACGCGCCGCAGAGCTTTTTCTTCGACTATACGCCGGTGGACGGCCTCGGCCACTTCATCCACACGTATAAGTGTGACGGCGCACCGCGTATCCCGTCCTTTGAGGGCGAGCCGAAGCCGGTGAAGATTGAGGGCGACATCGACACGTTTACGAATGACTTGTGGACGAACCTGAACGAAGACAACAAGGTCTCCTTGTTCACGCGCTTCATCAATTTGAAGACGGGCAAGATTGAGACCCGCATCGTCAACAAGAATAAGTGATTTTTCGGAGGGGAAACTATGAAAGAACTGGAACTGAAATACGGCTGCAACCCGAACCAGAAGCCGGCGAAAATTTTTACGAACGACGGTCGCGACCTGCCGATTCGCGTTTTGAACGGCAGACCGGGCTATATCAACCTTTTGGATGCGTTCAACTCCTGGCAGCTTGTAAAAGAGCTGAAAGCGGCAACCGGTATGCCGGCGGCGGCTTCCTTTAAGCACGTGAGCCCGGCGGGCGCAGCTGTGGCAAAGCCGATGAGCGACACGCTGAAAAAGATTTATTTTGTGGACGATCTGGAGCTTTCTCCCATTGCGACGGCGTATGCAAGAGCCCGCGGCGCGGACAGAATGTCCTCCTACGGCGACTGGGCAGCGCTTTCCGACGTATGCGATAAGGAAACCGCAACGCTGTTGGCACGTGAAGTTTCCGACGGCATCATTGCACCGGGCTACACGGACGAAGCGCTTGCGATTTTAAAGACAAAGCGTAAGGGCACATACAATGTCGTCGAGATCGACCCGGATTACAAGCCGGAGCCGATTGAGCACAAGGATGTTTTCGGCATCACGTTTGAGCAGGGCAGAAACGAACTGAAAATCGACGCGGACATGCTGACAAATCTTGTGACGGAAAACAAAGAGATTCCGGAGGACGCAAAGCTTGACTTAGTGCTCTCCCTCATCACGCTGAAATACACGCAGTCGAACTCCGTCTGCTATGCGAAGGACGGTCAGGCCATCGGCATCGGCGCCGGCCAGCAGAGCCGCATCCACTGCACGCGCCTTGCCGGCAACAAGGCCGACAACTGGTACCTGCGCCAGCACCCCCGCGTGCTCGGCCTTGAGTTCGTCGACGGCATCCGCCGCCCCAACCGCGACAACGCCATCGACGTCTACACCTCCGACGAGTGGGAAGACGTCCTGCGCGACGGCGAGTGGCAGCAGGTTTTCAAGGTGAAGCCCGAGCCCCTCACCCGTGAGGAGAAGAAGGCCTGGATTGCCACGCAGAAGGGCGTGACGGTAGGTTCCGACGCCTTCTTCCCCTTCGGCGACAACGTTGAGCGTGCCCGCAAGTCGGGCGTCGACTTCATCGTCGAGCCGGGCGGCTCCATCCGCGACGACAACGTGATTGAGACGGCCGACCGCTACGGCATCGCCATGGCCTTCACCGGCATGCGCCTGTTCCACCACTAATCCAAGCACGGTTCACGAGACGCACGGCGCTCCAGCCAGCGCCTCGACCAACACCTCGCATCCATCACTTTGCATGAAGCGGGCTCGGGCATAACCGCCCGGGCCCGCTTTGTTTTGCAATCCATCTCACGGCAGCTCGCGAAGCCAACAACGCCGAGGTCGTCACCCTGCTCGCGCAGCGCCGCAACGTCGCCGAAACCCGCACCCGCCTCAAAACCTAGCGGTACGACGCCCAAAGCAGGAAATGCCGAAGGAACTGGCTGGGTACCTCCAACCCCAAGCTCTAGCGGCAGCACGTCTACCGAGGAAAGCTTGACCCTCCCTCTCACCAGGCTTAGCCTGGCATAGTCCGAGATTCACTGGCTCAAAAAACCGACACGTACCCAGAAAGGGACACACGGCATGGGGGACTTCAAAATTAGCAAAGGTGTGCTGGCTGAGTACACGGGCTGCGATCTCAACGTCGTGATTCCCAAGGAGGTGACCGAAATCGGTGAAGGAGCCTTCGGGAACTGCGAATCCCTCGAATCAATCGTGATACCCGAGGGTGTGACTAAGATCCGCGACTCCGCCTTCTCGGGATGCGCATCCCTCAAGTCGGCC
>OLOM01002476.1_pt1 | contig 11210 bp, 10 predicted proteins | sample 1672531 | NCBI WGS metagenome assembly OLOM01 (sample SAMEA3136696, study PRJEB25190) | human gut metagenome | reverse complement strand
AGCAGATCCGCCGGCCGGCAGGCCGGCGGAACCTCCTAGTCTTCTACGCGGATAACGCTGGGTTCGGCGCGCAGGACGTCGTCGAGCTGGCCGATCTCATCGAGCACACGGCGCACGCTGGCCTCACTGGCGGTATGCGTGACGTAGCTGAGGTTCACCGTTTCATGCTCGGCGCTGCCACGCTGCACCACGCTGCGTACGCTGACGCCGTGCTTGGCGAACACGCCTGCCATAGATGCCAGGACGCCGGAGCGGTCGGCCACAGCGAAACGAATGTAGTACTTCGTGTGCAGCTGCTCCATCGGCACGATAGGCAGGTTGTCGGTGCACGTGCAGCCGACAACAGGCGGGATGCCCAACGTCATGTGGCGCGCCACCTCAAGCACGTCGCCCATAACCGCCGCAGCGGCCGGACCCGCACCGGCGCCTTCGCCGAAGAACATGGTCTCGCCCACGGCGTCGCCCGTGACGTAAATGGCGTTGTACACGCCGTTGACCATGGCCATCTGGTGCGCCTTCGGCAGCATGGTGGGATGCACGCGCACGTCGATGCCCTCGGGCGTGCGATGAGCCAGCGCCAGCAGCTTGATGACGTAGCCCATGTCGTCAGCCGTGTCCATGTCAAGCTGCGTGATGTTGCGGATGCCCTCGGTGTACACGTCGCCCAGCTTCACGCGGCTGTTGAACGCGATGGAGGCCAGGATGGCAATCTTCGCGGCGGCGTCGAAACCGTCCACGTCGGCGGTGGGGTCGGCCTCGGCGAAGCCCTTCGCCTGCGCCTCGGCCAGCGCGTCGTCGTAGGACAGGCCGTCGTCGACCATGCGCGTGAGCATGTAGTTCGTGGTGCCGTTCACGATGCCCATGACGGACGTGATCTCGTTGCTGATGAGCGAATGCTTCAGCGGCTGGATGATGGGGATGCCGCCGCCGACGCTGGCCTCGAAGCCCACTTCCAGGTTCTTCTCGCGTGCCAGGCCCATGACCTCTTCGCCGCACGTTGCCATAAGCGCCTTGTTGGCGGTGACCACGTTCTTGCCGGCGTTCAGCGCGCCCAGCACGATATCGCGCGCAACGGTGGTGCCGCCGATAAGCTCGATGACGATGTCGATTTCCGGGTCGTTCAGGATGTCGTTGAAGTCGTCTGTGAACAGGTCGGACACGCCATGCGCCTCGGCCTGTTCGGGATTGCGCGAGCACACGCGCACAAGCTCCATGTCAACGCCCAAACGGCGTTTGAAATCCTCGCGATGGTTGTGCAGGATGTCGATGCAGCCGCCGCCGACGGTGCCCGTTCCCACAAGTCCAAGTTTGATGGTCATATATCCCCCTTCAGAAAAGGCAGTTCCCAACAGTTCCGCTCCAAGCCAACTCAACGAACCCGCCTACCCCAAACCCGCAGGTCAAACTAAATGCCGCAGGTCCAGCAGAGTCAGCGAGGGCGCCTGTGGTGCCCGGAATCGGCCTGAAGCAAGGCGGCATTGGCCTTTGGGCCATGCCGCCGCAGCTGAAGGTCGAGGCCGGGTGCCACAGGCGACCACAGCGTCGAGCGGTCCGTCGGCCGGCAGGCCGGCGGAACCCTAAAGATCGCGATGGTACAGGTCGGCGTAGGTTTCGCGACGGGTGGTCACGCGTGCTTCGCCGTCCTTCACGAACACGATGGCGGGACGCGGCTGGCCGTTGTAGTTGCTGGCCATGGTGTAGCAGTACGCGCCGGTGCCGAACACGGCAACCACGTCGCCCACCTCGGGCGTCTGCAGCGGCATGTCGATAACCACGGCGTCGCCGCTTTCGCAATGCTTGCCGCACAGCGTGACGATCTCGGTGCGCGGCTGGCCCGCCTTGTTCGCGATGGTCGGTTCGTAGTCAGCATGATACAACGCCGTGCGGATGTTGTCGGACATGCCGCCGTCAATGGCCACGTACTTGCGGATGTTCGGCAGCGTTTTCAGGATTCCGATGGTGTACAGCGTAATGCCGGGCGTTGCCACCAGGCTGCGGCCGGGCTCAACGGCCAGGCGTGGCAGCTTCACACCTAGGCGCTCGCAGTTCTCGCGCACGGCATTGACGGTGCATTCCGCGAACTGGTCGATGGTGGACGGCTTGTCCTCGGCGGTGTAGGCGATGCCCAGGCCGCCGCCCATGTCCAGCTCCTCGACCTCGTAGCCGTACGTTTCCTTCACGCGCGCGATGAACTCCACCATGACCTGCACGGCCTCGGCGAACGAATGCAGCGCGAAAATCTGCGAGCCGATGTGGCAGTGGAAGCCGGCCAGATGCACGTTCGGAGCCTCCAGGGCGTCCTTCACGCATTTGAAGGCGAAGTCGTTGAGCATGGTGAAACCGAACTTGCTGTCCTCGCAGCCCGTGCGGATGTACTCGTGCGTGTCGGCCTCCACGCCAGGGGTGACGCGCATGTAGATGTTCTGCGTGACGCCCAGCTCGCCGGCAATTTCGCTCACGCGCGCCAGCTCGATTCTGCTGTCAACCACAATGCGGCCTACACCTGCGGAAATGGCCTCGCGCAGCTCCTGCGGCGTTTTGTTGTTGCCGTGCACGAACACGCGCTCCATGGGGAAGCCCGCCTGCTGCGCGCACCACAGCTCGCCGCCGCCGGACACGTCCAGGCACATGCCTTCCTGCGCGGCGATGCGCGCGGCCTCCTTGTTCAGAAACGCCTTCGACGCGTATATGACGTCGGAGTTTTCGTAACGGCTGCGGAACGACGTGAGGTACGTTTCCATGCGGTTGCGCAGGTCGGCCTCATCCATGACGTACAGCGCGGTGCCTTCCTTGTGCGCCAGCTCAACCATGTCGACGCCGCCCACGAACAGGTGATCGTCGCGAACCTCGGCCGTCATGGGCAGCACGGCGCCCAGGTCCATGGTGGTTCGGTTGTCGGGTTGTTTCGTGTGGTCTGATGGTGCCAAAGACATGGGAGCGCTCGCTTTCTTCGCATTTCCAGACGCCTGTTGCGCGAGCTTGTTGCCCACGGCAAACTAGCGACGTTTTTAATCCGAACCATAGTACCAGCCCGCGCACGATGCACCATGTCCGGCGCGTAAATTTCGCGCGTAAAACAGGTAAGGAAGCGCGGTGCTTCCAGAAGCAGGGACGCCGGCTGTTCGAGCGCAGGTGCGCTAGGCGTCCCGCGGGCCGCAGCCCCGCGTCCAGAGCGCCCGACGCATCCGGCTGCAAGTATTCACGCTACCGTCTAAATATATTGCCGCCAGTCGATCCGCCGCCCTCGATGCCGTTTCGCTTTTGGGGAATGCAAGTCGTTCGCGGGGTCCTTGCGGTTGTCTTATCACGGCCGGAATCCTGCGGACAGATGCGGTACCATGGGTGCCAGCGATATCGTTTGAAAGGGGAAAACAATGGCGAAACCCGAACCGTCTATGGACCAGTGGCTGGCCGAGGCGAAGCAAGATCCGAAAGCCGCGCAGTGCGGCATGTTCCTCACGCATAACGGCGTGGTGCGCATCACGCCGAAGGCTCAGGTGCGCGAGGGCGTCGAGGGGCTTGGCGATGTGGCGCAGGTCGACTTCAGCTACGACGCCGAAGGCCTTGAGCAAGCCGTCAAGGAAGCACTCACCTGGCCCGGCGTGTATTACGTGCGCGTATGGCTCAACGAGGGCGTGCTGAACGTGGGCGATTCGCTCATGTACGTGCTCATCGGCGCCGACATCCGCCCGCGCTGCATCGACGCGCTGCAGAAGCTGGTCGGCAAGATCAAGAACGAGCTGGTGGTGGAGAAAGAGATTTACGCGTAGGCGAGACAACCAGGCATAGACGAGAATAGGGCGGCAGGTTCCAACGAACCTGCCGCCCTATTCGTTAATGAGCGAAACCGTCGATCTGTCCCGCGCTACTCGCGAGAGCGCCTGCGATAGGCGACCACCGCGGCAACAACCGCCGCCAGGGCCACCAGCCCAATCAGCATCGCTGCTACTCCCACCATATCGCCCGTCTGCGCCATGGATGCCACCTGCGGCTGCGCAAGAGACGTGGGAGCCTTGTAGTTGTTCTCGAACGTGCATGCTTCGCACTTCTCGTCCGCCGCGTTCTTCACGGACACTTGCGTATACAGGGAATCCGGACCATCCTGCCCGCTCCACATGCAATACACGTCGACGTTGTAGACCCGCTCGTCATACGTCCAACCCTCGGCATTGCCGGGGACCTGCCGCACCGTGTAATGATGCAGCCCTACCTCGGTGAACGACATAGCAAACTGTGTAGAGCCCTCGCCTGCGATAGTCGCCTGCAGCTGGTCCGGCAAAACCGTCTCGCCATCGGCACCAGAGATTTGGACGGTGAAATCCTGCGCTTGCGCAGGCACATCCCCCTTCACGATCACCTGTGCCGGAACCTGCGCCGAAACCGGCGCGTATGCCCCTACAACCGCATACGCCTGCGCAGACGGCGCGACACATGCGAGCACGGCGACGAGCACCGCCGCGACAAGCGACGCGATCGCGAGGTTTCGTTTTACGTTCAATGCATACGTCATAGCTTGTCCTTTTCTTTCCTCGCGCTATTCGGTGCACCGTGCGCCGTGCGCTACGCTTTGTCGACAGCGCGCTCCCCAGTAACCCTGCACAGCAGCAGCGTTCGCTCGTTCACCCCGGAGGATGCGCACGTTGACAGTGCCACGACCTGATCGTTTGCGGACGGCAGGCCATCTCGCTGGAACACGGCATCCTGTGCGACCTTTTCTACCAGCGCAGGCATGCGATCGACGCCGGCGGGGGTGCCGTAATAGACACCGTCATAGGCATCTGCCTTAACTACCGCGCAAATCTGCAAGTCGAGCGTACGATCCGGCAGATACAGCGTGCCCGTCTGGTTCTGATTGAAGAAACCTTCGTCCAAGAACCTGTCCAAGTCGCCGAACATCTTGCCGTACTGCATGTGATGGCCCATGAGCACCTCGTATGGCTCGGCGAAGTCCCTCGAGCATTTGCTGTCAAGGAAGATGCTCCCCGAAGCGCTGTATGCACCGGTAGCGTCTTTGCTGAGATACTCGAAGTCATCCTTGCCGCGAACCACCGGATAATCGATGTTCGTGTTATCGATGGTGACCCAAGCGCATACATCAGGGTTCAATGCCAGCAACTCGGAGAAGCTAACCGCGTCGCCCGACTTTAACGCGGCAAGCCGGGCCTGGCTATCCCCTCCATTCGCCAGCGCATACGCGTCCCAGAGGGCGTAGGCGGACACGGCAAGCGCGAGCGCCAGCACGACGCCAAGCGCCCAGAAGACCGCACGGTCGAGCGCGCAAGCCACCCGCAGGGCACGGGTGCGCTTGCGCGCTCCATAGCTGCCGAAGCTGTCAGCATCCAGCCGCAATTAGAATTCCTCGCTCGCACGACGCTTACGGGAGATCAGCAGAGCGCCGGCGCCGGCGACGACCACCAGGCCGCCGAAGACGAAGGGCATGGTGTCGGAGTTAACGCCCGTCGCCGGAGCGAAGCCCTTCTCGTTGGTGTAGGCAACTGTGCTGCTGTCATGGATGGTACCGGCAGCAACCGCGCCAGCCTGAACCTGGCCGCCATCAACGGCGAAGTTCTCGTTGTACTCCGTGTCGGCCTCGGTCACCGTGTAGGTTGCGCCCTCGGGCAGGTTCTTGATTTCAATGGACTGACCATGCTTCAACTTGAAGGTAAGAGCGTCCTTGGCATCAAAGGTGCCGGTAGCACCGTCCAGCACGTAATCGTAGGAGCCCTGAGCACCCTCGATCTTCAGCGTGTAGCTGAACTCGTCCTGCGTGTTCGCAGCGGTTCCGGCAACCTTCTTGGACACCGTCAGGCTGTCGTTTGCCTTGGCGGTGTTGGCGAATGCGGCCTTGTCAGCCTTGTCGCCATCAGCCGCCTTTGCCTTAATCTCCTTGATAACGGGCGTGTCGCTTTCAGGGTAGTTGTCCGGCATAGTGACGACCACTTCGACGTTGTACTCGGTGCCGTCATACACGATGTTGGGGTTCGAACCGGCAATCTCCTTCACGGTGAAGCTATAGGTGCCAGGTGCGGTGAAGTCATAGCCCGCGAACAGCTGCTGAGCCGTCAGGCTGGCATTCGCGGAAGCACCCGCACCAGCAAGGGTCTTCCAATCCGCCGTCAGCGTACGCTGAACCGGATCCTGAGACAGCGCGGCGGGCTCCCAGGTGCCCTGCGCGGTAGCGCCCGTAAACTGGATCTGGAACGTAAATGCTTCCGTGTTGTTCAGCTGCGTGTTCGACGCCGCGGTCCAGGTCTTATCAACGGTAAAACCGTTGTCCCCAACCGTCGTTGCAAACGCAGCGCCCGGAAGAGCAATCACCATGGAACCAGCAAGTGCCGCCGCAACCACATTCTTCTTCAAGCGAGACATAGCCATAGCCTTTCCTTTCTCCCGTCTCGTTTCCTATATCCCACGCAGTCGCAGCAAGGCCACAACCTTGCCCTCAACCACGTTGGTACCTATTGCGCCTACCTCGCGGCTATCGACCGCCTGCATGCGGTCGTCGCCTAATACGAAGTACTGCCCCTCGCCAAGCGTCAGCGGATATGCCGGACCGCTTTCCGCCGGCGCGGTGGATTGGCCGTTCGACGAAGGCTGCGCGTTCCCGTTGACCTTGAACGTGCCGTCTTCAGCGACCTCGACCATGTCGCCGGGCAACGCCACCACGCGGCCGATAAGCTGCTGCCCGGATTGGGCTCGGTACACGATCACGTCGTTTGCCGAATACGCTTGCTCGAGCCGATACGTCAGAGCAACATCACCGTCGCCCGATGCGGGCGACATGCCACCGCCGCGAACGATCGCGAGCCCGAACAACGTCTGCAGCAAGATCGCAGCCATGCCGGCCGCGCAAATCGCCTTTATCGCCGCGGCGCCTGCGCGTCTTCGCGCCTCCGCACCTTGAGCACGTCGCTCGATGACGCGCACTTCGGGCGCCTGCGCTACTTCCCGTGCGAACTCTTCGGCCTCTTGCTCCGATGATGCTTCGGATCCACGGGCTGCTGCACGCGAATCAACCGCTGAGGAACCGGCGGCACTTGCAAAGCCTGCGCCTTCGGAGCCTGAGGCTTTGGCGACACAGGCTGCTCCGCACGCGCTTGCTCCAGCAGAGCCTCGTAGCGGACCTGCTGCTCCCGGTAGAGCTGGCGGTACATTTCGTCCAAGCGATTCACCACGTGCCATGCCTGGCGCTCGTCGATTCCCCACAGGCGTCGGCGCCATACCAGACGCTGCAGCTTGTCGGCGATCAGCTGCAGCGAGACCGGCCGATCTTCCTGGATACTTTGAGGAACGCGTTTTCTACTCCTTCCAAGCACTCTGCTCACGCTTCCTGCGCTTGTAGCCGCTTGCGGCCAGAGCGCCCGCGCCCGCAGCGGCGACTGCGAACAGCCCAGCCATCGGGCCTGCGTCAAGCGAGACCCCCGTCGCCGAGACCGCCTCAGCCGAGTTGGTGAATGCAAGCGTTTGCGTTTGGTTGGAGACGATGGTCACCGTCTTGGGCTTCGTGGCCGTCCGACCGTCGGTCGCAACGGTCTCGGCAGCGCCGTTGTTGATCGAAACCGTAGAATAGGTCCTGGCGTTACCGGAAAGGCCCGTTTCGCGAACGACGACCTGGGAGCCAGCGGGAACCTTGGTCAATGTGACAGACTGGCCATGCTTCAGCTGAACCGTTGCCACACCTTGATCGTTGAATGCCACGGAGCCGGCATCGCCCTCCGCGGTAAACGTCTTGCCCGCAAGAGCCTCACACGAAAGCTCGAACGTGAACGATTGGTCGACGTTCGCAGCGCTTCCCGTCACGTTCTTCGAAACGGAAAGACTTCCCGACTGCGGGACGTAATGAGCGTAATAGGTGGTGTTCTGCGTGATGGTGCCGTCGAAGTTCGCCTTCTGCGTACAGGCCTCGTCCTTGTACCAGCCATCGAACTGATACGTCACGCCATCGACAGTTTGAGTTTCGGGGGTCTCCGCGCTGTCGCGCGCAGGCTTCTTCAGCTTTGACTCGTTGTAGCCGTTTTCCACGCGCTGAGCGTAGTCCTTCAATGCGACCCACTCGGATTCTCCGGCGTACTGAACCTCGAAGTTGACCGTATAGTAGTCTTTTTCGTTCAGTACCATGACGTGATCGTAATGGTACGTTTTGACCAGGCTGCCCTTGGTGCTGTTGTAGTTGTTGTTACCAGCATTTGCACCAGAAGCCACCGTTACTCGAACCGGCGACAGCGTATAATAACCCTGCATCGAAGCTTCGGCAGTGCCTGCTTTGGCGTATTTGTACGTCGTGCCCTCAAACGTGATGTCCGGATACAGCGGCTTGCTCGGGTCTTTGCTTACCTCGGAGATGCTTCCATATTGCGTGATCACCTTGCCTGAACTATAAATACCCGGACTGTATACGCCGGAGATCGTGCTCACGCCAAGACCGAACCAGGTTTGATCAGGGTCCTCTCCGCTATCCATCGTCTTGCCCGGTATGAGCGCGTACCAGTACAGATCTTCCGTCCCGACAGCCACCGTCATCGGCTCGTCAGCTGCTTCAGTTGCAGCTACAACACCAGGGTTGACCTGGTCCGTTGTCGAGGTCGCCTCCGCTTTCTCGGCAGAGGCTGCGGCCTTGTCATCGGCGACCTGTGTCTGGTCGCCGACGCCTGCCTGCGCCTGGTCCTGGGCGGAACTCTCCACCTGGACCTGCTCGGAGGCCTTGGCATCTCCTGCCTTCTCACCATCGGCCGCCAATGCCGCCACGGGGAGCAGCCCCACGACGAGCATCGCGGAAGCCAATAGCCTTAACGCTGCTTTTCTCGCTTTCATCTCTCCTCTTCCCTTTCCCGTTATCGCCTTGCGTTGCTCGTTTCTCATCTGGTTCGCAATCACGAAAGGGCCAGGTCGTAAGAGTCCCCATCAGCTATTCACAACGCTATATGCATTCGAAAGCTGCCCTCCGCTTTCGGAATGGCATGGCTCGACTTTGATAAGCCCTTCCCGGCTCATGCGCGTGATGGCGCGGTCGATGGTCTTAACGCTGCAGCCCATCAGCTGAGACAACTCCTTTTTCGTTGCCTGCGCCGCACCTGATATGGTTGTTTGCGCGGCGATGTAGCCGAGCAGACGCTCCTGCGTGGGGGTTAGCGATATATCACTCTCATGTATCTTGCGCATATCTGCCTTTCCGCGCATACGCGGTATATAGGCGTAAGCAAATGCAGACATTACTTGAGTGGTCGGCTATATTGATTTCACTGAGCGAATGAAAAGAAACGGCCTGATAAAGCGTTTTGCACTCGAAAACGAGTAATGCTTTATCAGGCCGAGGGGGCTGTAAGCAAACGTCTGCATTTGCTTACGCCCGTATATACAACGTATGCGCGGAAAGGCAGATATGCGCAAGATACATGAGAGTGATATATCGCTAACCCCCACGCAGGAGCGTCTGCTCGGCTACATCGCCGCGCAAACAACCATATCAGGTGCGGCGCAGGCAACGAAAAAGGAGTTGTCTCAGCTGATGGGCTGCAGCGTTAAGACCATCGACCGCGCCATCACGCGCATGAGCCGGGAAGGGCTTATCAAAGTCGAGCCATGCCATTCCGAAAACGGGGGGCAGCTTTCGAATGCATATAGCGTTGTTAATAGCTGATTGGGGCTCTTACGACCCGGTCCTTTCGTGATTGCGAACCAGACGATAAACGAGCAACGCAAGGCGATAACGGGAAAGGGAAGAGAAGCCCAGACTGGGGCCTCCAGCAGAGAAGGCTGAATCCGCCGAGCTAACAACGGACCAGGTCAACCAACTGTTACAGCCGCTGATAACGCAGTAGACGAACCGATAACGGTGGCTTTTGGAACAGGCGATTTGCATCGGTACGTATCGATGCCGATGCAAAGCAAAGGTTGGGGGATTGCGAAAAGGAGCAATCCGGATAGCTGAATCTGACAAGGAGGTTAATCAATGAAAAGATTCAGAAAAGCACTGGGCATTGTGGCGCTGGCGCTAGTAGTCTCGCTTTCCCTTGCGATGCCGGTAAGTGCATGGGCAGACGAGGCGGAGAGCTATGGGAAGCCCGATGTTTCCGGTCCTCAGAGCGCATGGTACAACGGTCAGTCCCATCACTTCAGGTCTACGGTCAAGGACTCCGTAAGCGGTAAAGACCTTGTGGAAGGAGAGGATTACACCCGATCCTTCGGCTTTCTAAGAGACCGTGGCGACTCGAAGGACGTTAATACCTGGCTTCCAACCGACGACAGCATGGTGAGCTCGGGTCACGTTTGGGAAAAGATAGACTTTATCAACGATTACGCGAGGTACGGCTCCTACGATGTGCGACATGACATTCTGACGCTGTATGAATTCAAGGAGTTGAATGTCACGAAGATCGAGGGCGAAGCCGATCCGACTTTGGAAGCCACTTTGACCCTGTTGCTCGGCGATCCCACAACTCTGCTTGACCTTTCGGCTTTTAGCCTGAGCCGCGATGCGGGCGAGCAGCCTGGCGAGTATGCGATCACCTATACGACCGATCCGGAGCAAATTCCGGCAGCTTACAAGCACAACAGCGCGAAAACCCGCACGGGCCTTGGCGAGGCCCCCCTGGGCGATGGCTATACCTATAAGATGGTGGTCGGTGACGACATCTGCGGCTACAACTACATCCGCATCGTCCCTGCCACGCTCACCATCGTTCCCGCCTATACCGACATCAGCGCTACGATTGCTTGGAAGGATTCCTCCAATAAGGAAGGCCTGCGCCCGAGCGCCGAGGACTACGCCAAGCTTCTTTCGCTGACCGCCGATGGCGCCGCTTCTGATATGTTGCCCGTTGTTGTGGATAATGGCGACGATACGTATACCGTTACGTACACCGGCGTCCGCCAGTACGCCTATGACGACAATGGCGAGCGTCATGACGTCGACTACAAGATTACCCAGGCAGACGTCAGTGGCTATACTACCGATAACGCTACTGTCGGCAACGAGGGCGTCATCACGAATACGCATGAGGTGGCTGCTCCTCAGCCCGAGCCGCAGTCACAGCCGCAGCCTCAGCCTCAGCCCCAAAAGGAGCAAGTAGCTACCGAGCTGGCCGAGACCGGCGATCAGACTCCGAGCGCCCTTGTGGCCTTGGCCCTGGGTGCTTCCGCACTGGGAATCGCCGTGGTGGCAAAGAGGCGCAGCAAGCGCTAGGCGCGGCGTTTCTTTAACATCTTGATAA
>OLOM01002472.1_pt1 | contig 11217 bp, 10 predicted proteins | sample 1672531 | NCBI WGS metagenome assembly OLOM01 (sample SAMEA3136696, study PRJEB25190) | human gut metagenome | reverse complement strand
CGTTTTTCCAAAAAGCTCCAGTGACGTATCCACCGGCTTGTTTTCTGCGATGGTATCCATTTGTACACGGATCTCTTTCCATTTGTCGTAGTTTCTTACGGCAGTATCCCCGATCCCTTTGGAACCGGGTCCCGGCATCTGATTTTTGCAGGCTCTTCCATTACACTCCGGACAGGCCTTACAGAATTTGCCGATCCGGTCTTTTGCTTTTATGATGCATTCGGAATAATTCATTTTCTTCATTCCTTTCTCGTAAGTTTCTTTCTATTATACCGATTTTCTCCAAACAAGTCAAAAAACGGCACCACTCAATCCTTTTTCGTTGAGTGATGCCGATTATGAATTTTTCTTTAAGTTTTTATGATTTCGGTATGCCATTCCATCTGTTCTCCGTTTGAGTCTGTAACTGCAAAATATTACTTGAAATTTATCATTGTTTTTTTGTATATTGCATATATTTCCTTTGACTGTTATAATCAAAGCATGGGTACTACCATAACGGTAGGCGGTTAGTCCTTCAACGGAGGGTTGCAGCGTGCTAATGCACTTGTTTTGCAACGATCGAAGTAGAATGGACATCTGTAACCCTCTGATTACATGAAAACTCGAAAGAGTATTCACCGGAAAGGAGGGCTTAGCCAATGAGTATTTTGAATTTCATTGCAGTCGTGAGTTTCGGCATCACCTGCTTTTGTGCCGGATACACATTCGGCAAAGATACTAACAAACCACAAAAATAGCCGCCCCGGTCTGCTAAACTGAGCGGCAATTTTTGTTGCAAATTTATTAGACTAACCGTCTATCGGTGGTACCCTTTTTCTATAATCATATTAACACGCATCTGCAGAAATGTCAAAAAATTTATTTAGAGTACGATGTGACGTCCTCTCTTTGTATAACTGTTGATCTGATTTCATTTATCACTCACTTTGCTTACTCTTTATAAATGACCATGCGTATTCTCTAGAGTCTACATTTTGTGCAGAAAATGCTTTTTCTCCATGCATTGTAATCTCATAAATGATATGCGTATCTTTTAACTCTTCTTTTGATACTTCTGACATCGACTGATAATTTCCTATCCCATATCCCTCATATTCTTGAGATAATACGATAGAATATCCGTCAATTATTCCTATATACCCTGTATATATTGCACCAGATGCATTATATGTCCAGTATACTTTACCATCTTCAAAAATTTCTACTTTTCTTCCTGCATTCGCTTCCCAGATTCCAATTAGTTCATTGGGAACACTATTTAAATCATATGCGCTCTCCAATTCACTGTTACTTTCTTTATCACCCAGTTTCATTAGTAACACCACATTTCCTATAAGTGATATTACCAAAATAACACTTAATACCACTACAGACATCTTCTTCATTCTATATCATCTCCTACTATGAATCGCCATTAATTCCATCTTTCATTTTGTTTGTAGAAATGTTACCCTATGCTTATTATGACCAAAATAAAAACTTTGACCATCACTCAAAATAGCATCCATCCAAAATTTCAATATATCGGATATTATAACGTTCTTTAAATAATAAATAGTCATCTTTCCCTAAAGAAATCGTTACAGTTGCAGTAATAATTTTTCCCTTTGCATCTCGGTACTTTGAGTAATACTTATCAGTCTTTTTATCATAAATATCCGATGTTGCTAATATTGTCCAACCTCTATCTATGAAATTATGATTATTATCTACCGCAAATATATTTTCTGTTCTTAATATGTCCGGTTCCCTATATCTAATACAAGGCTCCATTCCTTCTTTTAAAGAAAAAGACGTCTTAATACGAATAATATAAAACTGTTTTCTTAAACTTTTAAGGCCATCCTCTCCCTTCCAAAAATGTGGCATTTGCTCTCTGAAATCAATCCTCTTCTCACAATACATAGGTAATGCTTTTGAAATATATTCATCTGCATTATACGATCCAAAGCTTTCGTCTAATGTAATATCAGCGTACTGTAAAAAACCATATCCTTGATAATCAACCTTAAATAATTTACTACTTTTCTCTATAAGATTTTTATTATGATACTTTATAATATCTTCATATATATTAGTATAAAAGCTCTCATATCCTGATGCCATCATTCTTATTGCTAAATCGAATTGATCTATATATGTAAATTGATGATATGCAACCACAGACTTCAACGCTTTTTCTTCACCAGAAGGTAATTTTAAAAGGAAAGTGTCTTTTTTCCTGGAAACTTTTAAAATCTCACAATCGCCATCTACAAGATGTACCTTTGATCCCGGTACTAAAAAAGCTGATTCCATTTTATCTCCCTTATAATCTGTTTCAATATAATTCATAAACGATTTTATCAGAAAAATGTAATCTTCATAATTCTCCTTGATTTCTTCAAAACATCTTTTTTTCCATGCAACCCTCGTTCCTTCATTCATAAACATATCATTTATTTCTTCACATATCATAAAAATTCCACCTGTCGTAAAGAAATCCGCGATCTCTTTAGGTGTTTCCAATATTTTCTTTTGTCTCAAGATAGCAATTTTCATGTGTAAAATCAAATGTTCTAAAATATTGCAATACACTAATCTTTCCTTCTTTTGCCATTCAAAAGGTTGCATTTTCGCCTTTAGCGGATTTCCTAAATTTCCTCCCTTATCTTCATCCATATGATGACAATACAAACCTTCGCTTGTTCGAGATATTTTTTTATTTTTACTTTTACATTCAGAACTAACAAAATAATTATACTTTGCACTACCATATTTTTGAATAAGATAACATTGCAGTTCCCCATACGTCATCTTTAATTCATTTTTTAGTTCTTTACAATTCATCTTAGAAAATCTCCTTCCAGAATCACATTCTAATATACTTATACTCCTAAGCCAAATACCCTAAAGTAATATATTATTCAGAAAATATTCCTTTTTACATTGATTATAAGCTTTTCTTTATCCAATCAAAAGGAAGTACCCACTCCCACTGGACAAGAGTAAAACAAATGACTGTGCACCTTAACTAGCTAATATATATTTGCTTCACATCAACTTTTTTAATATATTTTATCATATCCTATTAGTTTATTCTATATCAGCCATTTTTCGCCTAGATAAATAAAACCGATCTTCTATTCATCTTATTTTCCAAACCTAAAAAAGCTCTTTTTCTTCTCAATATAGTAATTTCATTTCTACCAACACATCTCATAATTCACTACCATCACCGGCTCTTCCCCTAAACACAAACTACTGACTGCATCCGGTTCTACTGATACTTCTTTTTTCTGCGTTCTTGTCCATATACAGATCCCCAGTAACATAAGAACTACAGCTAATCCACATACTATCCATAACTTCTTTTTGTTCATTCTCTTCCCCTTACTCTTGCAATGTATATATTGCAATTATAGGAATTATTTCAAGTAAAATCAATACAGTAACGCAAATCATCGATGAAAGGTTTGGATTCTATGGGACAGAAGCTACGACAGATTAACGATATCTCCATTGGCAATAATCTCCGGAATTTAAGAAATGCTGCGAATCTGACACAAGAACAGGTTGTTGCCCAATTGCAGTTACGTAATCTTCCAACAACCCGTAGCATCTATTCTCAGATTGAAGCTGGGACTTATAATATAAAGATCAGTGAATTGATTGCACTCTCAGAAATTCTTCATACTGATTTCAACACGATATTTAATGGATTGTCCATAGAAAAGTAACCTTGGATCTACAGTTTTCTTTCATTCTGTGTTCCAAGGTTATCTTATTATTCCTGCCTTTTTCAAGATTATAACTCCATATCCCTGCGTTTCCTCTTTTTTGGTTGCTCTGGTAATGCCTTTTCATCTGAAATCTTTCTCTCTCGACTTTCCTCCTTTTGTTTCGCAACCGGAATACTTAAATACAATTTCTTTGATCCAGATTTCTGTTCGTCCCATTCTCTTTGTTCCTCCTGAACTTTTTGTAATTCTTTCTCAGCCTGTTTCAAATCATTTACCACTTCAAGTACATTCCGATATCCATTTTGGCTTAGGATCAGGTTCATCATATACTGTGCATTCTCCAACTGATTTCTTTTTCCATCTACTCGGTTTTGTAATTCTTTCTTTTCTTTACCATGAAACCATTTCTTTTGTACTTCCCTAAGCTCCTTTTCCAGCCTTATTACATTCTTCTCTATTGCATAAACTTTCTTCTCCTGTTTTTTCAAATCATTTAATATCTGCTTAACTCTCATCACCTCTGTTTCCTGTTTTATCGAAGATGGTCTCGATATTTTTTGCTTTTCAGGCAGATCTTCTGGCGTAACGTCAATCTTTATTTCTCGTCCAATAAGGGAACGTCCTGATTCATCAATTGCAGCCAACTCCATTGCTCTTAAATACTCCGCAAATCCTCGCAACATACCAATCGCTTTCTGTAAGATTCCGGTAAAAGCCTGTGGATTTTCTCCCTGCATCTTGATTGATTCTGCAACAGGTTTGTCGATCTGCTCTTTCTTATGTAAGCTTATTTCCTCTTCTGTTGCCCCCACAAGAAACGCTCTGTCAACATTCTCATTCCATTTCTGTCGTAAATAATTATCCGTCCGGATTTCATCTGCCCTTGGATTATTCTTTCCAATCTTTTTCGTAGCAAGATACGGACCACCTTTTTGGAATACATACAATTTTTCATTTTCATCCTTCACCAGTCCATTAATCGCATCTGTCATAATCTGCTTGATATCTCTCAAAAATTGATTCGATTTGAAAATTTCTTCCTTGGGATAAAAGAAATTTATCTCATATATTTCTCCCTTGTTGACAACTCTACACCCTTTTCGAATCTTTCCATTTTCATCCAAGATCTCTTTTTTGGTACGCATACGTTTCCCAGATTCATTAAAAAACAAGTTTCTTCCTGCAATCTTGTGTTCTGCCTCCTGTCGCATTTTCCTTTCCGAAAAAATCAGATGAATATGGAAATTGGTTTTTGTTTTATTATGATGCAATGCTGCGCAACATCCAACATTGTACTTTTCTGTAAATACTGTCGTTATATATTTTAATAGCAGATCATGATCATATCCCATCAAACTCGGCGGTAACATAATGATCAATTCCCTTCCCTCAATACAAGTCCCTTTGGTTCCACTCTTTAAAAAATCTTTCTGGTTCTGTTCTGCGAGTAGTTCCCAGTAGTGATCTTGTACGTCAGAATAAACTGCATAAAGATGTTCCTGCCGTTCTGGACTGCTAATATAATCTACTCTGCCTCTTACATCCGATAATTTACTCTCCATGATAAAGCTATGATTTCGTTTATTCACATATCCTCCTTTCCGCCCGGATTCAGCATCGATAATTCTTACTCGCCTCTTTCTGCAAACACTTGCTTTACGCCCCTGCGAGGGCTCCCGGCAGGGCGAAAGACTCAGAGTACATGCATTTAGCTTGTGCGAGGGGTGTATTTCGCTCTCAATCGCCGAGGGCTATAACTTGTATTTTCCTTTTTAACTTTCAAAGTTTTTTCTTCGCTGTTCACATAATCTTGTTCACACTTTGATGGTATTATTTGTGAACAAAGACTTGTGAACAAAGCTCAAAACATTTTAAAAGTAATCATCAGTCAAAGGGAATTTCCATCTGTTCATCGATTTTTTCACTACATTCTGCTTCATCTGCATTGTGCTCCTTATATTCCAACGCCACATGTTTGGGATTGTTTCGTTTCCATGCTCTCTGTGTTCCCAACGCGCCCCTAAACCGGTGATTTCCATGTTTTGTCCATCCCACAATTTCATTATCTAGCAAATCCCCAATTTCTTTTGACTGCCATTTAGGTACAATACCATCCTGATGAAATACCTCTTGATAGATGATCGTTGTACATACATAATCCCCTTCATATCTGTCAAGGAAAGCCTGAATAAGTCCTGTTTGCGTATCTTCTGGCATGAACTCTTTTTGTAATGTCTTCACATAATCTTCCATAGCCGGAGAAAATGTGAGACGATATTCTCCGCTCTTATAGATTTCCATTGACTCTGCCCATGCCTGAATAATATAATTTCTCGCTTCCTCTTCATCTGCATAAACTTTAACTTCTGCTTTTTCCGGACGCACCTTGACTGGACCAAATCTTCTGTTTCCCGTCCTGTCAAAAGGAAGAAACGCAAAATCATTCGATGTACCACAGAATACACATTGACGGTATCTATCCTCAGCCCGTCTCTCATACGGAATTCGATAGGTATCTTTTTGTCGACTAAGAAATGCCTTTGTCTCTTCAATACTTTTTGCATTTGCAACTGCATTCATTTCTGACATTTCAACGATCCAGTGCCCTTGTAGATACTCATATGCTTTCTTGTCATCGATCCGCTTCATATCGTCTGTAAAATAATCATCTTCTATTGCGAGGAATCGAAAAAAGTCGATTTTCCCGTCCCTTGTCCACCGACCAGACAAAGCATAATATCATATTTTGTTCCCGGTTCATATAATCGTTTGATTGCCGCCATCATGTGCATTTGCATCAGCTCCCCCGCATACGCTTCATCCTCCACTCCAAAGAAATGTGACAACATCTTTTTCACCCTTGGCTCTCCATCCCACACCAGTGTTTCTAAATACTCAATAATTGGATGAAAGCTATTTTCATTTGCTACAATATCCACTGCTTTTGTAATCACCCTGTCGCTGGTTAGTCCATAATTTTGTTCCAGATATAATGACAGGTTGTTCATATCTGTGTCGGTCATATGGAGTCCCCGTCGCTTCCACGGCACTTCTTTACGGATATCAATCTGACAGGTCATTTCATTTCTGCAGATAACTCCTTTTAAGCAAGGATCATTTTCCAAAACATATTTACAATTCTGAATGGTCTGTCGTGTTTTTCCCTTTTCCGTAAATTCCAACCGTTCCCTGATATCCTCCACGGTCAGTAGTTCAGATTCTACGATCTCCTCTAAGTTCTTCAATGACTCCTCGCTCATATTCTTTAATTCTTCTTTCATATCGACTCACCTCCTCCCTTCCATTTTGAAAAAATCAAGCACATCCTCCGCTTTTCCAGACTTAAGAATATCCAAAAGATACTGTACCCTGCTTTCTTTCTGCAACGCTTCAACAAATAATGGATTCCATTCCGATTCCATTGATTCTGGGCAATAAAACCGTTTCCAGAAATCCATCCAGTGCTGATATCGGTGTAATACATAAATTGTTTCTTTCTTCCATTCAGCAATCTTTCTCCTTACGAATCGAATTCGTTCCTCTTTTGTCTGCGTCTTATTGCAATCATTGTTCCTTTTACTTTGCCCCTTTCTTTCACTGGATTTTCCTATTGGAATCCTAAGGGAAAAATCTTCATTTATTTTCATAGCTGCCTCAAACTGTGTCAAGCCAAACATAGATGCCACAAAATTAATTGCATCCCCTTTTGCTCCACAAGCAAAGCAATAATAATTCTGATCAATCTTCATACTTGGATGTTTGTCATTATGAAACGGACAACACGCCATTCCATTTCGACTGACTTTTATTCCGTACGATTCTGCGACCTGTCTCGCAGTAACTTTAAATTTTATTTGTTCAAAAATACTACTCATCACCTTACCTCCTCTCGGCAAGCCTCTGATAACATTGAACATTAACCATTACATCAGATTTCTAATTGTTGAATCCTTCCATGTGTGATATACTTATATTTGCGGATATGGTATATCAGTTTATCTGATTATCAGAGGACTTGCTCAGATTTATGATCTGGGCATTTTCTTTTGCCAAATCTACATACATCTTTCTTTTCCTCTCCTATTTAATCACATCAATTTGATTTTCCTCATCTAATAAATTCGCAACCTTTCTCTGCTGATTCGGATAAAGGTGACCATATGTATTCAGTGTTATACGAATATCTTTATGTCCAAGCCTGTCCCTAATCAACAAGGGTTCTACACCTTTCTCAATCAAATAAGCAACGTGACTATGCCGTAAATCATGGACTCTGATTTTCTTTACCCCTGCAACTTTAATCTGCCGTTTCATCTTATGTTGTACAGCCTCCTGAACAACCGGAAATAATCTTTGCGTATCAGCCATACCATAATTTCGATCAACAAATTCCTGTATTTCCTTCTTCAAGAATCCTGGAATCTCAATAATTCGCACAGACTGCTTCGTTTTAGGTTCGGTGATAACATCTTTCTTCCCAGTCCGGTAATACGTTTTATCAATGTTCAGTTGATTCTTCTCAAAATTAATATCTGCTTTCGTAATAGCAAGCAGTTCTCCAATTCGACATCCCGTCCAAAACAAAATCTCAAACATAAGATAATAACTTGTTCCAGGCTCCATCGTCTGTATAAAACGTTTGTATTCGTCCACCGTCCAAAAATTAAGACTTCTTGAATCAGAATTTCCCATTCTTTTTACCTTTTTACATGGATTTATCTGCAGATCATATATCTTTGATGCATGTGTGAATAAACTCGTCAATTGATTTTGAATCATTCTTAGATAGGAATCTGAATACCCTTTCTTTTGGATTTCATTCTGCCATTGAATAATCTGAGACGCCTTGATTTCACTCATCGTTTGGTCTCCAAAGTATGGAAGAATATGCTGTTGCATCATGTACTTTTTATTTTTCATAGTGCGGTCTTTCAACTCATTTTGCTTATCTGTAAAATATACCTCTACAAACTCACTTAACTTCATATCCATACTTCGTTCATCACTTAGCTTTTTATTTCGCTCAAATTCTAATGCTTCTCGCTTTGTTTCAAATCCTCTCTTTCTCCGTTTCTTCTTTTCACCTCTGACATTGGTTTCAAACCATTGAGCTGTCCATTTTTTCGTGTCCTTTTCTTTATACGCCATAAAATTCTCCTTTCTAATTTCCTGCCATCTTATAGCCATACATTTTATGCGCCCAAAAAGCTTTTGGAACTTTTCCAGCCATTGTAATGTATCCCTGTGCAGATAATTCCTTATTCATTGCCCTTACCAGTTTGTACGCATGAGATTTTGAGCAATTTAATTCTTTGGCAATATCATCAGCACTCATCATATAATTGTAATTTTCCATAATGTTTCCACTCCTTCCTTTTATCATTATTTTTTGTACGAATCACGCATTTATTGGAATGTACGTTTTTCGTATTTTCAATATTATCAGCTATTCATATTATTGTCAAGTATTCGTAAATATATTTTTACGACTTTCGTACACTCTTTTTTCTTTATTTCATTACTTCTCTGTGATATGATATTATTGATATTTATGTTTTTCGTAATTTGTCAGTATATGAAAAGAGGAGGATTCTATGGGAGACGGAAAAAAACTAAAAGAAATCCTAGATGAAAAAGGAACCAATGTCCGCAAGATCTCCAAAGCAACCGGGATCAGTGCGACAACTCTATATTCGATTATTCAGAAGGATTCAAATATTCGTTTTGATTTTGCATTGAGACTTGCTAATGAATTGGATATTGACGTAAATGAAATCTGTTCTGCCAGTCCGTTTTCTGGTTCAATTAAGGAGGAAGAAATTTATCCCACACTTCCTGATGGTTTAAATGGAGCTTTAGATGCCAGTCGAGTTAAAACTTATTTGAAGAATTCGATGTATCCTCTCATGTACCTTTTCGGGAAAAACAGTATGCCAGATGTGGACAACCTACTCACATCATTCTATCAGCTCGATGATGAAGCCCGGCAGGAAGTCGTAGAGACGATACGTCTGAAACTGCAATATCACCGTGATCCGGAACGTGCAAAGCAGATCAAAGACATAAAAAATTGGTAATAAAATACTCCTGGGAATAGCAAACATTCTCAGGAGTTCGTTTTTTTTGGCACCGTTTTGGCACCGTTTGGCTTAATTCATGCCCTTATTTCTTGCTTTTCTATCCAGAATAACTACCTCATATTTCTTTAAAAATAAATCAGTAATCATTCCTATAGATACAAAAATCCCCCAGAAACTCATGGTTTCTAGGGGATCTATATTCGATAACTAATCTATAAAAGATTTGATTACTCGATGATAGAAGCTACAGTTCCTGATCCTACTGTACGTCCACCTTCACGGATAGCGAAACGAAGACCTTCCTCCATAGCTACTGGATGGATCAGTTCAACTGTCATCTCTACGTTATCTCCAGGCATACACATCTCGATTCCTTCTGGGAGCTCGCAAACACCTGTTACGTCTGTTGTTCTGAAGTAGAACTGTGGACGGTAGTTGTTGAAGAATGGAGTATGACGTCCACCCTCGTCTTTTGTCAGTACGTAAACCTGGCATGTGAATTTCTTATGGCAGCTTACTGTACCTGGTTTGATAAGAACCTGTCCTCTTTCGATTTCTGTTCTCTGAATACCACGAAGAAGTGCTCCGATGTTATCTCCAGCCTGAGCCTCATCAAGAAGCTTACGGAACATCTCGATTCCTGTTACAACAGTCTTCTTAACGTCCTCGTGGATACCGATGATTTCAACTTCGTCAGATACGTGAAGTGTTCCACGCTCTACTCTACCAGTTGCAACTGTTCCACGTCCTGTGATAGAGAATACGTCCTCTACTGGCATAAGGAATGGCTTGTCTGTAGCACGCTCTGGTGTTGGGATCCATGTATCAACAGCGTCCATAAGTTCCATGATCTTGTCTCCCCACTCTCCGTCTGGATCTTCAAGAGCCTTAAGAGCTGATCCCTGGATGATCGGTGTGTCATCTCCTGGGAAGTCATACTCGTTAAGTACTTCACGGATCTCCATCTCTACGAGTTCAAGAAGCTCTTCGTCGTCTACCATGTCACATTTGTTCATGAATACAACGATATATGGTACGTTAACCTGACGGGACAGAAGAATATGCTCTTTAGTCTGAGCCATAACTCCGTCTGTTGCAGCTACAACAAGGATAGCTCCGTCCATCTGAGCTGCTCCTGTGATCATGTTCTTAACGTAGTCAGCATGTCCTGGGCAGTCAACGTGTGCGTAGTGACGGTTAGCTGTCTCATACTCAACGTGTGCTGTAGAGATTGTGATTCCACGCTCTCTTTCTTCTGGAGCCTTATCGATGTTCTCGAAATCTACAGATGCGTTACCTTCTACTCTGTGAGAAAGTACTTTTGTGATAGCAGCTGTAAGAGTTGTTTTACCATGGTCAACGTGACCGATAGTACCGATATTACAATGCGGTTTTGTTCTTTCAAATTTAGC
>OLOM01002470.1_pt1 | contig 11226 bp, 12 predicted proteins | sample 1672531 | NCBI WGS metagenome assembly OLOM01 (sample SAMEA3136696, study PRJEB25190) | human gut metagenome | reverse complement strand
CGGCACACGGCAAGTCCGTCTGTGCCGGGCATCATGATATCCAGGATCACCAGTTCCGCGGGCTCCTGACGAAACGCCTCCAGCAGCGCGTCGCCGTTTTCAAAGGAGCGCACGGTATATCCGTCGCTTGCGAGGAAGCTATGGAGCAGCTCCCGGATGCTCTTTTCATCGTCCGCCAAATAGATGGAATGTCCCATGCGTCCTCCTTGAAAGCAGCGCCAAATGCTGCGCGTGGGCGCAGCATCGGCATGATGTTGATTTTATACTATCAGAAAACCGTCTTTCCGTCAAAGGGGCAGATGCCGCTTTCGCAGCCGGTGTTGTCCCAGATGGAATTGTACAGCTCGCACAGCCGGTTGTCAATCTCCGTAAGACGATTGTAGTCGGCGATCAGCGCGTCCTTTTCCGCGTCGGTCAGGAAGGTCAAACTGCGGATGAAAGCGGCCTCATCGTAGTTGTCGAAGTCGTAGTCGTCCGGCAGATTGAAGTACGCTTCATCTACCTTGTCCCACAGGTCGGCGTGCTTTTCGCAGACGCGGTCATACTCCTGCTCCAGGGTGTCGATTTCATCCAGCACCTTGGGGTCGGCCTTTTCCAGTGCCTTCTCGTAAAGCGGCATATTGTCGCAGTCGGGCAGCTTCTCATACAGCGCCTCCATCTCAGCCTCAAGGCCGTTCAGCTCCTTGATGTCCGCCAGAAGGGTGTCCTTCTCCGCTTCGGTCAGGGCATTGGTGCTGCGGATAAATGTTGCCTCATCAAAGTTTGTGAAGTCGTAGTCCTCGGGCAGGGCGTTGTAGATTTCGTCCAGCTTTTCCCACAGCGCTGTGTTTCTCTGGAAGATGGCGTCGCGCTTCTCCTCCACCACCTCGATCTGCTTCCAGATGGCGTCCTCGTTCTCCGTTGCGATGGCGGTTGTCGGTTCTGCCGTGTCAGGCGTTGCCGCAAAGGCTGCGGTGGATGCGCCAATGGCCGATACCATCAATGCCAGTGCCAGCGCAAATCTCCAAACTGTTTTCTTTTTCATGGTATGTTGCTCTCCTTTTTTATTGTTTGGTTGTGTATCAACCTTGTCTGTAGCATACCAGATGCGGCACTGAAATTCCCCCGTGAAAATGCGGGGAAAGTGTCACAAAAGTGTCACAGCGCCTGTGTTATACAACGAACAACCACCCTGCACCGACAGGCGGTTTTCCCATACCTTTCAGTATCAGCTGGAAATCTGAGCAAAAAAGTCAGACACTGTCTGACCAATTCACGTTTGACGAGGAGCATTTCATCGTGGACCTGGTGTTTTACAACCGGCTCCTACGCTGCTTCGTCCTCTTTGACCTGAAAATCGGCGAACTCAAGCACCAGGACATCGGGCAGATGCAGATGTACGTCCACTACTACGACCGCAAGGTCAAGCTGCCGGAAGAAAACCCCACCATCGGCATCATCCTCTGCAAGGACAAAAACAACGCCGTTGTCGAAATGACCCTGCCGGAGGACAACACCCAGATCTTCGCCAGCAAGTACGAAACTGTCCTGCCCAGCAAAGAAGAACTGCAAAAGCTGTTGGAAGAACAGCTTGCCGAATAACATCCTCCAATTTGACCAAATTTTACACCCGTACTCTCTTGCATAACCAGCCCATAACCAGCCATTCTAAGCCCAGAACGACACAAGCTCGTTCCGGGCCGGTGCCAGGCAAGATGCCGGTGACACCGCCGCCCGTTCTTGTTTCGGTCAACCCGCAGCTGCGTTTGACCGTCCAAAATCCAAAAACAAGGAGTGTATGGTTATGGCTACCAAACAGTCTTCCAGCAGCAAGATCATGGTCCCCCAGGCTCGCGCCGCGATGAACAAGTTCAAGATGGAGGCCGCCAACGAAGTCGGCGTCGATCTCAAGAAGGGCTACAACGGCTCCATGACCACCCGCGAGGCCGGCTCCATCGGCGGCCAGATGGTCAAGAAGATGATCCAGTCCTACGAGCAGGGCATGAGCAACGAGTGATTTGATCCTCTGCTCCCCTAGTCTCCCCTGATCCTACGCAAAAGCAAGCGCACCAGGTCCAAAACGATCTGGTGCGCTTGTTTTCTACGCGTTATTCCGCCGCCTTCAACAGCTGCTTTGTATAAGGATGCACCGGATGATCAAACAGGTCATCCACGGTGTTTTCCTCGACGATCTGGCCCTTCTGCATCACGATGACCCGGTCACAGCACTGGTAGATGACGTTGAGATCGTGAGAGATGAAGAGATAGCTCAGGTCATACTCCCGGCGCAGGCGCATGAGCAGGTCGAGGATCTGGTCTTGAATGGTCACGTCCAGGGCGGACACGGCCTCATCCAGAATGACCAGCTTCGGGCGGACGATCATGGCCGCGGCGATGGACACTCGCTGGCGCTGCCCGCCGGAGAGCTGGCCTGGCTTGCGGTCGTGAAACTCCGGTCCGAGGCCCACGGCTTCCAGCATCTCTTCCGCCCGTTTCCGGCGTTCCGCCGGGGGGTGCTTGCCGTAGATGCGCAGGGGCTCCTCGACGATGCGGCGGATGGTGAAGGCCGGGTTCAGGGAGGAATAGGGGTCCTGAAAGACCATCTGGGACCGCTGGGAGTGGTGGATGATCTCGCCCTGGTACTCGGTCATGCCCAGGATGGACTTGGCCAGGGTGGACTTGCCGCTGCCGGACTCCCCCACCAGGCCCAGGACTTCGCCCCGACCGATGGTGACGTTGACATTCCGCAGGACCTGGATGATGCGGCCCTTGGAAAAGGCCCCGCCGCCCTGCCGGTAAAAGCTGTTGAGGTTTTTGATCTCTAAGATGGGTTCTTGCTGGTTCGGTTCCATCGAATCACCCCCGTTTGCGTCTGGTGGGAATGGCCGCGATGAGGCCCTTGGTGTAGTCTGCCTGAGGGTGGTAGAAGACTTGGTCCACCGGTCCCTCTTCCAGCAGCTCACCCTGGCACATCACCGCCACGCGGGTGCAGAGCTTCCGCACCACATGGAGGTTGTGGGAGATAAACAGGATGCCGGTCCCCTTCTCCCGGTTGATCTTTTTCAGCAGGTTCAAAATGCCCTCTTGAATGGTCACGTCCAGCGCCGTGGTCGGCTCATCGCAGATGAGCAGCTTCGGCGCGGAGATGATGGCCGCCGCGACCATGGCCCGCTGGAGCATCCCGCCGGAGAGCTCGTGGGGGTACTTGCGGTACACCGTCTCCGGGTCGGGCAGCTCGGCGTCGGCCATGGCTTGCAACGCCCTGGCCCGGCGCTCTTCGGGGCCTAAGTCCGTGTGGACGAGCAGGGCTTCCTCGACCTGAGGGCCGATGCGCATGACGGGGTCCATGGACGTCATAGGCTCCTGGAAGACCACGGCGATGTCTTTCCCACGCATGGATCGGACCGTCTCGCGGGAGGCCCGGAGCAGGTCTAAGCCCTCAAAAAAGATATGCCCGCTCAGCTCGACCTTGGCGTTGCTGAGCAGCCCCGCCAGGGCCATGGCGGTGACGGTCTTGCCGCTGCCGGACTCCCCCACCAGGCCGAGGATCTCCCCGGCGTTCATGTGCAGGGAGATGCCCTTCACGGCTTCCTTCCCCGCCGGGGCGCTGCGGAAGCGCACATGGAGGTCCTGGATGTCTAACATAAGCGCCCTCCTCTCAGGCGGCGAAGTTTACAAGGCCTTCTCCTGCGGAGAAAGCGTTAGGCTCGTCTGCGCTGCTGCAAGCCCTCGGTGAGCAAGCTCAGGCCCAGGATCATCAAAACGATGGCCAGGCCCACGAACAGGGCGTACCAGGGCGCACGGCCCAGATAGGTCTGGGCTTCCGAGAGCATCCGCCCCAGCGACGCATCCGGCGGCTGAACGCCAACGCCCAGATAGCTCATGCTGGCCTCCGCCAGAACGGCGTTGTTAAAGCCGATGGCGACGATGGGCAGCAGGACTTGGACGGTGTTGGGCAGGATATGCCGGAAGATGATCCGCAGGTGGCTGGCCCCCATGAGGCGGGCGGAGGCGACATAATTCAGCGTCCGCTCCTTGGCCACCTCGCCCCGGACCACACGGGCAAACGAGGGGATGAACAAAATCCCTAAGATCAGAATGATCTGATACTTTCCCTGCCCGATGATGGTCACAAGGACCAGGGCGAGCAGGATGCTGGGAAACGCGGTGATGGCGTCGCACACCCGCATCAGGATCAGGTCTGCCACGCCGCCGAAGTAGCCGGTGAGACAGCCGATGATGGTGCCGATGACGCCGCCGATGAGCACCACACACAGGGCAATGAGGAAGGTGCTTCCCGCCCCCTCCATGATCCGGGAGAGCAGGTCCCGACCAAAGTTGTCGGTCCCCAGGGGGTGAGCCAGGCAGGGGGCCAAGAACTTTTTGCCGCCCGCCATTTCTGTCGTCCCGTAGGGGGTCCAGACATAGCCGACCAAGATGAGCGCGGCCATGATGCCGGAGATGATGCCGCCGGCGATGAGAAAATGGTTTTTGCCTTCTCTGGGCTGGGCAAGCGTTTTTTTATGGCTGGACCAGTGCTCTTTTGCTAGAAGCACGTTCCTTCCCTCCCCTCTGTGTGATGATAGGGGTATAACCCCTCAGTCAGCTTCGCTGACAGCTATTTAATGAAATTTTGTTTAACCGAACAGTCCCCCGGACTGTTCGACCCTTTCAGGGGAGCCAATTATTGGATCCGGATCCTGGGGTCCATATACTGATACAGCACGTCTGCGATAAAGTTCACGACCACGACCCAAGCTGCCAGCAGCACGACCACCGCCTGCGCCACCGGGAAATCCCGGCTGCCGATCGACGCCAGGAGCAGACGGCCCACGCCGGGCACGGTGAAGACCTGCTCGACGACGATGCTTCCCGCGACCAGTTCCGCCGCCGTCACAGCCAGAAAGGCGATGACGGGGATGATGGCGTTGCGCAGGGCGTGGTGCTTCAGGGCGTCGGCACGGGTGCGGCCCCGGCTGAACGCCGTGCGAATATAATCTTTGTTCATCTCGTCCAGGATAGACGAGCGAAGCATCTTCACCGTCATGGCAATGCGGGACAGGGCAACGGCCAGAGCCGGGAAGAGCATGTACAGGAAGAACTTTCCGGGGCTGTCGTGGAAGGTCACAAAGTTTCCCGGCACGAAGACCCGCAGGGTGATGCCGAAGAGGAAACAGAGCAGGATGCCCACAAAGACCGGGGGGATGGACATGCAGATCTGGTTGAATACTGTGATGAATTTATCCAGCCAGCTCCCCTCCCGCTTCGCCGCCAGGATACCCAGCGGGAACGAGGCGGCCACGGTGATGCCGAAGGCCATGAGGACCAGCGCCGCCGTAGCCGGCAGCTTTTCCATCACCATGTCTTTCACGGGCATGTTATAGCTGTACGACGTGCCCCAGTCCCCCCGGACGAAGTCGGAGACCCAGCGGCCATACCGAATCAAAACCGGGTCGTCCAGGCCCAGCTCGGCCTCCAGCTCCGCCACCGCTTCCGGGGTGGCGTTGGTGCCCAGCATGGTGCTGGCCGGAGAGCCGGGGATGACCTGAAAGGCCAGGAAGGCGAGAAGAGAAACGATGAACAATGTAATAATGAGAGTGGTTAGCTTTCGCAGAATATATTTCATCTTCCCGCCCTCCTTTCCGTTTCAGGCAAACTGGTTCAAATTAAAAATTACTGGACATAGTGAACGGTGGACAGATCCATCACATACAGGGGATAGAACTGGTAGCCGTCCAGGTTGTTCTTGAGGAGCACAAAGTCCGCCAGGTCCTGGATGTACACGTTGGCAGCCGTCTCGGACAGCATGGCGGCAGCCTGCTTGTACAGCTCGGTCTGCTTTGCGTCGTCGGTGGACGCGTTGGCCTCCTGCATGACCTTGTCGTACTCAGGGTTATTGTAGTTGATCATGTTCTTGTCGTTGTCGCTCATCCAGCGGTTGAGCAGAGCGCCCGCGCTGAGGGTGGCGGCATCGAAGCCGATGACCGTGCTCTCAAAGTTGCGGTTGGTGTAGGTGTCGGAGACCCAGGTCTCCCACTCCACGGGCTTGATGGTGGCGGTGATGCCGACCTTGGCCAGCTGCTCCACCAGCACCTGGGCCACGTTCATGTGGGGGGTGTAGTTGGAGGGCACGGTGATGCTCATGGAGAACCCGTCGGCGTACCCGGCGTCAGCCAGCAGCTGCTTGGCCTTGTCCACGTCGTAGGGATAGGCGTCGGCCAGGCTTGCGTCAAAGTACTTGGTGAACGCAGGATAGATGGAGGTGCCGATCTTGGTGCCGTGGCCCTCGCTGGTCAGGTCGAGGATCTCGTCCACGTTCACGGCATAGCACATGGCCTGGCGGACCTTCTCGTTGTCGAAGGGCTTCACGTCGTTGTTCAGGTACAGGGCCTGGACCAGGTTCATGGTGCCCTCCAGGGTCTTGTAGGTGCCGGTGCCGATGGTGTCCACCTGGTCGATGGTCAGGTGCACGGCCATGTCCACAGAGCCTGCGCTCAGGGCAGACATGAGGGCGTTGGCGTCCTCATAGATCTTGAAGGTGACCTTGTCCAGGTGGGCCTTCTCGCCCCAGTAGTCGGCGAACTTCTCCACGATCAGGTTCTCCTGGACGGAGCGGGAGACGAACTGGAAGGGGCCGGTGCCCACGGGGGCGGTGGCCTCGTCGGTGTAGTCCGCCGGGACGATATACACCATGCCCACATAGGACAGGAAGTCGGGGTTGGCTTCCTTCAGGGTGACGGTCACGGTGTTGCCGTCCGCCGTAATATCTTTCACAGAAGAAAGCGCCTCGGCCAGGGCAGTGTCTACCGTGGTCTCGGCGCAGGTTTTGAAGGAATAGATCACATCATCGGTGGTGACGGCTGCGCCGTTGTGGAACAGCACGCCCTCCCGCAGGGGGAAGGTATAGGTCAGGCCATCCTCCGACACGGTGCTGTCGGAAGCCACAGCGGGCACATACTCGCCGCTGGCGTTGGGCTTGACCAGGCCTTCATAGATGTTAAATAAGACCTCTCTGGTTCCTGCTGCCGTCATCTGATACGGGTCAAGACTGTCTCCCAGGTCTTGTGCAATGCCGACGACCATTTCACCGCCATCGACCACTGCTCCGGAAGAGCTGGTTCCGTCGCTGCCGACCCCGCCCGCCTCTTCTTGCTTCGTGTCTCCGCAGGCGCAGAGTACAGTTGCCAAGAGCAGGACCGACAGGAAAAGTGCGAAAATACGTTTTTTCATTTCAACTTCTCCTTCCGCCGCATATACCGCGGCGTTACAACAAAAATAGCGTCCCCCATTATTAAATTGTCGGTTGCAGTGTACCACTCTTTGCCCCAAATTACAAGAAAAACTTCCTTCCGGGTGATATTTTCTCCCTTTTTCCCGGAAAAGGGAAACCCACGCCGGAAATCTTTGTTTCCGGCGTGGGCAGTTGTTTTTGGCTTACTGAATGCTCAGCGCAGCGCGTCCTTCATGGTCTTCACGTACTTTCCCACTTCCGCCGGGGCATCCTTGCCATACTGGGCCACGAGCTTCACGATGGCCGAGCCGACGATGGCCCCGTCGGAGAGGGTCGCCATGGCGCGGGCCTGCTCCGGGGTGGAGATGCCGAAGCCGATGGCGCAGGGCAGGTCTGTGTTTTCCCGGACGACCTTCACGATAGAGGCCAGGTCCGTCTTGATCTCGCTCCGGGTGCCGGTGACGCCCAGGCTGGAGACCAAGTACAAGAAGCCCTCCGCCTCCTTGGCGATCATCGCGATGCGGTTTTCCGAGGTGGGCGCGATCATGGAGATGAGATCCACCCCATACTGACGGCACAGGGGCAGAAACTCGTCCTTTTCCTCATAGGGCAGGTCGGGCAGGATGAGGCCGTCGATGCCGATCTCCTGACAGGTCGCAATAAATTTCTCCGCACCGTAGGAAAAAAGGACGTTGGCGTAGGTCATAAAGATCAGCGGGATGGTCACGTCCTTCCGCAGGTCCCGGACCAGGTCAAAGACCTTATCCGTGGTGGTCCCGGCGGTCAGCGCCCGGAGATTCGCCGCCTGGATCACGGGGCCTTCGGCGGTGGGGTCAGAAAACGGGATCCCCAGCTCGATGAGGTCGGCCCCATTGGCGGCAGCGGCACGGACGGCGGCGGCGGTCGTTTCCAGGTCCGGGTCCCCGCAGGTCAGGAAGGGGATGAACGCCTTGCCGTTTTGAAATGCTTTGCTGATCTTACTCATGCAGATCCTCCCCCTTGTAGCGGGCGATGGCGGCGCAGTCCTTGTCCCCCCGGCCCGAAATGGTGATGACGATGCTCTGGTCCTTGCCCATGGTGGGGGCCAGCTTTCTGGCGTGGGCCACGGCGTGGGCGGACTCGATGGCGGGAATGATGCCCTCGGTGCGGGCCAGGTATTCAAAGGCCTCCACGGCCTCGTCATCGGTGACGGGGACGTACTGGGCCCGGCCGATGTCATACAGGTGGGCGTGCTCCGGGCCGATGCCGGGGTAGTCTAACCCGGCGGAGATGGAGTAGACCGGGGCGATCTGCCCGTATTCATCCTGGCAGAAGTAGGACTTCATGCCGTGGAAGATGCCCAAGCGTCCGGTGGCGATGGTGGCGGCGGTCTCCGCCGTGTTCACACCCCGCCCGGCAGCCTCACAGCCGATGAGGGCCACCCCCGGCTCGTCGATGAAGTGGTAGAAGCTGCCGATGGCGTTGGAGCCGCCGCCCACGCAGGCCAGCACGGCGTCGGGCAGCTTGCCCTCTTTTTCCAGCATCTGCTGCTTGATCTCGCGGGAGATGACTGCCTGGAAATCCCGGACGATGGTCGGGAAGGGGTGGGGGCCCATCACAGAGCCGAGGCAGTAGTGGGTGTCGGCGATGCGGCTGGTCCACTCCCGCATGGCCTCGGACACGGCGTCTTTCAGCGTGGCCGTGCCGGAGGTGACGGGGACGACGGTGGCCCCCAGCAGGCGCATCCGGTAGACGTTCAGGGCCTGGCGGATGGTATCCTCCTCCCCCATGAAGACCACGCATTCCATGTCCAGCAGGGCCGCGGCGGTGGCGGAGGCCACGCCGTGCTGCCCCGCGCCGGTCTCGGCGATGAGGCGGGTCTTGCCCATCTTCTTGGCCAAGAGGGCCTGGCCCAGGACGTTGTTGATCTTGTGGGCGCCGGTGTGGTTGAGATCCTCGCGCTTGAGGTAGATCTTCGCGCCGCCCAGGTCCTTGGTCATGCGCTTGGCGTAGTAGAGGCGGGAGGGGCGGCCGGCGTACTCGTTAAAAAGCTCCGTCAGCTCCCGGTTGAACGCCGGGTCTTTCTTGCAGTAGTTGTAGGCTTCTTCCAGCTCGATCACAGCGTTCATCAGGGTCTCCGGGATGTATTGCCCCCCGTGGACCCCAAAACGCCCGTTGGGATTGGTCATGTGTCTCTCTCCTCTCCTGCAGCGCCGCGCACAGCGCGGACGAAGCTTCTCATCTTCTCCGGGTCTTTCTTGCCGTCTGTCTCGATGCCGGAGCTGACATCCACGGCGTAGGGCTTCAGCTTTTCTACGGCCCCGCCCACGTTCTCCGGGTCCAGCCCCCCCGCCAGGAAATAGGGACGGGTCGCCCCGGCCAGCAGGGACCAGTCGAACGTCTCCCCCGTCCCTCCGTCGCCGGAGTCCAGCAGGATGTAGTCGGCAGAGCTGGCCTGGGCCTTTTCCAGGTCCGCCGGGGTATCCACCCGGAAGGCCTGGAGGATGGGCTTGTGGGTGTGCTGCCGCAGGGTGCGGATGTATGCCTCACTCTCGCCCCCGTGGAGCTGGGCCACGTCGATGACGCCGTCCTCCAACAGATGGACCACCGTCTCCGGGTCCTCCTTCACGAACACGCCCACCGCCTGGATGCCGGGGGCCAGCTGCTGTTTCAGCTGGGCGGCCTGGGTTGGGCTGACATAGCGCTTGCTCTTTGGGGCAAACACAAAGCCGATGTAATCCGGGTTTACTTCGTTGGCGGCCGCGATGTCCTCCGGTCGGGACAGGCCGCAGAGCTTGATCTTGGTCATTTCGATGCCTCCCGCAGGGCGGCCAGCATGGCCCCCTTGTCTTTGGCACGCATGAGGACCTCCCCCATGAGCACCGCGTCCGCTCCGATGGACTTGAGGGCAGCCACGTCGGCGGGCCGGGCCACGCCGCTCTCGGCCACATACACCGCTTCCGGCGGGATGAGGTCCCGCAGGCGGGCGGCGTTGGTGAAGTCCACGGAGAAATCTTTTAAGTTTCGGTTGTTCACGCCGATCATCTTGGCCCCGGCGGCGATGGCGGAGCGAATCTCCCGCGCGTCATGGGCCTCCACCAGCGCGGACAGGCCCAGCTCGTCGCAGAGCCTCAGGTACTTGGCGATGGTCGCCGTGTCCAGCAGAGCGCAGATGAGCAGCACGCAGTCGGCGCCCATGAGACAGGCCTGGTAGATTTGATACTCGCTGACGGTGAAATCCTTGCGGATCATGGGCAGCGAGATGGTCTGGCGAATTTCCGTGAAGATCTGGTCAGAGCCTAAAAACCACATGGGTTCCGTGAGACAGGAGACCGCATCCGCCCCCGCCGCCGCATAGTCCCGCGCGATGTCCAGGTAGGGAAAGTTCGGGGCGATGATGCCCTTGGAGGGCGAGGCCTTCTTCACCTCGCAGATGAAGGACATCCCAGGCCGTTTCATGGCCTGGAAGAACCGCTCGCCGCCGGCTCTCCCTGCCTCCTTGCAGCGGGCTTTCAGCTCGTGCAGGCTGTGCTTCTCCTGGTCCGCCGCCACGCGCTGTCTGGCGTGGGCGGCCAGCTGGTTTAGGATGGTCATGCGTCTGCCTCCGGGCGGTTGCTCACCTCGATGAGTTTTTCCAGGGTCTGCACCGCCGCGCCGCTGTCGATGAGCTGGGCGGCCAGCTTCACGCCCTCGGCCATGGTCTCGGCCTTGCCGTCCAGATACAGGGCGGCTCCGGCATTGAGCAGCACGGCATTGCGCTTGTGCCCCTTCTCCTGCCCGGACAGAATGGCCTTGGTGATGGCGGCGTTTTCCGCCGGGGAGCCGCCCACGAGATCGGCCTTTTCGCAGCGGGCAAAGCCGAAGTCCTCCGGCTGGATGGTGTAGGCCCGGTACCAGCCGTCTTTGACCTCACAGACGGAGGTGGGAGCGCTGAGGGAGATCTCATCCAGCTTGTCCTGCCCGTAGACCACCATGCCGCGGGTCACGCCCAGGCTAATGAGGACCTGGGCCAGGGGCGCGACGAGATACTCGTCGTA
>OLOM01002467.1_pt1 | contig 11234 bp, 9 predicted proteins | sample 1672531 | NCBI WGS metagenome assembly OLOM01 (sample SAMEA3136696, study PRJEB25190) | human gut metagenome | reverse complement strand
AGCTTTTCGTCGTCCAATTGTCGCCGGGGATTATCCTTCCGCCCCTACGCTTTCGCGGAACTTTTGGAAACAATCTCCAACCCGAGCCGTATCGTTTTCACCCTGCCAAGCATGCGTATCTCAAGTTCGGCCGTTCTGCGATGCCTATCGACTCGCTTGATTTCGGCCTCATGGCCCATAAGAGGCCCTCGCAGCACTATTACTTTGCTGCCCTCCATAATGCCCTCGCTCATTTCAATCACGCGGCGATCGTTGCCCGTGAAGGCATTAAGCCAGGCCACCTCGTCATTGTTCAGGGGAATGAATACTTCGTTATTGCCAAGCAGCTTGGTAAAGGCCGGAACACGACGCAGCTGCAGCGCGAGCTTCTCGACATCGCTCGTCTCTACGTACAGGTAGCCGGGCGTTAAACGCTCCGTGCGCTTATGCCATTCGCCCTTCCAGCGACGCATCGCCTCAAAGCGCGGCACGAATATCTCGCCAATCACGCTTTCGTCGACGAAACGCCGAATGAGCTCTTCAACTTTTGCTTCTTGGCCGCTTCCGACTTGAATGGCATATATGCGCATGGCACTTTCCTTGTCTCTGAGTGAGCCAATCGCATCGCAATGCAGCGAAATCGCCTCACACCGCACCACCGCATCGCGGCGCATCTCGCGCGATCACCCCGCACACCACCCACACTCGGATTGGTTCCGGGGCATAGCTTCGCTACCGCGAATGCAGTCCAACAACGAACTATTCATTTCCCGAACAACGACGCAACGCGCTCAAAGCGACGATTGCACGCTTGATAGGATGTATACGTTACGGCCCATAATTGAGCGCAAAAAAGGCCAATGACTATTGACCCATTTGTAACGCCATTCGGTGCAACCCCTTTGCAAAAAAAAGGGGGGGGGCGCACTGTCTTGTATAATTTTACCTATTACCCACATCTATATAAAGCAATTTGTAAGTAAAGTTACAATTTAACGTCGCTTCTTCACCGATATAACTGCTGGCAACACCTTTCAGGCATTGGTTTGTTGCACAACATGCGACTTGCTTTGAATGTTGCGCAACTTTTGGCGTGGGTACCGCACTCGCGTCGAGCAATCGCCACGCACACGCCAAAAACCCGATGTTGAAAGAGTGCTTTTAGCACTATATCGCACGAAAGAGGCACTGCACACGAGCCATAATAATCCCATTGGACTGCTTCTGTCTCCTACTTCACGTGGGCACCGCGACAACGATACGCGGCTTTCGCCTTCGCCAAATACTGGTAGTGCTCAACACGGTGCGCATCGCTTGCGATATAGCGATACAGCGTAGCGTCGAACAACTTCTTCGCGGGTTTCTTTTCTTTGCCAAAACGCCCGCCGGCAACGAAATCGGCCGACGCCTGCAGCTTGCAGCCCATACGCACCAAACGCTCAGCAATGCTCACGTCTTGCTGAATGGCCTTGTATCGCTCGGGGTGCGCGATAATCACGTCATAGCCCATGCCCTGCAGCTCGTAAATCGTACGCTCGTATTCCTCGAAATCGCGCGCCGAGCAGTGGCTCGAAAGCTCCAGTAAAAACTCGTTGCTGCCATCGAAATGCAGGTATTCCGCCCATTGCATGCCCAATTCCATAAGCTTGCGGTGGTTCACCTCGAATCCCATTTGCAGCGGGAAGCCATTCGCATGCGCCACAAGCAATTCGTACGCATCCCACATAGCGTCATAGTCGAAATAAGGGTCACGACAATGCGGCGTGCACACGATGCTCGTAACGCCAGCCTGCTTGGCAGCTTCGAGCATTGCCAAGCTCTCGTCCAAATCACGCGCGCCATCGTCGACGCCCGGCAAAATATGGCAGTGGATATCGCGCATGGGCGCTTCCTTTCGTGGTTGAGGTTGGTGCCCTATTGTAGCCTTTGGCAACGGCTCGTTCGGCCAGAATGCAAAAGCGCCCGCAACTTCGGCAGTCGCGGGCGTCGCAGTCAAAGGGCACAGGCCGCAAACAACAGACCAGGCGCAAAAGTATCGTTAGAACGTATCGGACGGGCCCATAGCCGCATGGCTTCGGGCGCCGCGCTTGCTCGGCATTACGGCCGGGCTCGCTGCCACTTCTGCAGCAGCGTCGTGCTCTTTCACGCGCTTCCCTTCTTTGTTGTAGTAGGCGTAGTAATACTCGCTCGTTTCTGTCTCGCAATAGTTCATCACGGCGCCAATCACGTTTGCATCGGCCTTGCGCAGCTGCTCATAGGCGTTCGCGACCTCATCGCGACGAGCGAAGTTCTCGCGAACAACGAGCGCAGTAGCGTCAACGAGCGTCGAAAGCACCGCAGCGTCAACGAACGTTCCAACGGGAGGCGTGTCATACACCACGAAATCGTAATCGCGCGAAAGCCCGTCAACCAAACCCGCAAAACGCTTCGACGCCAAAATGTCGACAGGGTTCGGAATATGGGGTTCGCTGTCCAAGAAATCAAAACCCTGCGACGTAGGCACAATGGCCGCGCGCAAAGGCATTTGCTCAGAAAGCACCGCATACAGGCCACCGCGCGTATGAACGCCCAGCATGTCTGCCAAGCTACGGCGGCGCATGTCAACCTCAACGAGCAATACACGCTTACCGCTTTGGGCAATAGCCGCGGCAAGTTGCATAGAAACCGTCGTTTTTCCCTCATTCGGCACAGAAGACGTTAGAACGAGCGAACGAATAGGATTGTCGACGCTGGCAAAGCGAATATTGGCAAAAAGCGTTTTGGCGGCGTTTTGCACTACGAGCCGATCGGCGGCTTTTTTCTTCTTTCCCATCGCTTACTCCTTCATGGCCGGAATGCGACCGATAACCGGGATGCCCAACATTTCTTCGACCTCTTCGGCGCTGCGCACGCGAGTGTTCAACATGTCTTTAAGCACGACAATCGCAATAGCTACGAACAAGCCCGCCAAGAACGCCACCGCGGTATACATAACCCTGTTCGGACCGCTCGGAGCCTCGGGGATTTCGGCCTCGTCGATAACGTTCACGCTTTGCACGTCCATGACTTCCTGTGCCACGTCGGAAACGTCTTTCGCGAGCTGGTTGGCAATAATGGCGCAGCTCGGCGCATCTTCGCCCGTTACCGAAACAGAAATAACGCGCGTGGTAGTTTGGCTCGTGACGCCGATTTTGTAATCGTCCAAGCTCTTCATTTTCAGCGCGTTTGCGGTGTCTTTCGTCACGCGATCGCTGTCGATAAGCTGCGCTACGTCGTTAGTGACCATCTGCGATGCAGAAAGGTCGGTAGACATCGACGAGCTTTTCGATTCGCTCTTCACCAACACATACATGCTCGTGGTGGCCGTGTACGTGTTCGGCAGGAACATAAAGCTCGCAACGCCCATGGCAAGTGCGCACACCAGGGGGAGCGCAATCACCAAGCGCAGATGCTTTCGCAAAAGCCGCAAGAGCTCAAGCAGGGTCATGGTTGGTTTGCCTTTCTCGTTTGGCGAATAACGCCGTAGTTACTACTGCGCAGAAGCCACGTCGTCCGTGGTAAGACCGGCATTCGCGACCAAGGCTTCATAGCTCCTTGGCGCGGGTGAATTGCTCGCAGCACCCAATTTTAAGTTGCTCAACTGGGCTTGCGGGATATCAGCCGTAGTGTCGTTGGGGTCGAGGCCTGCATCAACACGACACATCATATCGCGCCATTCGTTGAACATGGGGCACACGTAGCTCACGCCGCCTTCGTTAAACGAATAACTCGGGCACACAGCCGAATATAAGGTGAGGTCACTCGCCTGGAACTGCTGCGCCATTGCGATAATGTCGGTTACCGACAAATCGGTGCTAATGCTCGATGCGAGCGAGCTCACAAGGCCCGGCAGCTGCGCCGGGGATGATGCAAGCACCTGTTTGATAATTGCCTGCACCACCAAGCGCTGGGCCTGGGCGCGACCAAAGTCGCCGCCCGAAACGTTATGGCGCTCACGGGCGAACGTAAGCGCCTGCTCGCCGTTCAGGCGCTGGTTTCCAGCCTGGAACGACACGCCGCTATCAGTCGTAAAGCTCTCAGGAATGTTCACCCAAATGCCGCCGAGTTCATCGACCACGCGCTGAAGCTCCTCGAAATGTACCTCGCAATAATGCGTAATGGGCACACCCGCAAAAGACGAAACGGCATCAATCGCGCCCGATGCTCCGCCAAATGCATACGCCGCGTTGATCTTCTGCCTTCCCTGCCCCTCGATGGTCACCATGGTGTCACGAGGGATGGAGATAAGGTCGACCTGACCGTTGTCGGGGTCAATACGCGCAAGCATGGTCACGTCGCTTCGGCTGGCGGTTTCGCCTTCGTCGCGCGAATCGCTGCCCAAAATAAGCATGTAGAACGCAGAGCTGTTTTCGGCGGCCGATTCGTTCACGCTCGCCGGCTGTAGGGCTTCTTTGATTTCGGCTTCTTCTTGCTTGTCGTCGAAGCCCATAGACGTGTTGAGCGAGCTTACATACGCGGCAAGCGCGATGCCGCTGCCCACAATAAGCGCGAACAGCACCGCAAACACGATAAGCGCAATGCGACGGCCCTTGTGACGCTTCTTGCGCACGCGGCGCAAACCATCGTCAACCTCGGGAGCATAGGCAGCAAAGTCATTATCGAAATCGCTGCCCACTCCTGCTCGAAAGCCATTGTGGAATTGGTTCGCGCTGGGCACGCGCTGCTGGTACGCCGCGCCCGCGGGACGATAGGCACCCTGGCCCTCGTCTTGCTGCCGCCCTGGCTGCTGGTTTTGCTGCCGGGAAAACGGGGTGGTGCTTTGGGGACTATATCCCCTGTTCTGCGAGTTTGGGTCGCTCGATTGCTGGGTGATAAACGAGCGAACCGAATCGGGAACCCGGCTGCCCGAATCTTGCGGCTTGGCGTGAGATCCCCTTCGAGGAGGCATAGGAGCGCCACCGTTGCTGTAATGGTCTGACATGAGCAGTTTTCTTTCGTTGCATTGAAACGCTAACACGCACCCACTCGGGCGCAAGCTCTTATATTCTATCGATGCATATGCTACCCGCGCAACAATAGACCGGGCTTGTTCATAAAAAGGTCGCTTTCCACATGGCGCCCTTCGGATAACATACCTGATAAACAGCGAGTTTGTTGCACAACTTTTCCCACGTGAGAAATGAGAGGGGCACCCCATGCGATGAAATCCGGAAATGCAGCCGATTCGTGAATGCAAGCAAGGTAAAGATTCTGCAAAAGACGATAGGCTCCCATTGCGCAATGCGGGCACAAGGCGCCCCATCATGCAACACATCGTCTCATGAAGGATGTGGCAGCCACCAAGCAAAGGCATCAAATGGGCGCGCCGGCAAAACGGCCGGCACACCACAGGCGTCCCAGGCCGCCGCCCTACTCCACAGTGCCGTAGGTGTAACCCCAGCCATGGCCGGCAATCGAGGAGTTCATCTGCTGGCATAAAGCGATGCGCGTATACGCGCCCGGCGGCAGCAGCTCCACGATTTCGCGCATGTCGGCGCACACATCGAACGTCTCCGCTGCCAGAATCACATCAAGCCGCTCAACGATGGGCGTGTTCTTGAAAAGGTAATCCACAACGCGCTGCATTTCGCCATACGAATCGCTTCTCTCAAGCAAAGCCATGCAGTGGTTTCCTTTCTTTTATATCTTCAACCTGTTGCCACCTGTTAAATGCTCGCAGCGTTTAACACACGCACATCCCGACAGGCCTGCCGACAAACAATTAGCGAATGCTGTCGGCGCCGAAAACGCCTGCGGCCAAAGCGCCCGTGTATGCAGGAGTCGCCTCGCCACACGCGCGCAGGAACTGAGCGCCCACCGCACGCAGGGCCACAGCCGCATCGGCCATAAAATCGGGCAGCGCATAGGGGTTCTCGGGAATGGGTGCGCCGAGCGATGCGCGGCGTTTCTCGGCGGCGGTCGCCTGGCGCACGCTCACCTGCACCAAAATAGGCTTCGGCGTAGCGGCGGCAATCTCGCGCACCACTTCCGCAATCGCCTCGGGCGCAGCAGCACTGCGAATGCCAATCACGTCGGCCTTCGCGAGCACCTCGATCGCTTCAGCGAGCGGCTTTCCGTCGAACTCGCCTTGCTCATTCACGTCAACCGACGCAAACACCGGGCCCGCATACGCGCGGCGCACGCCTTCGATGCCGCACTGAACATCGGCCGCGCTGCGCAATCCGTTCAAGAAAATCGCATCGAAGCCCGCGCCTTCACTTTCAGCAAGAGACCCCATGGCTTCCTTGCCGCCCTCGACGAGCGCTCGCGCCGCGCCTTCATATTGCGCCGCGCACTGCCTCATCGACATCGCCGACGTGGCATCGAGAGGAAGCCCGCACGGACCAACTTCGCACAGCACATGCTGCGGCGCATTCGCGCGCGCATGAGAAATAGCCGCCTGCGCAAGTTCTTGAGCGCGATCTTCCATACGCTTGTGCGCCAGGCGCGCCTCGCAAATATCGGTCTCGGCAACCAAGCACTGCGCGCCCGCCATCGATTCAAGGCGCAGCGCATCTCGCATGGTTTCCGGCTCAACCAAACTCATATATTCAGCTTCGGTTTCCATGTCGACGCCTTGGTTCGCGAGCGCAAACGCGAGCGGGGCGGAAAGCACGAGCATGTCTTTGTGAAAACGCAATTCGATATCGGCCATAAGAGCCCCTTTCGGATGTGGCGAACGCGGCGCGAAACACGGCAAAAGCGCGCGCGGCGCGGCTAATGCAATGCCCTGAGTATAGTTGCAACGCGGCGAACGGAGCGCCCGCAAGGGCCTCTTTCCCGAAAAGTGGCGCAAGCGCGCTTCACAAGTCAAAAAGCAGCTCAAAATGACGCTGCGGCAAACGGTCGTTTTGCAGCGGCGAACGGCAAAGCTTTTTAATGACACTTCAAAAGCCCTTCACAAACGTATACACATTTTTAGATTATGTCTAATTCACCCTCATTATGTGAGGTGTTGCTTTATAGCTCTCATCAGGCCTTTTACATCTTGTCGAGCACGGGTGCCCTGCGTACACAAGTCGTTCAAAACCGTCTCATAACTTCTTGAAAACCCGTACCTATACTTTTGCCTTGCAAACGCGGGGTCCCCTTCCCAGTTTGCCTGCTACCCCAAAGCAGTACGTACCGGTGCACCTCCCAAGATCAAGCACCGTACACCCCCTCCTTGTGTGAGGCCCGGTTCCCCTCCGGGCCTCAAGTTCTCTCTTAGGCCCGCTCGTCCGAACGGGCCTTTTCCTTTTCCTGGGGACGAAACGAAAACGATTCTTCGCAACGAGCGCCCACCATAATGACGCGTAAACGCCAATCGTAATCGCGCAACGGTGCCGTTGCGGAAAATCGTGCGCATCGCAGCGCACACATCGCAGTGCACGCAGCCACACCGAATCGGCTTCGTGGCGCAAAGACACGCCCGCAAATCGCCAAAAAGACGCTCATACGGCTTCATCATCCCAACTGCACGTTGCTGACCTGCGGTTTTTAGAAGCAATGGGCGTTTTTACTAATCAAATTCTCAATGCTGTGGCGCGCATTGGCACATAGAGACAGTCGCGATTCGTGCATATATGCAATTTCATCGCTTTCTTGCCACGCATTATTTATTCTGTCCCTTTTTTCGACGGCATTCGGTTTCTTGAATATTTTCTATAGGCGCTGCTTATATATTTCACTCATAAAAAAGAATATATAGGCGCGGCTTATGGAATTTCTCGGAACGTAAGCTCAAAACTGTCCCGTTCCACAAACCATCCATTTCATGGTCACAACTTCTCAAATAGCGACCTGTATACTTTTGCCCTGCAAGCGAAAGGCTCCCCTCCTTTACTTGCCTGCTTCCCCAAAGCAGATTTTGAACCGACGCGATCTGAAGCGTCGTTCATCCCCTCCTTGTGTGAGGCTCGGCTCCCCTCCGGGCCTCAATTTATCTCTACAGCCCGCTCAACCGAGTGGGCTTTTTTGCTGCCCTCATTCCACGCGAGAAACCGCGCTCGGGTTTCGCGCACAACCATGGCGCGTCTTCGCACGCACAGAGCTCGCCGCCGCGCCGCCGCGCTCGCGCACTTTCACCGTTTCCCTTTGGTTTTCGCGCCGCACGCAACCTCGCACCCCAAGAGCCTATAATGAACGGCACCTGACCGTCGCAGCGTGCGGCGGCGCATTCGAGAAAGGTTTCGCCATGCTCGACGAGCTCCACGTGCAAAATGTCGCCCTTATTCGCGAAGCGACGTTCGCGCCCGCGCAGGGCCTCACGGTGGTCACGGGCGAAACGGGCGCCGGCAAAACCGCGCTGCTTTCGGCAATCAAGCTGCTTGTGGGCGAGCGCGCCGACGCCTCTACCGTGCGTGAGGGCGCGCAGGGCGCCGTGGTCGAGGGCCGCTTCTTCTTGTCAGCCGATGCCGACAACGCCGACGACGGCCATATCGCATGCCGCAAAGTTTCCGCCGACGGGCGCAGCCGCGTGAGCATCGACGGCTCCATGTCCACCGTGCGCCAGCTTGCCGAGCAGCTGGGCGCCACCGTCGATTTATGCGGCCAGCACGAGCACCAACACCTCTTAAAGCCCGCAAACCACGCCGCCATGCTCGACGCATGGGCGGGCGATGCGGTTGCAAGCGCAAAAGCGGCCTACATCGAAGCTTTCAACGCCGAACAGGCTGCAGCAGCAGAACTTGCCCGCGTTCGCGAAGCCTCGCAGGCCTCCGCCGCGCAGCTCGAAGAGGCGCGCTTCACGCTCGCCCGCATCGATGAGGTAAACCCCACGCTCGACGAATACGACGAGCTTATGGCGGAACTCCCCAAAATTGAAAACGCCGAAGCGCTCGCCCAGGCAAGCGACGGCGCGTATTGGGGCCTTTCAGGCGACGGAGGAGCAATTGAGGCTGTGAATTCGGCCATCGCCTCGCTGGAATCGCTCACGGCGGCCGACGCCGCGCTCGAACCCCTGGTTTCGTCGCTCACCGACGCATCCTATATTCTTGAAGACGCCTCGCGCGATTTGCGCGAGTACCGCGACGGCATCGATCACGACCCGCATGCCCTTGAGCGCCTGCAAGAACGCGCAAGCACCCTGCAAGGCCTTATGCGCGCCTTCGGGCCGCGCATGGAAGACGTTATCGAGCGTCGCGATGCTGCCGCCAAGCTCATCGAGTCGGTCGACGATTCCTCGCGCGTGATTGCCCAGGCCGAAATCGCCCACGCCGCCGCCGAAGCGAAGCTCGTCGAGGCCGCCAAAGCGTTCGACGACGCGCGCAACGCAGCCGCCCCGAAATTCGGCGAGCAAGTGAACGCACAAATGGCCCGTTTGGAGATGGGCGGCGCCGAGCTCATCGTGCACGTCGATCCCCTTGAGCGAGCGCAATGGACGCGCGCAGGAGCCTCCAAGGTCGAATTCATGTATCGGGCCGGCACAGGCATGACGCCGCGTCCGCTTGCGCGCATTGCCTCGGGCGGCGAGGTGAGCCGCGTGATGCTCGCGTGCAAAGTTGTGCTGGGCGAGGCCGACGCGCGCGACACGCTCGTGTTCGACGAAGTCGATGCCGGCGTAGGCGGTTCGGTCGCGGTGGCGCTGGCCGCCGTGCTGGCCGATTTGGCGAAAACGCACCAGGTGATCGTGGTGACGCACCTCGCCCAGGTGGCCGTGCGCGGCGAGCGCCATTTCATGGTGAAGAAAACCGCGGGAGCGGCCCCCAAGGAAGGCGAAGACGCAAACGCCGCCGAGGCCGCGATTCCCGAAACCACGCTCTGCGAACTTGGCGAAGACGAACGCGTTCGCGAAATCGCCCGCATGCTTTCGGGCGACGCAAGCGAAGCCTCGCTTGCCCACGCAAAGGAAATGCTCGAAAACGCGCGATAGCGAAAGCAACGCTCAAACCCGCGCGCCTCATTGGGCGAATGGGCCCTCGTCGAACGAATTCAGCTTTCATTGGGCAAGCGCAGCCCTGTCAAGAGGGCGCGGCCTGTCAAGAGGGCGCGGCCCGTCGAGAGGGCGAAATCGGCTTATAGGACAAAAAGTGTGTCTCATTTAGGGGCATCGACGCAGGTCGATGCCCCTTTTTCGTTCGTTTAAATTCGTCGGCCCTATTTAAGCACTCGGACAAAATGTGTGTCCTCGCGCTCGCCGTTCCTCCAGATGGATAGCCTTTTTCGGAAACGTTAAAAACCTTTCGGGAGGGGTGCGCCATGAAGGCGGTCAAATGCGCTTGCTGCGGCGGGTCGATGAAAAGGAACGGCAAGACCTCGTCGGGGGCCCAGAGATGGAGGTGCGCCGCGTGCGGCGCTTCGGCCACCGTGCGCTACGACGACGCGGCCGCCCGCCTCGAGGAGTTCCTGTCGTGGCTGCTGTCGAAGGGCACACAGCTCGAGATGCCGGGCGCCGGCCGGACTTTCAGGCGCAGGACCTCGGAGTTCTGGGAGGTTTGGCCCATGCCCGTGCCCGACGGGGAGCTCCACCGCGTCCTTTTCGTCGACGGGATCTGGCTCGCGGAGCGCCTGGTCGTGCTGATCTGCTGCAGCGGCGAGCGCGTCGTCTCGTGGTACATGGCGGAATCCGAGAACTCGAGGGCGTGGTCGGCGCTCATGGAGCCGATACCGGCGCCCGACGTCGTGGTCACCGACGGCGGGAGCGGCTTCGCGAAGGCCGTGCGCGCGACCTGGCCCCGGACCAAGGTCCAGAGATGCGTGTTCCACGCGTTCTGCCAGGTCAAAAGGTGCACGACGACAAGGCCGAAGCTCCAGGCGGGCCGGGAGCTGTACGGGATCGCGCTCGACCTCATGCATATCGAGACGCTGCACCAGGCGGAGCTGTGGCGCGAGCGCTACCTCGACTGGTGCGGCTTCTGGGCCGACTTCCTCGAGGACACCACGCTCGTCGACGGGAGGCGGGTCTACACCCACGAGAGGCTCAGGAAGGCGAGGAGGTCGCTGTCCTCGCTGGTCTCGGCGGGGACGCTCTTCACCTACCTCGATCCCGGGCTCACGAAGGCCGGCCCGCTCCCTTCGACCAACAATAGGATAGAGGGAGGCGTCAACGCCCAGCTCAGGGCCATTCTCCGCAACCACAGGGGGCTCACGTCCCTGAAGCGCGTGAAGGCCGTGTTCTGGTGGTGCCACGCGCATTCCGGCGACGCGAGGACCGCCAGGGAGAAGCTGGCGACCATGCCGAGGGACGCCGACATCGACCTGCTCTACGAGGTCTACTCGTCATCCCCGAAGCAAGGCGATGGGAGGCCGGAATGGGG
>OLOM01002463.1_pt1 | contig 11240 bp, 12 predicted proteins | sample 1672531 | NCBI WGS metagenome assembly OLOM01 (sample SAMEA3136696, study PRJEB25190) | human gut metagenome | reverse complement strand
CATTTAAAAATAGGTAGAATGATTATTAACAAAAAAGGTTTTGGATTTGTTGATATAGAAGGTGATGAGGATGTATTTATCGCACCATCAAATCTAAACGGTGCAATACATAATGATAAAGTAATTGTTGAAATAACTAGTAAAAATGGTATGCAATTAGAAGGCAGAATTCTTAAAATCGTTGATAGAAAATTTAAAGAAATGGTTGGCGAATTTTATTATTCAAAAGGAAAAGGCTATGTAGATTTAGATGATGAAAAAGTAAAATTAAAAATCGAAATAGATAAAAATAAAACATTAGGCGCTATGAATGGTCATAAAGTATTAGTTAAAATAACAAATAGAGTAAGGGATTATGAATATAAGGGTGAAGTTATAAAAATACTAGGACATAAAAATGATCCAGGTGTTGATATTTTATCAATAGTTGCTAAGTATGGAATAAATGATACATTTACAGATAAAGTAATGGAACAAACAAGTAAAATTCCTTTAACAATTGAAGGTGAAGATTTTGGAAATAGAAGGGATTTAAGAGACCAAGTAATTTTTACAATAGATGGTGATGATACAAAAGATATAGATGATGCTATAAGTTTAAAAGTTTTAGATAATGGTAATTATGAGTTGGGTGTTCATATAGCTGATGTAAGTTATTATGTTAAAGAAGATACACCACTTGATTTAGAAGCATATGATAGGGGAACAAGTGTTTATTTAGCAGATAGAGTAATTCCAATGCTTCCTCATAAACTTTCTAACGGAATTTGTTCATTAAATGAAAATGAAGATAGATTTGCTATGTCATGTGTAATGGAAATAGGCAATAAAGGTAAAGTTGTTTCATATGATATATTTGAAAGTATTATTCGATCTAGAAAAAAAATGACATATAAAAATGTAAATAAAATCTTGGAGGAGAATATAATACCAGAGGGATATGAACCATTTGCCGATACATTAATAAAAATGTTGGATTTAGCTCATATATTAAGAAAAATGAAAGAAAATCGTGGTTATATTGATTTTGGTATAGATGAAGCTAAAATAATTGTTGATGAAAAAGGAAAAGCAATTGATATAGTAAAAAGATATAGAGGAGAAGGCGAAAACTTAATAGAGGATTTCATGATTGCTGCAAATGAAACAGTAGCTACCCATATATATTATATGAATTTACCATTTGTATATCGTATACATGGTAAACCAAATGAAGAAAAAATAGATAGATTTATTAAATTTATAAGTGTGTTAGGATATAAGATAAATGGGAAAATAAAAGATGTTCAACCTACTACTATCAAGTATATCCTTGAACAATTAAAAGATAAAGAAGAATACCATATTTTGTCATCAATGATGCTTAGAAGTATGCAAAAAGCTGTATATGATAAAAATAATATAGGACACTTTGGTTTAGGAAGTAAATGTTATACACATTTTACCTCTCCAATAAGAAGATATCCAGATTTGACTGTTCATAGATTGTTAAGAAAATATTTGTTTAAAAATCAAATAAATAATGAAGTTATAGAATATTGGGACAATAAACTTACATATTTAACTGAACATTCATCAGAAAAAGAAAGAGATTCAGTGGATTGTGAACGTGAAGTTGATGATATGAAAAAAGCTGAATATATGATGAATCATATAGGTGAAGAATATGAAGGAATAATAAGTAGTGTAACAAGTTTTGGAATGTTTGTTGAATTACCAAATTTAATAGAAGGTTTGGTAAAAATAGATAGTTTAAATGATGATAAATATATTTATGATGAAACAACATTTTCAATTAGAGGAGATAAGAATAAAAGGGGTTATCGCCTAGGGGATAAAGTAAGAATAAAAGTAGTAGGTGCAAATAAAGAGGCTAAAACAATCGATTTTGAACTAGTAAAACAAGGTGAAGATAATGGAGATAAATAACAGAAAAGCTAAGTATGATTATGAAATTCTTAGTACAATAGAATGTGGTATTGTTTTAACAGGTACTGAAATTAAATCAATTAGAAACGGGAATGCTAATTTAAAGGATAGTTATGCAGTTATAAAAGGAAATGAAGTTTTTATTTTAGGAATGCATATTAGTGAGTATAAAGAAGGTAATATATTTAATCATGATGAAAAAAGAACTAGAAAATTATTATTACATAAAAAAGAAATATTGAAATTGTTTAATAAAGTTGAGTTAGATGGAAATACTTTAGTACCAATTAAATTATATTTTAAAGGAAATAAAGCAAAAATTCTTTTAGGTCTTGCTAAAGGTAAAAAAATATATGATAAAAGGGAAACTATTAAACAAAGAGATATTAATAGAGAAGTACAAAAACAATTAAAAAATTACTAATTGACTTATATAAATTAAAGTGTTAAAATCATATAAATGTTATTTAACATTTTAATTTTGTATGGGGCTGCTTGGTTTCGACAGATATACTTTGATATAAGTAGCAAGTCGCTTTGTACACGTTACGTACAAAACAGAAAATAACTGGAAAAAATTTAAAAGACCGTATTGCTTCAATGTTTACTAAAAACGTTGTTGCCTTTGCCTAATTTAGAATAAGGAATACGACTTTCTTTAATTTCTCTCCCATGGAAATTATTGAAGGTTCGATTTAATGGGATATATTGTTATGATGCTTATAAGTAGCAATGAATATTTTAAGCTTACTAATAATAGTGTTGTTAGTTACTTATATTATTAGGAAATTTATTAACTAAATAAGCTTGTAGAAACTTATATTTGGGAATATTTGGACAGGAGTTCGATTCTCCTCAGCTCCACCAGATTGATAGGAAACTCGAACTTTTAATAATTCGAGAGTAATAAATTACTAACAGAAATGTTAGTTTTTTTGTTATTTAAGAAAGTGAGAGTGATTATATATGTTAACAATAGAAACTAAAGAATTAAAGATAAGTGATGAATTAAAAAGAAAGGTTGAAATGATGTGTAGGTTTGCAAATGTTAAATATACTTTTAAAAATGGACATATTAAAAATATTAAAGAAACAAATATTGCTTATGTAAAGCCCCATGTATTAAAAATTAAAAATAATGATTATCTAATCTTTGAAGAATGTGATGATATTTTCATTAATGGTTATAATAAAAAAATTAAATTCAAAGATTTAGAAAATTATATTAAAAACTAATACTATTACATAAATATGTAATTGACAAATCAAAAATAAAGTATTAAAGTATAGAACCAATAAAAGCAATGCAGTATCTGTCTTTTATTAGAAAGTGAGGTACTTATATGCCAAAACGAGAACAATTAAAAAAATATACTTATTTAAGTGGAGTCAAAGGTATTAGTTTGAACTAGTATTTTTGACTCCCTTTTTTATGGAAAAGGAGTTGATAGAAATGACTGAAGAAAAGAAAATTGCAGGAATATATGTAAGAGTTAGTACGGAAGAACAAAGTCGTGAAGGTTTTAGTCTAAAAGAATAAGAAGAAAGATTAAAAGAGTTTTGTAATTTTAAAAGATATGAAATTTATAAAATTTATAAAGATGCTGGGATAAGTGCTAAAAACGATAAAAGACCAGCATATTAAGAAATGATGAGTGATGTAAAAAGTAAAAATATTAATGTCATAGTTGCTTTTAAATTGGATAGACTTACAAGAAGTGTTTACGATATTGAAAAATTAATGAAAACAGTTAATGATTATGAATGTGATATTGACTGTATGGCAGATGAAAGTAATACTACCACTTCCAATGGTAGAATGGTTATGAGAATAATGACAAGCGTATCTCAAAATGAAATTGAAAAGTGTTCTGAAAGAACAAAGTTTGGAATGGTTGGTGCGATAAAATCAGGACATATTCCAAATAGAACCCCACTAGGGTTTAAAAGAATTGATAAAAAGTTAGTTCCAGATCCACTTACAAAAGATGTTATAGTTAGAGTATTTGATTTATATTTAGAGGGTAAAAGTCATCAAACTATTGCTAATATCTATAATAAGGAAAAAGTGTTAGGTAAAACTAATTGGTATGATTCCACTATTCAAAAAATTTTATCTAATGAACTTTATAAGGGAGATTTTATAAATGGTAAAAGAACAAAACACCCTACTTATTATGCAAATGTAGTTGAACCAATAGTTAGTAAAGAAAAATGGGAAAGTTGTCAGTATCAAAAGCAAAGAAATGCTAGACATTACGAAAGAACTGCTACTTATCTATTTACTAATAAACTTAAATGTTCTAAATGCGGTTGTTTTTTAGGTGGAAGTGCTACTACAAAACCTAATGGTAAGAAATACTATTATTATAAATGTGAACATTGTAAAACATACTTTAATGAATCTGATATAGAGACAAGTTTATTTGTTTTAATGAATGAATTAGTAAAAGAAGATGAACTATTAAATAATTACTATACACCATTCATTAAATCTAAATTAGAAAATAATCAAATAGACTTTGATAAACAAATAAAAGAATTAGATAAGCAAATGGATAGAATAAAAAACGCTTATATTAAAGGTATACTTAAAATAAATGATTTTGATAAAGAGATTAAGCATATTGAATTTCAAAGAAAAGATTTGTTAAAGAAACAAAAAGAACAAAAACAATATGAAAATTTGAGCTTTACCATTGATGACCTACTTATATTACAAGATGAACAAGAAGTAGATAGTTTTGTTAATCCAGAAAGTTATTTACAAAATTTTAACAAATGGGACAAGTTAGAAAAAAGTGAACAACAACGGATTATAGGGAAATATATTGATAATATTACTATCGAGAAAAACGCTGATTATATAAAAATTGTTAATGGTAATTTTAGAGAATCTTATTTAAAAGATATAAGAACTAATCACGATGATTATGGAATACCTTATAACTTTAATATATTTGAAGATGATTACGGTTATAAATTAAATATGAATCACGAAGTAAGAACAAAAGAGGAGGCAAAAAAATATTTTTATAAATTATGTAAAATTATGAGTGATTATAAGTTTAATTATTATGTAATTGATACTGATGATGATTTAAAAAATATAAAATTTTCTTCTGATGTTGAAATAGAAAAAATAGTAAGATTAATTGCTTTAAAACCTGATAAAAGATTTAAAAATCAAAATTTAAAATTAGGGGTTATAACTATAGACTTAACAAATATAAAAGATAAAAACGGTAGTCAACTATATAAAGGTTTCTTTGAGAAATTAAAAGAGGTAAATAAAAATGAGTTATGCAATATTTAGAGTAGAACCTATAAATAAACTTTCTGATCTAGCTCAAATAGGATCACATAATAAAAGAGAAAAGAAAGCATATAAATCTAACCCAGATATAGATATTACCAAAACTAAATATAATATTGATTTAGTTCCACTTTCTGAAAAATATATTAAAGGTTTCTATAATTTAACAAAAGAATATAAACTAGAACACGATAAAAGAATGGAAATAATGAGAGATGATAGAAAGAAACCTTTTAGACAAATGGTTGATGATTCTAACAATGTAGTTGCAGATGAATTATTATTCACTAGTGATTTTGATTTCTTTAAAGGAATGAGCAAAAAACAAATTAAAAAATGGGCTGATACTTGTATGGAATTTGTTTATAATGATTTAGGTTATACAAAAGAACAAATACTACATGCTACATTGCATATGGATGAAAAAACACCACACATTCATTGTGTAGTAGTTCCTCTAATTAGAAAATTTGATAAACGAACAAATACTGAAAAATGGACTATTTCTAAAAAACAATATATCAAAGATAAAGCCCATTTAAGCGAACTTCAAGATAAATACTATCAAAGATTAATAGATAATGGTTTTGGCCTAGAAAGAGGTATTAAAAATAGTGATAACGAGCATATTTCAATTAAAGAATTTAAAAAAATTACAAATAAGTTAGATAACAGGTTAGAAAAACAAAATTATCTTATGACTAGAGATTATGAAAAATTAGAAGAAAAATTAAAAAATTCTAAACCAACGATTACGGGTAAAGAAGTCAAAATAGATAAAGATACTTACGATACATTAAATCAATTTATGAATACATCAAAAAAAGTAATTAAAGATATTCCTAGAAATCAAGCATTATTTAAAGAACTTACTGATTATACAAAAAGTTATAAAGATTTAGAAAACGAAAAAAGAAATATTCAAGTTGAAGTAAAAAAACTAGAATATCAAAATGAAAAATTACAAGCAGAAAATAATCGACTTCATAACTTAATTCATAATATTTTACAAACTCTAAAACAATTCTTTCATAGATTACTTAAAATTGGAACTGAAAAAGATAAAGATGATGTTGTATTAGGTATAAAAGAATATTATACACAAAATTTGTATGATAATTTTGATTTGCATGATATAGCAAATAATACTTCTAAAGAACAAGAAATAAATGATTATTTATATTCTAAAGATTATGATGATAGAGATATTGATATATAGAAAAAATCGAGCAAATTTCAAATGCTCGATTTTAAAGACTATAATTCCATTATAGTAACACACTACGCTATTGGCAAAGCCAATAACAGTGTGCAAAGGGAATATTCCCTTTTGAAACCCTTTTTGTATAATTTTAGCAAGGCATAAAACCACGCAAAATTATGTTTTTATTTTCAAAAACTTTATAATGAAAATAAAATAAGAAGTCTACCGCCAATTTCATTGAAACTTCGTTTCAACAAAACTTGCCACAACTTTTCTAATTATTTTGTTCTTCTATTTGTTGCATTAATTCTCCAACAATTTTTTCCTTTTCTAATATTTCTTCTTTTAGTTTCTTTATTGTTTCTTGTAATTCTTTGATAAGTTGGTCATTACTCATTTTCTTATACCTCCAGCTTGTTTAACATTACTTAATTGATTTTGCAATAATTCTATTTGAGCATCTAAATTATTTCTAGCATTTAATAAAAATTTCATTTGCGCTTCTAATGTTTGCACTGCATTTCGATCAATAACACCACTTACATTTAAAAAGCCTGATAATCCATTTCTTAAATATTCTTCTTGTTTTAAATACATCTCATAGAAAGCTGATTTAAATGTTAAGTTTTGAATGGCAAGAATATTTGATTGAGTATATGGTGTAGCAGATGCTGTTAACCCACTTTGGTATTCTTTATCATTAGCAAATTTTTGCATAATATGTATTATACTTAAAGTACCATCTTCGTATGTTGACATTTTGCCACATTTATTCATACAATACTGGTATAGAACACGAAACTCTGCTTTAGATATACCAACTCTAAATAAATTTTTTGTAAGTTCATCATTTTCGTACATTTCATTTATCATATCTTGTGATTGAACCCCAACTCTTGTTTCTAAAACACTATCTGCAACTAATGGTGTTTTCATATAATATGACATTAATAGTTCAATTTGCCCTTTTATTTCAGTATAAAATCTTTTTCTATTATCGTTAAAAAAGCCATTATCATAAGCAACAAACAAATCTTCTAATGTTCTAATATTTAATTTATCAAAAATATCATAAATGCTTTTATTATACTCATAACTTATAAAAGTTATTGGCAAATTTTCTTTAATTACAACTTTGCTAAATTTACTATAGTCTTTTTTCTCCACTATAATCACCTCATCTATAATCATTATAACATATTTTTGTATAAATTTAGCATATTTTTGTTTCAATTAATGAAAAATGTAGTATAATTTAACTAGTTAGTAGTTATTACTACCTATAAATTTATGCTTAGTGGTTGTTATACTTCCACCGAAAGGGCACCATTAATAAATTATTCGAACCATTGTGGCTCGTTTTTTCTTATAAAAAAATAAAGTGACCGAATCATATTGATAATACCTTTTCTTGCGTTTTATTGCTTGATACTTTATTATACTTCCTTGCACCAATTTTTAGAATTATCTTAAATTTGTATCATGAATTAATGTTAAATAATTTGAAAAAAACATATTATTTATGTTTTACATAATAATGTAAATACTAAGTAAATACTAATTAAAAGAATATAATTTTAAACAAATATGTATGATATAATTAATATGGTGATAAGTATGTATCAAAAGTTTTTAGACGATTTAAGAAAAAAATATAATTATGATGATAATTTAATTAATGCAATAAAAATAAGTATAGTTGCCATGGTTGATACATATGGGGAAGAAAATATTAACAAAATATTAAATTTATTTTATAATACGAGAATATTTAGTACAGGTGATATGTCAAAAGAAAGTCGTGACAAAATAAGAAAAACTGTGTTAGGAGAAAGTAACAGTGATATTGTTGAAGATTTAGATAATGTATATGGAACTAACATAGATCCAGGTGCATTCTATTCATACGAGGCAATATATGATGAAAATATGGATATTGTAGGTGAAAAAAGGTGGATAGTTGTAAATGATTTAAGTGGTAAGGTAAATGAAGAAGGATATAAAAAATTGTTTGATACTTCAATTAATATGCCATACTTTTTACACGAATTAAATCATGCGTATGCTATGCAAACACCAATATATGAAAAAAATAATAATGAGATAACTTCCAAACATGGTATGTTTAAAAACACAATAAAATATGATATTTCTACTGATAATAAAAAACATGTTAAAGATATAGATAATCAAGGAATAATTACAGAAGAAATGATAAACGAAATGTATACACAAAGACAACTTATAAAAATACTTAATAAAAGTAAATATGAAGAAGTTGAAAACGAATTAAATAATATTAATCATGTTTCAACAAGTTATAATTCATTACTTATAATGTTTGCAAATGAATTAGAAAACTTAATTGGGAAAGAAAGGTTAAGTGATTATAGAGAAAAAAATGATTTTTCTGTAATAAAAGAATTTAATGACATTGTAAAAAATTCCGAAATTGCTAAAAAATACATAGGTACAACTGATGCTTTTGAATACTTTTCAAGTAAATGCTATGAATTATTTGATTTATCTTTACATAAATATCAAATGGATATAGATAAATACAAACTTGAATCATATAAAATTATGGTTGATGTATTTGCACCTATATGCGCTTATAAAGAAGTTAAATATGGAACAAGCAATTTAGAAAAATATGAAAATTCTAGAGAAGAATATTTAGGAACAGAAGAAAAACAATATAAAACAAAATAAATACAGTATTTATAATGCTGTATTTTTATATGCCCTTGCACTATTTATAAAACTTAAAAAAATATTTTTAGAATCAATATTATTTTTAAAATCTTTCTCTGGATGCCATTGAACTCCTAAAACAAACTTTTTATTTTTTATTTCAATTGCTTCAATAACATTATCTTCACTTAAAGCATCTATTTCAAATAAATTATTATCTTTACATCCCATATTGTGAAAGCTATTTACATTGATTTCATCTTTTTTTATTATACTATATAATAAGCTATTATTTTTAATATTTATTTTATGTGAAAAATTAGTATCATTTGAACTTTGATTATGATTGATTTTAGAATCTATTTTATACAAATTAATATCTTTATTATTGTAACAAGACAGTAATTGCATACCCATACATATACATAAAATGGGCATATTTTTTTTTATCGCTTTATCTAGAACACAACTATCAAATTTAGTAAATTTATTCCCGCCTGGAACAATTAATCCATCACAGTTGTTAAGGTAAAAATCAATTATTTTTTTTTCTTCATTACTTACTTCTGGAAATTCATTTGATTTAGTGTAATAAGAATCTGCATTAGTAGTAGGGCATAATATAACAGGAATTCCTCCAAGTTCTATTATTATTTTTCTTATATTTTCTGAAATATATTGAATAATTCTACCATCATCTGATTTATAACACCTTGGTAAAACAATTATATTTGGTTTTTTCATAAATAACCTCTTTCTCATAAAAACATTAATATTATTTACAAAAAAAAATAATTTATAAAAAAGTTATATTTCTATAACTCTTTTCTATCAATATTATCAGAATTCAAAGTAATATCTTTATTAACAAATTGAATTTTAAAATCACATTTATTAGCTATTATATCAACTGTTTTATAACTAGGCTCAAATCTTTCATTTTCATATTGAGAGATTGTGTTTTGTGGAATACCAGTTATATTTGATAGTTCTTCTTGCGTTAAGCCTTTTATTTTTCTCATCGTTTTTAAAATCTTGCCAATCATAATATAATCACCAACAAAAACATTATCTCATTTTCAGATAAAAAGTTCTTGAAATATCTTTTAGACAGATATATAATATAATTAGATTTCTTTTCTATCGATATTATCAGAGGTTAAAATGCACTCACCATTTTTAAATTCAACTTTAAATCCACAACATTTAGAAATTTTTAAAATCATTTCAAAAGTTGGTTCAATTCTTCCAGTTTCATATTGAGAAATAGTATTTTGTGGAACATCAATTAATTTAGAAAGTTCTGTTTGTGTTAGACCTTTTATTTTTCTCATTGTTTTTAAAATTTTGCCAATCATATAATCATCTCACGAAAATTATCTCAAAACTAGATAGTAAGATGTTATAATATCTATAATTGAGATACGTTAATATTATGGAGGAAAAATGAATAATTATTTAAAAGAATGCTTAATAAATTACATATTAAAAAATTATGATAGATATAAGAATGAAGGATTTCAAATTTGGCTTCATGATAATTATTTAAGAATTAAATATAATCATAAAATATATATTACAAAAATTATAATAGAAGAAAATAAATTTTATTGGCATTTAAAACCATATAATAAATCATATTTCTTAACAGAAATAAAAGGATATAGTTCATTTGAAGCAATAATATTTGCCATAAAAGATAACGATAATATTTGTTAAAACTTTGAGGCTATTAAAATTGTTTCTTTTTTTTTGTGAACATATAACATAATAGAAAGAGAAAACTCTTTCTAAGAAAGAAGTGGTTAGTATGGAAATATGGATTGGTCTTATATGTACAATAATGGGAATTATAATAAGCTATGTAACATTTTATTTAAATCAAAAAAAAGAAATAAAAAAAGATACTAGGGAATCTGCAGAAAGAAACATTAGGTTAGAATTAAAATTAGATAATATCTATAATAATTTAAGTGAAATCAGATTAGATCAAAAAGATATATCAAAGGTTTTAAATAGGTTAAATGAGAAAGTAGCACTTCTAGAACAAGCACTAACGGATGCTCAAAAAAGAATTGAAAAATTGGAGCAAGGTGA
>OLOM01002458.1_pt1 | contig 11254 bp, 9 predicted proteins | sample 1672531 | NCBI WGS metagenome assembly OLOM01 (sample SAMEA3136696, study PRJEB25190) | human gut metagenome | reverse complement strand
ATCTCTTTATTGTCCAGGTCTACGTTAGATGGTGTGATAACCTCCCATACTTTACGCTCTGTACTGAAGTGAAGTACTTTTACGTCTGTCATTCCTTTTGTAAGTGCAGGTACAGATAATGTTACCTGGTATTTTCCATCTGCAGTTTTGCTTACATCTCCGATCTTTCTAAGATCCATAAATGCTGTTACCAGTGATTTTCCTTCAATCTCTGATGCAATACTGGATTCTGCCTTTGCAAGATCTTCCAGTGTCTTAGTTCCGGCATTGATGTCTTTGATCAGATCTGCTGTTGTCTTGTCAGCTGCTGCGACTGTGTCCAGTTCTTCCTGATCCATAGCATCTACTTCATAATATCCTTTGGAATTTCCGACTACAGCCATTGTTGCTGTCTTACTTGCAGCGGATACACCTACAACCTGCATTGCAAATACTGTTACCAGCATAGCCAGGCTGATCAGTTTCTTCTTCATTGGTCCTTACCTCCTTTTCCTAATTATTGTTCTATAGATACTAGTACGGCTTGTACCAGATATCTACGGTTGTCCATACCTGCATAGCAGGTAGATAGTGTGATGATCTTGTCATCTGCAGTCACACTCGCTGCTGTATCAATATTCGACTTCATATCCCGGATACCGAATACCATATCCAGGTAAGCCTGGTAAATGTCTTTGTTATCAAAGTTAAAGCTTTGCAGCAGATGCCGGTTGTCATACAGGTATGCTGCAAAGATCTGGTAGTGCAAGATTTTGTCCGGCATGTAGATGATGACTTCTTTGTTCTGATCAAAGAAAGCCCGGTCCATATATTGATGCAGACCGTCGAACATGGAACCATTTGCCATGCCGTGTCCGTAGATCACGGTGTTCGGATCTTCGAAGGTCTTCGTATTGTAATCCTCGGTAAAGATTGCTCCGGCTTTGTTCTCATCATGTTCCACACTATGGTTCAGATAATAGCTGTTATCTGTCCCGCTCTGTACGATTGGATAGTCGATGACGGTTCCCGGTACTTTAATCCATGCATATATATCTGGATTCATGTTCTGTAATGTCTGGAAGTCGATTGGTATCTCGACGGTACTTTTTTGTGTCTCTTCTGGTTTTTTTGGTTCTTCTGTCACGACTTTTTCTTTTATTTTTTCATATTCCTGCCCTGCATGGGCATCCTGATAATATTGGTAATATGCAATTCCTCCGCAGATCAGTCCGGCTGCTGCCAGTATCCCTGCTACGACGTATCGTTTCTTCATGATTCTATAGCCCCTTACGTCTTATTGCTCATTTGTTTGTTTTTTCATCTATTTTATTTCTTGATAGAACGTCTCCATAATCTTTGCATACAGAGCATCGTCATCTACGTGGTATTCATCGTAGGAAAGACCTTGTGTTCCTTCTCCCGGAACAGTCCATTCTGTATAGCCGTCTCCTTCGTCTGCTGTCTGGAACAACTTCATCAGACGGTCTTCGCTGATATTTGTGACGGTATATGGTTTGATTGCCACGAACAAATCTGCTGCAAATTTTGCATTTTGCTCATAGCATTCTTTTGCCTTTTTTGAAAACGCATCTAAGAATGCTTTCTGACGTTCCATCCGGTAGATGGCGCTCTGGCTTTCATCTACATCTCTGCTTCTTAAGAAAACTTCTGTATTTTCTTCGGTCAGTGTTACTTCTGCACCTTCGACAAATTCCGGATATTCATACTCCAGACTGTTATTTGGCACAGTCACTGTCAGACCTCCTACGCTTTTTGAAAGCTCTGGAATCCCGTCTAAGTTCATAGCAAGATAACCCTGAATCGGAAGTCCATAGAAGAGATTGGACACTGCTTCCTGTGTGAGTTTGCAGCTCTCGGCACCGCCGTCTCCATATCCATAGGAGAGGCTGATGTGGTCTTTGGATTTTCCAAGGCTTTTTCCTTCCAGGTCAAAGCTTTCCACATCTGTCATCGTATCTCTAGGAATCGAGATCATCGTCATTTCTTTCGTCTTGCGGTTCAGTGACAACAGGAATAAGGCATCTGCCTGTCCTGCATCGGCTTTTCCGACTCTTGTCTCTGCCGGTGTACGCTTGTCTACTCCAAGTAATAAGTAGTTACTGAGATTTTGATTGTATTTGTAAGTCTTTCCCTGCCAGGTGACGGTGTTGGAATCATCTGCTTCCGTGGTTGCTTTCGCACTTGCCGCTTCTGCTGCTTTCTTTTTTTGGATACCTGCATATCCCAGCCCTGCCACTGCAAGTACAGCTGCGCCTGCGATAATAACTGCTGTGAATCTTCCGTGGCGTTTCCCTGATGATTCTCGCCTTTCTAGTTCCCGTCTGTCTGATTCTCGCCTGCCTGATTCTCGTCTGTCTGGTTCTCGTCTGTCTGATCTTCGCTGTTCTGATTCTCGTCTGTCTGACTGGTGTTCTTCTGATCTTCGCTGTTCTGATTCTCTGTCCATGTCTGATCTGATTTCTCCTTCTGAATCTCTTCCTGCGCCGCTTTCTTTAACTCACTGCTATTTGCAGCTTCTTTCTTATGATTGAAAAATAAAAGCGAACCTAATATCAGGAATAATACGATACATGCAATCAACAGCAGAGTATTCTGAACCTTCGGGTTCGTCTTTCTTTTCTTCATACTGTTCTTTACATCCCTTTCCTACGCATTTTCATGATTCTGGCCATAGCCATAACCATACTTACTTCCATAACTGTAATAGGAATAATATTTTTCTTTTCTTGCATCAACCTTATTCAGCACAGCTCCAAGCATATGTGTTCCACTCATTTCCAACTGCTTGATTGCTTTCTGCGCTGCACGGTATCCTACAAATCCACTCTCGATCAGCAGAATTGCTCCATCACACACCTTGCCAACAATAGCAGCATCCACCACATTTGCCATAGGAGGTGTATCGATTAGGACGTAATCATATCTCTGCTTCAATTCGATCATCAACTTCGCAAATACTTTGCCATTCAGAAGTTCTGATGGATTCGGAGCCATCGGTCCTGCAAAGATCACGTCCATATTTTCATAATTTGTTCCATATAAAATGTCGCGCACCGGTGCCTGTCCGCTTAAGTACTGGGACAGTCCCTTCACGTCACTATCCACGAGATATCTCTGCACAAGGACAGATTTTCGGATATCCGCATCCAGAAGCACCGTCTTCTTACCGGCCATACCCATTTCCTTTGCGAGCTGGAAGACAACATCACTCTTTCCCTCATTCGGGAAACAGCTTGTCACAAGAATCGTCTTAATATCCGCTCCTGCAAACTGGATATTTGTTCTCAGCGTCTTTAACGCCTCCTCGTAAAAGTAATTTGATTTACGAGGATCCGTCAGCTCCACCCTAAGCTTAGATGCCTTATTATCACGGCGGGACATTGCCGCTTTTGCCTGCGCATTTGTATATGTAGTTCTAGCTTGCTTTTCGTTTTCCTGCATCATTTCTCTTTGACTTCTTCTTTCCTGATCCATTAATATAATCCTTTCTGTCCGGAATTACACTCAGTGTAGATAATCCCAGATATTTTTCTATATCTTCTTCAGACTTAATCGTATCGTCCATGATCGTGCGGATAACAATCACACCTGCGCACAGGATCATACCTGCCAGCACACCCATCACTGCCATCTTCGCCACGCCTGTATTCGATCTGGAAGTCGGAACCTCACCTTTTTCAATGATCTTAGGCGGTGTAACCTCCATCTTGTCTCCAATATACTCAGAAGCAACCTCTGACAGCTTGTCTACAATCTCCTTCGCCTGCTTGGCATCAGAATACTCCACAGACAACTGCAGAATACGCGTATCGTCCTGGTTCGTAACTGTGATCATATTCTTCAGCTGCTTATAGTCCATGTCCAAATCTAACTGATCGATAACATCCGTAAGCACCGGACGGCTTGTGATCAAGATGGAATAGTCCTTGGTAAGCTGTGAGCCCATCTGTAGATCCGCCAGAGAACTAAGCGTCGTCTCCTTGGTCAGTACAAGCATCATGGAAGAAGATGTGTACAGCGGCTTCACTAAGAATCCGGCATATGCACACGCAATACAGCCGAACAACAGTCCCACTCCCAGGATTGCCAGTATCTTCGACTTGAGCACATAAAAGAGCTCCAGTAAGTCAATTTCCATCTCATCATTGTCGTAATTCTTTCCCATTAATCTGATTTCCTTTCTTGGGGGACGGTTGGGGACGGGGGTTTTTCAAAAAAACCCCGTCCCCAATTGGACTTCTACCTGTCCCTCTTTGAATTGTGTGTATTTTTACCCTCCCATTTTCTAGGGTTTCTTTTATTTCTAACCTGTCCCTTTTTGAATTGTAAAAAATTTTGAAACAATTTATGTTTTAGGCTTGTGTGATCCGCGGTCATCTAATATTCTTCTTGCATTGCCTTGTATCAATGCCCATACATAGTCTTCAGACAGATTCTTGTTCAGCCACTTCTCAACGTGTTCTGTCTGTGGACTGCGTTCTCCGCTATTGTGCATATCTGTTCCCAGGTAATGGACCAGACCATCTTTCAGTTGTCGCTTACACCACTGTGCTGTATTATTATTCCATCCTCCATCTATAGAGCTGTAATTCATCTGGATTCTTGCTCCTGTATCAGCCAGCTCTTCCAGTCTGCCTTCTTCTCTTAACACATGATACCTTTCTACATGTGCCAAAATTGGGACATAACCTGCCATCTGCATCTGGCGCACTGCGCTGAACATCTTAGAGTAAGCTGTCCCCGGGAGGAATTCCAATAATACATATCTGCTGTCTGCCAGCGTCAGAAGCTTTCCTTCTTTTAGTAACTGTCTTGTATCTACCGAATACATAATTTCCTGTCCCGGAAATACCGGAAGCCTGACTCCAAGTCGTTGATATGCCTGAATTCTGAACTTCTTACACAATGTTCGAATCTCCTGCACTCGTTCTACGGATGCATTACGGACTGAGCCATGTGGCGTTACGATCATACCTACAAAGTCCTGATTCAATGCCATGCGTAGCATCGCTAATGTCTCTTTCGGATTTGCAGATCCATCATCTATACCAGGTAGTATGTGACAGTGCATATCTATCTTTTTCATCTCTACTCCTGTATATGTATTGTATATAAATTTCACTTATTTTTTACAGCACAAATGCCACCTGATACTTTTGACATGTACACAAGGTGGGAAAATTATCAATCTGCGTTATCACTATTTCATGCACTGCAAAAATAGTATTTAATTAGTCTTATTTCTTGACTACCTTTTATTACTGATTAAGACTACCATGTTTTGACAATATTTGCAATAGACAAAAGGTGTCAATTTCTGTTTGGGGACGGGGTTTTTTCAAAAAAACCCCGTCCCCAAACAGACTTCTACCTGTCCCTTTTGAATTGTGTGTATTTTTACTTTTCTTTTTTATTTGGGTTTCCGGATTTTCTAACCTGTCCCTTTTTGGAATTGTGGAATGTTTTTGTACAATTTGTTTTTTTACGCACTTTTTACATACGAAGAAAGCGTCAATTCTTTCTGAACTGGCGCTTTTCTACCTATATACATTCTCTCGCTTCGTTTTCTTCTTCCAGCAGGTTCTCCATGCTTTTCAGGCTGATGTACAGGGTTGATGTGTTATGAAGTAGTGCTGATACGGTTGGCTGGAGGATTCCGGTGACGCCGAGTATGATGAGGGCGGTGTTGAATCCTACGATGTTGCGGTAATTTTTGTGAATTCGTTTCATTAATTTATTACTGATCAGCTTCAGTGTTACGATCTCGCTCAAGTCGTCGCCGCTCATGGTCACGTCTGCGATTTCGCGGGCGATCTCTGCGCCGTCGCTGATTGCGATTCCGATGTCTGCTGCGGATAGTGCCGGTGAATCGTTGATTCCGTCTCCGATCATGATGACTTTTCGTCCGGCGGCTTTTTCCTGCTCTACGAAGTTTGCCTTGTCTTCCGGCAATACTTCCGAGTAATATACGTCCACGCCTACTCGTTTGGCGATTGCTTTTGCGGTGCGGTCGCTGTCTCCGGTCATCATGACTACTTTGCTGATGCCTGTTGCCTTCAGATTTTTGATAATCTGTGGTGCTTCTTCTCTCAGCGGGTCTTCGATGCAGATGACTGCTGCCAGTTTTCCTTCGATTGCCATGTACAAATGTGAGTATTCGGATGGCAGTTCTTGGAATTTTTCTGCCATTCCTTCTGGGATCTGGCTCTCTTCATCTTCGAATACGAAATGATAGCTTCCAACGACGACTTTTTGATCATTGATTTTGGAGGAAATGCCGTGTGCCACGATGTACTCTACTTTTGAGTGGAACTCTTCATGGATAAGCCCTTTGTCCTGTGCTGCATTTACAACTGCTTTTGCCATGGAGTGTGGAAAATGTTCTTCCAGGCAGGCGCCGATTCTCAGCAATTCGTCTGGTGTCTTATCGCAGAATGTTACGACATCTACGACTGTCGGCTGTGCTTTTGTCAGTGTTCCTGTCTTGTCAAATACGATGGTGTCTGCTTCTGCCATTGCTTCCAGATATTTTCCGCCTTTGACTGTGACGTTGTAGCTGCTTGCCTCACGGATTGCAGACAATACGGAAATCGGCATGGCCAGTTTCAGTGCGCATGAAAAATCTACCATCAATACAGCCAGTGCTTTTGTTACATTTCTTGTAAGAAGATAGGTAAGACCTGTTCCTGCCAATGTGTATGGAACGAGTTTATCCGCCAAATGTTCTGCCTTGCTTTCCAGTCCGGATTTGAGTTTCTCGGATTCTTCGATCATCGTCACGATCTTCTCAAATTTACTTGATCCATTTGCCTCTCTTACACGTATAGTAAGCTCGCCTTCTTCTACAACCGTTCCGGCATACACTTCTCCATTTTCTATCTTGCGTACTGCCACGGACTCTCCAGTCAAAGACGCCTGGTTGACCATTGCCTCGCCTTCCACAACTGTTCCGTCAAATGGAATTACATTTCCCATGTGGATGCGTATCCGGTCGCCGCTCTTTACAGATGAAAATGGTACTAATACTTCCTGACCGTCGCTGACAAGCCATACTTTGCTGATGTTCAGTGACATGCTTCTTGCCAGGTCACCAACGGATTTCTTGTGTGTCCACTCTTCCAGGATTTCGCCGATTCCAAGCAGGAACATGACGGATCCTGCAGTTGCGATATCTCCGCGGAACATAGATACTCCGATTGCGGTCGCATCCAGTACCGGTACTTCAATCTTGCCTTTTGCCAGTGTACGCACACCCATCCAAAGATATTTCACAGATTTTACTGCTGTGATACATGCTCTGACCGAATATGGCAAAAATAATTTATTTCCATAATGATAGATTACAGTTTCAACTAACTTATCCCAATATTCCTGATTCAGTTCGCGTCCGGAATTCTGTGCATAATTTTCCGGAATGTCAACTTCCTCATAACGGAATGTTTGAAGCAGTTTGATTACTTTCTCTCTGTCGCCTTTGTAACAGATCGTAAAGTCTCCCGTGCGGTTCTGTACTTTTGCAGATGTAATCATATCCTGGGATTCCAGATAATATTGCATCCGGTCTGCCTGCTCAAATGTCATTCTGTACTGTACAGCATGGGCACGGATCCTGCCTTTAATCTCATGCTTGATTACAAATTTCATGTATATTTTCCTTCTTTCCCTGCTTTCTTCCTTCCCTGCTTACCTCGCAGTGATTCGCTTGCTGTGGGGCACTTGCTGTTGATTCTCCTACAGCTTACCTCGCAGTGATTCGCTCGCTGTGGTTCGCTTGCAGTGGTTCGCTTGCTGTTGATTCTCTTACAACTTGTCAAGACACCTGCAGTCTTAACCACAGGTGTCCTGATTTTTCCTTACATTTTTATAATTATCACAATAATTTTTATGCTAGTTCTCCTTGAACTACCCTGCTGTCTGACTTTGCTGTCTTACTTACCTGTCTGACTTTGCTGTCTGACTTAGCTGTCTTACTTACCTGTCTGACTTTGCTGTCTTATCTGCGTTCTTACTCGGCTGTCTCTTCAGCAAAATCTGTCTCATCAGCTTCTGCTGCTTCCTCTGCTTCTTCAGCCTCTTCTGCTGCTACTGCCTCTGCGTACTCCTGCTCTTCTTTTGCTGCTCTGTCTTCGTTGATCTGCTGTGCTTCTGCATATACGTCTTCTGCATTTTCCTGAATTGTAGCTGCTGTCTTAAGCACACACTCTTTTGCTCTTAAAACTGCTGCTGTACAGTTTGTGTATAATTTTTTAGCGTCCTTGCTGGACAGAACTTTGATTCCTGCAGTTCCGAATAATACTCCTGCTGCAAAGATTCCTGTCTTCTTTCCATCTACTTTTTTTAAGCCTTTTAAAATGTTTGACATCTTTTGTCTCCTGCCTTTCTTTCTACTTCTAGGTTCTTATATGATGTTAGTATATGTGATATGTACTTTTTGGTTCAGTACTATATCATCACTTTGAATTCACTAAATTGTAACGCATTTGTTTTTTCATTTCCACTTCTTTTTCCTTATTGATAATTATTGCTCACTTGAGCAGGCTTATTGATTTTTGTTCTCATTATAACTGAAATTGAATATCATTACGCACGAATTATCTGTCTTTTTCTTCCTCATCCATATCCATTTCATCTATATACATTCTAAGTCCTACTGTGCTTGTGACCGGCAGGGAAAATATAATTGTTTTTTCTTTGCTGTCAAGTCCTGTCTGCTCCATCATGGCTTTCATGATTGCATTTTTCTGTTTCTTTCTTGTGACGATCAATATGATTTCTTTTTCTGCCGCCAGTGATACGCCAAGAAATTTTTCTGCTGTTTCCATGCCGGTTCCTTTCGCATGGATCACGGTTCCGCCTCCGGCTCCTACACTTCTCGCCACGTCCATCACGGTGTCGATGCACCCCTGATTGGCAATTGCTACTAATAATTCATATTCTGTTTCTTTCAAAGTGGACTCCTCCTCCCGTTCAAATTTCTCGCTCTGTATCAGGAAATGTAATGTTTTTTCTCCGCCGATGCTGCTGAGTGGCACGATAAATGCAATTCCGGTTCCCGGCACGTCGATCTGCATCTTTACAATCATTTCCCGCCTTAGTTTCTTCCACGTTTCTTCTGTTACCACCGATAGAATTACGACCTTTTCTGATTCTTCCAATCCGAAATAGTCCAACATCTCACTATTTGCGGTTCCACGTCCCAATGTTGTAAAGAAAACCATATGCTCATTTTTCTTATAAAATTCTTCAAATTTCTTCTTTCGGTTCCGGTCTGTAATCGTCACCATCATATATAATCTACTCATAAATTATCTCCGAACTTTCTAATTTTCTTAAACATTTTCCATCTTCACTAATATGCGCCTTGTAAAAATCTCGATCCCTGTTTACAACTCAGCTGTTTACAACTCAATGATTTCTTGATTGTCTACATTGTCTAGATTTTCTATGCATACTTTTATACTTGTGTAATCTTTTGCTGCCTGTTTTTCTTTCATCTGTTCCTGAATCTGATAGATCAGTCCAAGGATTTGAATTGTTATAAGCGGCGTCATTGCTACCATAGCTACCACTCCAAACGCATCTGTCACAACATTTCCACCTAGCGCCTCGCATGCTCCCATTGAAAATGGCAGTAAAAATGTTGCTGTCATCGGTCCGGATGCTACGCCTCCTGAGTCAAATGCGATTGCTGTGAATATTTTGGGCACGAAAAATGTTAATCCAAGGGCTACTGCGTATCCTGGGAGCAGAAACCACAAAATCGAAATGCCGGTAAGCACCCGCACCATTGCCAGTCCCAGAGAGAATGCGACTCCGATGGACAGACTCATTCCCATTGCTTTTGCGGAAATGGCTCCGGAAGTCAGTTCTTCTACCTGTTCCGTTAATACATATACTGCTGGTTCCGCTTTTACGATAAAGTAACCGATCAGCATACCGATCGGCACGATGATCCATGGATAGGAAAGCCCCGCAATCACTTGACCCAGATAATTACCTGCCGGCATAAATCCCACATTTACCCCTGTCAGGAAAAGTACAAGACCTATGTATGTATAAATGATTCCTATAATAATTTTTACCATTGTCTTTTTGTGAAGATGTAATGATACAATCTGAAAAATGAAGAAAAATAAAATAATTGGCAGTAAAGAGATCAGCATTTCTTTCATATAATAAGGAAGCCCTTCTTGAAAAAGCTGCCACATTTCTACTGAATTATCGGTCTTCACAATCATTGTCTGTTCGTATCCACTTCCCCCTGGGTGGTAAAGTAAGCCAAGCAGCAATACTGCCAGAATTGGTCCGACTGAACACAATGCAACCAGACCAAAGCTATCATTTTCCGCGTGTTTATCACTTCGAACTGCTGAAAATCCGATTCCTAACGCCATAATAAATGGTACTGTCATAGGTCCTGTTGTTACTCCGCCTGAATCAAATGCCACTGTCAGAAAATCTTGTGGAACAATGCTTGCCAAAATGAATATGATCGGGTACAAAATTAAAAGCATATGTGCCAGTGGAATTCCAAATAACATTCGAAGTACTGCGGCTACAAGAAATATTCCAACTCCTGTTGCTACTGCAATAATCAGCGTGTAATTGGGAATGGATGGAACTTGTTCAGCCAATACTTGAAGATCCGGTTCTGATATGGTGATGATAAAGCCAAGGATAAAACACAGCACTATCACTACACTTATCTTTCTTGTATTGGTCAGTTTCGTTCCTATTCGTTCTCCCATAGGAGTCATCGCCATCTCCGCACCAAGTGTAAAGAACATCATTCCGATGATCAGGAGAACCGCACCAACAACAAAAGTCATCAGGACGCTGTTTGGAATGGGCGCAATGCTAAAGCATAACACCAGCACAATGCCTATGATCGGCAACACAGCTCCTAATGACTCTTTTAGTTTTTCCAGTAAATTTTTTTGATATAATTGTAATCCCATAAACGCCTTTCTTCTATATTTAATATGTATTAATTAATATGTATCCTTTAATAAAGTACCTTTTCGAACACTATTTTAATGACCTAGGACTCGCTTAACGACCTTGGGACTCGCCCCAGCATCTTTTAATTATTTTAACATAAATGTGGTTGTTTTTTGAAGCTTTAAAGACGTTAATATTATGCTAAGTTTTTAACAACTTGACGTAGAGTTTTGTATAATAGGAAATGCAATCCCGATTATACAAAAAACCTGTAAGTATTATACTTACAGGTTTTAGCTCCCCGAGTAGG